>Ga0209768_10001053_pt1 | contig 17908 bp, 2 predicted proteins | sample LauGreSBDMM110SD_3_FD_187564 | JGI IMG/M metagenome (GOLD analysis project Ga0209768, IMG submission 187564) | Freshwater lake microbial communities from Lake Michigan, USA - Sp13.BD.MM110.SD (SPAdes) (version 2) | ecosystem: Environmental > Aquatic > Freshwater > Lake | place: Lake Michigan... | reverse complement strand
TTCTGAAACATCATCAGAAATAATACTACTCCTAGAAGCAGAAACAAGATCTTTTAAAGTCTGACCTGTTTCTCTTAATATGGCTCCAGACTTATTTAATAAGCCTGTGTTTTTATTTAATAAAAGGTCTGTAGTAGATTGTTTCATCATTGGCAAAGAATTGTGCCCTAGTGTAGTATTTGCATCACTAAGAGTACTATTCATATAGATAGCAGCTTCACTCATTGTTTCCCAAAATGCTCTTAAATCATCATCTTGTTCAATTCTACTAAAATCCTTATCGTAGTAATCTGAATCTACAGTGTAAGTGCTAGTATCAGGTGCTACTCTTTGTACTTTTTCTTTAGGTATATAAGTGTTGAATTTTAAATGAGATTGATATTGAGCCCCAAGAGTCCCTGTAGTGTAGTCAACTCTTCCTTCTTGACCTGAGTTGTGAGAATTTATAAATTCAAAAGGACTATGTCTTTTAGCAAACTTATTAAAATTGTCAATAGCTTCTTGAGGTAAATCTCCAGGAGAAGTTACTCCATGAGAACTAAGAACTGTTGACAACTCTTCTCTAATAAGAAGATTATAATCTTCTATGTATTCTGTTTGTAACTGTACAATCTTATTATACTCATACTCTCCAATCTTTGCAATAAGGTCTCTTTTATACTGGTCAGCTTCTGCAATTTTAAAAGATGCAGAATAGTGGGAAAACTCAGAATTACTGATAATTTCTGGTAGTTTACCTATTTGTATAAAGTCTGTGTTATCATTTAACCAATGGTACTTATCTACCAAAGCTTGATTTACTGCTGCATAGTCTTGATTTAAAAATGCTTCTTTGATAGCATCATTATTATTTCTATTGAAAGACATAATACTTGAAAACCAGGTATGTGAAAACTTATTTACAAGTCTCCCTGTCTTGTTTCCTTTACTTGTTTTCTGATAAAACAAATCATAACTTACCTCTGAGACAAGAGAATTTAAACCTTTTATAGAAAGACCATATCCCATAGAGATAAGTTTCTTTTTAACAGGGTCTTGCAAAAAGTTAATACTTTGAATAAGTCCTGAAGCAAAAGATTTATTTTTATTTCTACTGTCCTCTAATTCTTTTCTAACAAGAGATGCCAACAAAGTTTCATTCCCTGAGAAGTCTTCTTCTACTGTACCAAATAACAGAGAAATTAAACTAATGTCTTTCTTAGGAGAAAGTAACATCTCTTTGATTTCTTCAAGTTGTTTATTAGGAAACATACTTTTTAACTTTTGAGATTCATCAATAGCTTTAATCAAGTATGCCTCTTTAGCAGTTTGTAATTTAGTCTTCTGATCTAAAACTTTAGCCCTTAACTTATTAAGCCCCTCTTTAACTGCAGGGTCTACATTAGACATATTCTTTACATCTACAAAATCATTATCTGTATTAGTAGAAGAGTAATCAGTTATTACATCAAAATAGTTAATAATATCTTCAGCAAAATGTATGTTATCTACACTGGGAGTCTCTCTAGTACTAAGTATATTATCTATTAAAGAAATGTCTTTATTAAAAATAGACATTGTCTTTTCAAAAATATCTGGATCATTTTGTAAGTCATATAAGTCCCCTTCTAACTTTAGCTTTAAATCTTTTAGTTTTGCTAAGTCTATTTTTATCTCTGGAGATTTATCATATTTTCTTTTTGCTTCAGTATTTGAAATTCTTTTTTCAACTCCTTTAAGCACAGTCTTTTTATAGTCAATGATACTAGCATAATTTGTAACACTAGTTTGATTATTAGGAGCTGCAAAAACTAGATCATTTCTATCTTCTCTTTTAGCTGCTTCTAATTCTTCTTTTGTATCATAAACTTCTCCATTATAAGTATTTTCTAAAATAGTATTTGCTTGTTCTACTCTGCTAGAAAATAAACTTAGTTGTCCATTTGCATCAGCTTCTTTTTTTAACTCTTCAATATTAAAATCATCTACAACAGTATCCAATTTTTTAAAAGCTTCAGCATTATATTCTATCCTAAAAGTAGTAAAATCTCCTCTAAGAGAAACTGTAGGTTTTTGAGCAACTATAAGTTTAAAGAATTGATCAGACACACCATATTTATCTTCTAAGAGTTTTTGCAGTCTTTTAGTTTCATTCTCTACTGCATTATAGTCTTGTGGAGAGATAGTTCTTCTATCCCCCACTAAACTATTACTTATAAAATGTTCTGAAATATTTTTTAATGTGTTACAAGCCATGATTAACAGTTTTGATTAAATGGGTCTTCTACTAATTTGCTAGGGGCCAAGGCTTCATCTGCAGGACCTGTTTCTTCTGAATCTATACTTGCATTTTTAGGAAGATTTTCTTCTCCTTCTGCAAATAGTTCATCTAATTCTTTTTGAGAAATTTCAGGAACACCTAAATCCTCTTGGTCTAGAGAAGCAAAGATAGCACTTTCTTTTCTGATTTCACTTTCTTGTTCAATAAAGTTAAGAGCTTGATTTAGAGCTGCTTCAGCTAAACTACCAGGTACAATATTAGGGTTTAAGGTTTTTAAGATATTAGTAACAACTTCTTTGAATTTATCCCATAAAGATATATCTGTATTTTTATACTTAATTGCAGACATTTTTCTTTGGAACTCTTCTGACTCTAAAGCTACAGACATAAATTCAAAAATATCTAAAGCAGGGTATCCTATTTCTCTTTCTTCTGTACTCCAAGCAGTCACAATACCATTTTTCATGTCTGCATTCTTGTTCTTAGTAGCTAAGATTAAAGCATTAGGAACACTCTTTCTAAATTCATTCCAAACTACATTTAAAGCAACAACATGAGAGGGAGCATCAACTTTGATTTTAGTGTAGTAACCTTCTTCATCTAAATCATAGTATTTTTTTAACTCTGTTAAACTCATTGCATGAATTAGTTCATGTATGAATATGCCAACATTGTCTCCCTTAATACTTGAATCAATAAAGATTGTATTACTTTTAGGTGAATAAGCTCCACCTGAAAAAACACCTAATTCTTTTAAAGTATCTCCTACTTTAACTTGAGTCCCATCTTTTACCATAGGTAATAAGATTTCAGCTATGATTTTATACCTACTTAATTTAGGGTCACTAGAAAGCATAAGGCTTTGTAATATTTGAGTTGGATTTTGTCCAGTCTGAATTACACTAACATCTTTACCTGCACTTGACAAATTAATTTCAGCATTTGTAAGTTTAGTTGGTTCTGGCAGAACTTCTTTCTCTAATAAAGATTTTACATTTCTATTTCCTAGTTCATACTCATTCATACCATTAATACCTAAGACACTAATCTTTTGATATTTTCCTAATCCTACATGCTCATACAAATTAAACTTAGCTTGTTTTAATTTATCTGTAGTCTTATTTCTTATAGAAATAAATTTAGGGGCCCCTTCTTCATTTAAAATGAAACTTTTTTTATCAGGACTAAAAGTTATAGATTGTTTAACTTTTTCTTCAGAATATTGAGTAGCTTTTTCAGGAGAATGCTGAAAATATTGTTTCATAAAAATAGAGTCTTTAGGATTTTCAGGGTTGAACCCTAGTAAATCTTTAAAAACATTAGGATTTCTTTTTACATTAATTCTTTGTAACAAAGTATTTGCTGAAACAAATTCTCCTCCTTGCATTAACCCTACTTCAGAAAGATATTCTATTGGAATATACTTAATAAATTGAACAGCTTGTTGTACTCCTCCTTCTACATAAGCATAAGTTATCAACTCTTGTCCTAATTGTTTAGTTGAAAAAGGTTTTCCATTCCAATCAGGAAGAGGTTTATCCTCAATAATCAATTCAGCTATAGAGTTATACAACTGTTTCTCTTCTAGGTTATCACTTATAGTATTGTTATACTTAATCAAAGAAGGCTTAAGTCCATTAGTTTCTATCTCATAAGTAAATCTGTTTAATAATTTATTACTTATGATATTCTCGTCATTAATATTTGCATTTAAATATTTAGCTAAAGAAGTATTAGTAGAACTATCCATAAATAGTCTTGCTCTTTCTTTTGTAGCATCTTCTGTATATATACCTAAAGTTTTCCAAGAAAAGATAAATTTTCTAGCTTCTTCAATAATGTCTTGTTTTGCTTCTATTACTTTATAGTTACTACTAGTATCTATATTTGCTGTAAGTATAATTTCATCTAAGACTTTATTAAAGTTCATATCATTGTATGGAAAATATCCACCCCAAAGATTTTGTCCAACAGTAAGACCATTAACTACAATTTGTCCTTGAGGAGTAGTTGGTTTCACATAATAGTTTCCTATTGTAATAAATCCTTCAGGTTTAATTATGTCTTCATTAGCAGGAATAAACTCTCCAATTAAAGCTTTTACATTAGCTATACCTCCATTTTCAGAGAAAGTCTTAAGGTCTTCATATTTAGCATTAGAGTCTAAAATAGATTTTCCTAAGTTATCTGTAAATAAAGTAGATTGAACTTTGGCTATGTTTTTAGCATAAGTGTCTAGCTCAAGGAATTTAACTAAAGCTGCAAGTTGAGTTGCAGGATTCTCTCCATTATATTTAATACCATTAACTAAATCATCTCCAGTTAAATCTGAATCAAAGTTAGCTTCTTCTTTAGTTTGACTATCTACTAAAGTACCATTTGCATAGTAATAATCTCCTTCAGAATAAGATTCTATAAGATTATTTATGATTTTTATTTCAATGTCTTCTTGAAAATCTGCAGTAATACCTTTAGAGTTGTTTAAAGCTTCAACATATTGTTTTATGATAGGTTGAGAAAGAAGAGCATAAGATACAGATAGGTCTTGTTTTTCTCCATTTTTATCTGTGTAATTTACTTTGTCAAAACCAAGTAAAGCAAGTAAAGAATCTACTCCAATAGTAGTTTTATTAATATTCACTCTTCCTAATATTTGTTCTTTTTCATTATCTGTAGCAGTATTTTGTCTTTCAGCAAAAGCTTCTGCAATACTCCTAGAACCATCTAAGGTCATTTCTTTACCTATAATACCATCAGAAGTAATATTTCCAATAGTAATAGCTTTAGGTATAGGTCCAAACTCTCCTGTCTCTGTTAGTCTCAATTCTCTAGGAGTCTGTTGAGTTAAAGCATGAAAAGTTACATAGTTAGAATAAATACCAATAGCTAATTTACCAGCAGAACCCAATCCCATTTTTTGTTTTTGGTATTCATCAGATAGAATAGTAAAGTTATTTTGAGAACCTTTTAAAGCTTGTGTAGCAGTTGTTCTGTCTACTCCATTTACTTGAAGTTCTTTAGTAACCTTATCTGCATGAGCTTGTTTAGTAAAGTCTTCAATTAAATCTGCTTGACTCTTAGCAAAATCCATAGAAAGAACTTTATTTATTTTAGCTTGAACTTTTTTATCAGGGTTATTAAATACAGCATTGTGAGTTTTGATAAACTCATTTTCTAATAACTTCTGATTGTAGTCAGCTTCAATTTTATCATAAGTGTCTTGAGCAGACTTCTCTTCCTCTAAAACTTTTTCTAAAAGACCTTCTCCAAAATAACCAGCAAGATCTACTTTTTCTTTTTTAGCTAACTCAGTAATAATCTTAACCATTTCTTCTGGTGCAAGTTTTCTCTGAAGTTTAACTTTTTCAAGATCAATTTCTTCTAATACTCTAGATAATCTTTTTAGTCCTCTTTCTTTATGTTTTTGATTTAATACTTCAACCTTACCTGTTTTATTATCTAAGATGTGGTTTAATTGATACATATTTTCTTTATCAACATCAAAGTCAAGACCTTTTTGTTTAGTAAAGTTTTTAGGTACAATCATTAAATCTCCAGACTCAGGAGGTAATATTCCTGCAATTTCAATAGTAGAGCCAGAGACATGTGCAGAAGTAGGAGTTCTAAAACTAAATCCTGATAAAAGACTAGAGTCAATCATGCCAGGTTTTAATCCTAAAGTACCGTTTTCTCTTTTAAGTATATACTTATACTCTCCATCTACTTTTTCAAATAGATCAATTAGAGCACCTTTTGTGTCTTTAAATTTAGAAGGTACAAAAACTTGTGCTTTTTGGAATTTAACTCCTCCTTCTTGAGTCTTACTACTAACACCTTGAAGTTCTTTTCCATTCCAATTATCTAAAAATATAATTTTGGATTGGTCAATTCCTTCTAAATTTTCTTTAAATTTAAAACCATTCTCAGAACCTACAACAAAAGAGTTTCCAGGTATCTTATGATTCATTAATCTATTTGTTACAATAGCATTTAGAAGAGATTCATATCTGTTACTATTACTTGCTAACCATAAAGGCACTTTAAATTCATAGTAAGGATTACCTTGTTTATCATACAAAGTATCAATCTCAAGACCTTTAATATCTTGTAGAGGATAGTCTCTTTTGATAGCTTCTTTCTGAAGTAAATCTTGTAATTTCTTTGTACTCACTTCAGGGTTAGTAACTTCTCCTTCTTCATTTAATCCTAATTCTTTATATAAACCTTTTCTTTTTAAATCAACCAAGTCTTTAAATACATTATTATAATGAGCATACAGTTCTTGACCTGTCATAGTTTCTGTATCCTCTTCATTTAACTTAAATCCTTTTTGATTAAGCATACCATCTCCAAACAAAAGTTTAAAGAATTGAGTCCCCATTGCTATTTTATCTTCTTTTTTACTGTCAGATTTGAAAGGAACATCTTGTTGAATTTTAAAATTACCTCTATCAAGAGTAAGCATAGTAGCTTCAAGTTCTTTTAGACTCTCTTTATTTAAAGGATCTACAGCATTTTTCATTGCTCCTACTTTATTAGCAGTTTGATAAGAAGCTCTTACAGATACACCATGAGCTTTTTCCAACTCTTCTAGTTTAACTCTTAAGTCATCAATGGCCAGTCCTGCAGTAAGTTGAGGTAAAAGAGGAAAAGAAGAAGATTTGATGTAAACTGTTCTAGCTACATCTTGTTCTTTATCAATTACTTGTCCTGTAGATACAGGTTTAATTGGTTGCATTACAAACTCTAATTCTTTCTTCTCAAGGATTTCTCCTTTTTCTAGTTTTTCTTGAACTGACTTATACATTTCTTCAGAAATTCTACCTTGCCCTAAAAGAACTTCAATGTGTTCTTTAGCAGTAGTGTATTCTTGAGCATCAGTAGATTCAATACTAAAATAGTCTGCTATCTTAGGAAATTTATTTCCAAGAGCTTTTCTAATTATTTCTTTCTGAGTAGGAGTAGCTGTATTGTAATCATCAATAGCTTGTTCTACAGTCATTGGACTGTTCTCAAAAATCTTTTCTATCAGAGCTTCTTTACCAGCATAAAGAGCAATTAAGTATTTAGAATTTGAACTAATCTCTTCTGCATCTTTTAAGAAAACTTGTTTATATATTTTTCCTTTAGAGTCAGCCAAAGGAATACCTGGAGCAGCCAATAAAGCAAGTCTCTTACCTATGTTAACTCCTTGTTTTTGAGCCAAGTCAGTGTAAAAATTATCATCCAAAGCTTTAAAAGGAATATTTACACCTTTAAATAACTTGTCTTGATTAAACATAGCAGGGTCTCCTGCAATTACTGAAAAAGTATCTGCATTAGTCAATACTGAATTTAATACAAAATCATAAGTAGCAGCTCTAAATTTGTCATCTAAGTTTCCTTCTCCTTTTGCTAAGTACTTATTATCAAAGAATTTAAGATTTATAGTTTCTCCTTGAGCATTTTTATCTTTAAAGTTTTCCCATATAGACATTTTTTGAGAAGCTAAAGAATGCATTACCTCTTCTATTACATCTGTAAGAGAATCTTTAAATCTTTCTTCTACTTTATCTAATGGCATTAAAGCAAGGTGTTCTATAACTCTATCTCCATTTTTATCTTTAACATTATTTAAAGCAGGTATAAAGTTGAATAACTGAGCTGCTTTATCATAATCTTTAATATTAGTACTCTTAACTTTATTATGGAAATTAGAAATCCTTTTCATTTCAGGATAAACTAATCTGTCATAAAGTAATTGTCTTAAGTCTGGAGAAAAGATAAGTTGTCCTTCACTATCATATTCAAAAGCAATTTTACTTTCCTGCATAAAGTTAAAAACTCCTGTAGATAAAGTAAGCATTTGAGATTTATCAGACATTGTAGGTAAAAACATTCTACCCATTCTCATTGTAAAACCATTGATTCTGTGAAATACAGTGCCTTGTTGAGTATCTTGAAACATACCTAACTTAGTGATGTCATGGTCAAGATTATTCAAATCAGTTATAGCAGAAAAGTTGTTACTTTTTTTACCATATTGTTTTAAAGCAGTAAGACCTAAGTGATTAACTTCAAACTTAGATGCAAATTCAGGGTCTTGAGTAAGTAATTCTAGTAAAATAGAATTAGAACTCAAAGAAAGACTTTGTAAGTCTGTAATTAAAGTAGGGTCTCCACTTAATGCAGCTCTTTTTAAATCATCAATTCTGTCTGTGGCATAAGTAGGGTTAGTAATACCAGAAATATTCTTACCAGCATCCCTAAAAGACTTACTAAGAATCTTAGAAGTATATTTACTTTGTCCTTTAGACAAACTCTTCATTATAGATTGCATATCTTTAAATGGATGCAAAGCTTCATTAGTATCAAAGTTCGTATCTGTAGCACCTATTACTTTAGTAAGGTATTTAGATAATAATCCAATAGGAGTATTTTCAGTAAAGATTTGAGAGTAAGGAATATTTTTACCTTTAAGCATAAATCCTTCTTCTTTTAATTCTCTCCAGTATTTATCTGAAAATTCTAAACCAAAGTGAGCCATCCAGTCTCTAATCTCTGTGTCAGGTTGTAAGTGGCCTTCAGTTCCCCAAGACTTGTATCTGTCTAATAAAGATTTGGCAACCTCTTGATTGATACCATACTCTCCTTTATCTACCATAACTAATGGAGAAGTTTTAAAGTTATTTTTCCAACCATTAATAATAACTCTTGTCAATTCATTGGCATTAGTGTCATAGACTTGTAAAGAAGAACCTGTAGCACTTGTGTTATACATTACAAATTTCATACTAACAGCATGTCTTCTATAGTTATATACAAGTTCTTTTCTAAGTTGCATGTCTGCTTTATCAAACTTAGTCATCAATTCTTTTACCCAAGGTTGGGCATTTTCCATCTCTAATATTTTAGCTTTTATAGAATCATAGTCAGACTCAATATAAACTCCTGCTCCAAGTAATTGATATATAGTGTCATACACTTCATTATAATTCACATAGTCTGGTAAACCTAAGAATCCTTTAATAGGATTTCCTTTGTCATCTATTCTAGTTAAACCTGACATAAATCTTCTTAGTCTATAAGAAGTTTTTTGTTTACCACTTTCTGTTAAAGAAGAATTTTCAGCATAGTTTTTCTCTGTTTGAGTAACATCTTGCTCTTTTTCTAACTCTTCTTCACTTTCTATAATATCTTTGGTTTGCTTTATGTCAGAAGTTTTACCCACTTCTTGCATAGCTTTATCTAAAATACCTAATTGTCCTTCATACTCAATGTTTTGAGACTCTAGATGTTCTTTTATTGTGTCTTTACTCCAATAAGTTTCAATATTAGATAAAGCAGAAGAAATAACTTTTAAGTTCTCAATACTATTTTGTAGTTCTTCACTAGGTTTTGTTTTATTTAATTCTGCTAATTTATTTAATAGAGTGTCTACTTTCTCTCTAGTAGGATCTACAATCTCATTATATGAAGTCTTTAAGTCTTTCATTAAGATTGCAACATTTATTTTAGATTTGTATTTTACATCAATAGCAGAACTAATATAATTGTAAACAAAGTTAATTAAGTGACCTTCTTGAGCAAGATTTAACCCTGGAGTAGTATTGAAAATACTTTTTAAGTTTTCTTGTCCTTGCATCACAGGAGGAGCAAAAGACATATTCTTAAAATTAAACCCTAATTCTTTCTCTAACTCTTTAGCTTCATCTATTAAAACTTGTTCTTGACCTTCACCTAATATCTCAGCCATAGCTTCAAGAGAAGCTTTTTTAACTTGAGCTATTTCTAATTGAGGAGTAGGAGTTGTAGCTTCTTGTCCTGAATAAGTAAAATTAATTATAGGTTGAACTGATGTAGCATATACAGGGTTTTCTTCTGTACCTACATTAAATGACTTAACATCTGTTTTAAGAGTATCTTTTAAATACTCTGAATAAGGTTTTCCAGTATTTTCTACAACTCCTCCTTTAATTAAAGCTACATTTTTAGTATTAGAAAGCCCAGCATTTAAAGTGTGCTGAGAAAAATCTCCAAGAGTTTTAGTGTAAATTGTTCTACCAAATTCAGCATTAGAATCCCCTGTTTTAGGTTGCATAAACAATTTAAAATAGTCTTGAGCATCTTGGTATCTTAACAGATTGTATCCTGTAATATCTTTTACCTCTTTGATTATTTTTTTAGCTTGGTCTTCAGTTAATTGATAATCAGAAGGAATAAAAGTGTTTCTTACTTCTTGAATTACTTGAACTTTTTTACCATTCTGAGTAGTCTCAGTTTTATCAAACATAGAGAAAGCTGACCATGCCCATTTTAAAGTTTCCAATTGTTCATCAGAAGGGTATCTTCCTGGAATCATTAGAGCTCTCCAAGTTTCTTTTCCATCAACAGGGTCTACACCAATTCTTCTAAGATTCCAAGTATGGCCAGCTTTACCCATACTGATTACCTCTTGTTTATTGATTATTTTTCTTTTACCATTCTCAAAAGGTTTTTTAAATCCTTGCTCTAAAACCCCTTGTCCAACTTGGACAACAATTTCAGCTTGAGGATTAGCTTCTGTTATAGTATATAAAGGAACTCTAAGACCATTTTCATCTGTCAACTTAGCTCTAGAGAAGAAAGCTCCTTCTTTTTTCTCACTTATAGTTATCTTATTGACAGAACCATTAAGTACACCTTCTCTAAGTTTAGATACTGTGTCTTTACCTTCTTGAATAAGGGCAGCATGAGATTTACTTTGACTGTTAGGATCAATAGTACCATTAGTTCTTGAAGGATCTGCTACATTGAATACATTGTACCAGTTAGTATCATGCACATAAGACAAAGGTTTTCCATTATTGTCATAAGTAAACATAGGTACTGTATCTCTAAACTCTTTTGTATCTCTAAAACCTTCTCCTTTTTCTTTAACTATTTCAGCAAAAGTTTTAGTAATAGGATTACCTTCAGCATCTCTACCTACATTAATTTTTATATTCCCCCACATATCTTCAGGGGCCATAGCTACATTAAGAGTATCTCCAACATTATACATGTCAGGATTAAGTAAATCTCTAAAGTCTACAAAACTATCTTGTAAGTTTAAAAACTCTTCTGGACTAGTTATTCTTTTAAAGGTGCCATCAGGTTGTCTAACCTCTATATATTTTAAAGCATTAAACCCTAATTTTAAACTTGGACTAGTTACTCTCTTACCTCCTAATACTCTTACAGGTATATTTTCTTCAGTAAATATAACTTCTGTACTTTGTTTTTCTTCAATTTCTTCATTCTGTTTTTCAGAATTTTCTATGACAGCTTCTTCTGTAACAGGTTCTTGTTGTACAGCTAATCCATAAATATTTCTCAAAAAGTCTGAAGCTTCTTGGATAATATTTTTTGTTGGATCAAATAAGTCATTATAGACTTCTTCATAATTAGTAGGTTCAAAGTTATTAGCTTCCCAACCTAATTTGTAAGCATTAAAGAATTGTTCAGCTTCTACTTTACCTCTGTATTTGATAAAGTGAGAAACCATCTGTTTAAAAGTGGGTTTACTTTTTAAATCTTTTTCAAGATTATTATATAAATCTCTAGTATAATTTTTAAGTGCTTTAATATTTTCTTCTGAGAACTGTTCTGTAGTTAAAGGAGCAGCTAGAACATAATCATCCATAGCATTAGTTGAAGAATCAGAGTCAATGTCTAATCCCTCTGGAGCATTTTGATCTGGTCCAATTCCTAAAGCACTCTTTATTCCTTCACTAGCAATGTTAGTATAAATTGCAGGACTACTATCAGGACTGTCAATATCTAATAAGTTGTCTTGTTGAATATCAATAGTCTGAGATCCAACTGGAGTATCTATTTCTGAACTGACACTATTAGGTGCAACAGGTTCAACTTTTTCATTTAATCCCTCTTGTTCATTATATTGATCAACTTCTTCAATGCCAGCAATAGACTCTTCTTGTTCAGGAGTTAATTCTAATTCTTTATTTTCATTATTTGTTTCTTGATATAAAGAAGATATTCTATCAATAGAACCTAAATGTCTTGCTATTTCTGCTTGATTTACAATCCCTATATAGTCATCTTTAATTTTATTGACTTCCTTTTGAGTTAACCCCATCTTATCAACAGAATCAAATAACTCTTCAATCAATCCTTTAGATAAAGTTAATTTGTTATTGTAATTGAAGACAGCATTTTTAACTTCTAAGTTTCCTTCTTCAACTTCTTTTATCTTTTTAGCAATTTGTCTTTGAACACCTTTAGTTTGTTCTTGTTTGGCTTTATATGCAGGACTAACTTGTTCATTAAAATTTCTCATTGTCTGTAAATGAGCAAATTGTAAGTTTTCTTTAATCTGACCTAAATCTAAAAGCACATCTAAAGCAGGAGTATTTTCTTTTTGAAGAACATCTAATAAAGGTTGTAGTCTTGCCTCTTCTTCAGGAGATACTTCATTGTTTAAAGCATTTTCAATTTCTTCAAAAGATACATCTTTAAGTCCTGCCTGTTGGATAATACCATCAACTTCTTCTTTTGCTAGATTTTTTTGAGTAACAATTTCTTCATCTAAATGCTTTAAAGATTGTTTGTTAGTTATCTTTTGAGAAGCAAGATTAACAATGTTACCAATATTAGATCTGTCTTGGTATCTATCATAAGTGGCTTTTAAATCTGCAAGTTTTTCTTTAGCTAGATTAATATTGTTTACAGTCTCTGCACTAAAATTAGTAGCACTTTTTGAATTTTGATTATTTTTTAAAGTGTTATCTAAAGCTTTTTCAAACTCATCTAAAGTATTGGTTTCAATTGCTTTTATAGCAAAATTGTAAAACTTTTTCTCTTCTAGTCTACTTGCATTTTTAGCATCTATAGCATTACCTGTAGATCTTAACTTAGCTATTTTTGTGTCATAATCAGCAAGACTGAAGCCAGTTCCACCAGTACTCATAATAATAGTCTCAGCTAAATCAGAATCAGTTACAGCTTTATCCATTAAAGAATAGTTTTTTCTAATTGCTGCTCTAGCATCAAAGAGTTTTGCATTTCTTTTAAAGTTAAGAACTTGACTACCTAAACCTAAAGTTGCCATACCTCCTGACATCATAGCAGTTTGACTAACTACATCAGCATAGAAACTAGGGTCTTTCAACTGTTTAAGTTGTTGCATGTAGTCTTCACTCACAGTAGGAAGAATAGCAGTAACTAACTCCTCAGTAAGTTCTCCACCAATTCCATTATAGATTTGTCCTGCTCCTGTATGGTACATTGCTTTTGAAGATAGCTTACCTACAAAAGTGTTATTAAAACTGTTTACACCATCTTTATAAATTCCTGATAAATATTTTTGAGTCTTGGCTACACCACTACCTACATAAGCTTTACCTAACTTAGACGCTAAAAACTTTTCTCCAGCTTTAGCAATACCTGATTCTACTGCTCCCCCTACAAATTTCTCTGTACCATATTCTTTCATGGTTTCAGTTGCACCATAAGCTAAAGCAGTACCCCAACCTAGTTCTTTACCTGTAGTTAAAGTTTGTTTTTCTGCATCTAGACTATCTATATCAGAGTCAATTTTTTCTAGTAAATCAATATCTTCAGGAGTCTTGTTAGCTTTTTGATTTAAACTTGCTCTTTGTAAAACAAGTTCTCTCTTATTAACATCATACTCTTTCATAAACTTGTTATACAAACCTTCTCTTACAAGCACTCTTTGGTTACCATCTTTATCAGTAACCATTTCTGTAGCCCCTATGTATTTTCTAGCTGCATTAGAATAAGTAGAAGGAGATATTACAGCTGCCCCAACAAGATCTGCTGTTGCAGGAAGTAATTTTTTAGCTGCAAAAAGTCCTGCCTTTCTTGCTAAAGTTTTTTCTACTGTATTTGCTAGTACTTTTTTAGTCAAAGCACTTGTTGTCCCCTGTAAACTTCCTTCAAGCACTCCTCCAAGTCCTCCAGAAAGAGCCATACCTTCAACAAAAACCAAAGAGGTAGCTACACCATCAGCAGTATGATACCACCAATTGTTTTTCATTAAATCTAACTGATTGACATTGTCTTTTTTCCCAAAAGCTTTTAGTACTTCCTGTTCTCCAAGATTAAGACTATTCCAGGCAGATTGATCATCTCCTTTAAATTTCTTGGTCAAAGCATCTAACTTTTGAGCAACCAAAGCCACTTCATTATTAGTAACTAAAGATTGTACTCCTATGGTTTTTAAATCTCTTTTACTATTTAATAGACCATCCCATAAGTTAGTTTTGCCTTCAACAAAATCAGACATCTTTTTAGTAGCTTCTTCATTTTGTTTTTTAGCTAAATCTAGTAAGTGCAGTTGACTATTAAGAGATTTGAGTTCTTTTTCTTCAGGTGTGTAAGTAGCTTTTTGTCCTTTTTCATAAGAATCTCCTGTAAACAAAGTCTTAAAGATGTCAGTAAATTCTAAATCTTTGTTTACTTTATTTGCTCCAGTTAGATTATTTAATTCTGCTACTCTCTTTTTTATTCCAGCTTCCTTAGTCATTAAATCAAAATCCTCATTGGCTTGCAATCTCAATTTTTCATTAACTGTAGGAAGTAATTCTTTATTTCTTTTTTCAATTAACTCTTTGTAGTTTGCTTGTTCTGCTTGTGTTTTTCCCCAAGCATCTTTCTTATCTACAATAGCATCATGTAACCAATATAAAGGAGCTAAAAGGTTTGGACCATTAGAATCAAAAAAAGAAGTGTCTTTATTTTCTAATTTATTTAATGTTTCTTCTCTGTCTTGAAAGGCAGAAAACTTAGTGTCATCACCTAATCTCTTTTGGTGTAACTCTTCTATACTACCTGATGCAGGTATCCTACTTTGTTCTTTCTTTATTTGTTCTAACTCATATTGTCTTAAAGCTTTCTGCTCTGCACTTTCTCCAAAAAGAGTTTTTGAAAAATTTCCAGACAATCCTGACTCAGCTTTAATAATTTGAGATTCTGAAGTATTGGCAATATTTACTGGATTAACTTCTGCAATTCCTTTAGGTGCTGTCTCTTGAGCATTGAAAGGAGTGTTTAATAACTGTTTTGCAAAATTTGATTTTTTAGGTGGTAGCATAGTTAAAAGATTTTTTGAAAAACAAAGATACTTAATTTATTTTTTTACTGAGAACTAATCTGTTGATAAACTTGCATTTTAATTGCAGGGTCACTCATTCTTCTAACTTCGTATCCTCCTTTACCATTAGGTATCTCTAACCAGCCTCCTTCATATTCTAATGCTGGGTCATAATTAGAAGCACCTTTTAATAAATCTTTATCTCCTGTACCTCCATGATATATTACTCCTCCTGTATTAGGTAACTCAGCAGTATTTTTACCAATTTTGGCTATCATTCTTTGACCTTTTAGAGTTGTTTGATTTCTAGAATTATAACTATCTATAGTTTCAGAACTAAGTTCAGGAATTCTAGCAGTATAAGTTTTACCATTAAGGTTAAAGTTAGATTGAAACTCTACTTTACCTGATTCACTAGCACCAAAAACAGGTTGAAGAGATTTAGGATTTATTGCAAAATTTATAGACTCTTTACCATCTCCTAATACTATTTTATAAGTGCCTAAACCTATCCCTGATGTGGGAGATTTATTTTCTTCTTTACCTTGTTCAACTTGTTTAATCTTACCTATACCTGCTTTAACTAAATCATTAGCACTATGATACTGACTTATATCTAACTTTTTACCCTTATGAGTAATAAAAGTCCCTTTAGGAAGATTAAAAGTTGCATCTCCCATTAGTTGTCCTGCTTGAGAAATAACATGGTCTACTTGTTTTGCATTAAGTTGAGAACCATCTGCTTTAGTAAGATACCCCCAACCTACTTTAACATCTGCTACAGCAGATCCGTGGTCTTTTACCCAGTTATCCCAAGCTTGTATTGTTTTAGGGTCTTTCCAATTGACTACTCCTTTGTTCTGTTTTTTGAAAGAGTCTAAAACATTATCCCTAACACTTTGTTCAAATTTTAAAGTGTTGTATTGTGTTTGCAAATCTTTCATTGCAGGAGTTTTAATGCTTGAGAACTTACCTTCACTAATTTGTTTATAAACTGTAGGCATCCATCTTTTTAAATCTTCAACAGTATTAATAGGTCTAGCTGTAGTTGAGTATTGTTTTAAAGCAATAGTCATAGCTTTTTCTCCTAAATTTGACATTTGTGTTTTAGCATTTTTGTATTGACCATTATAGTCTACAGAGTTTGTTCCTGTATATGTTGTTACAGTATTGTGGTCAACAGCAGAAACAAATTCTGTATCTTCTTTTTCTTTCTGTTTAGCAAGTGAAAAATCATAAGCTTTTAAATCATAAGGATCTGCATTTAAAGTTTGTTCACTAGTTCTATTAGTAAATCCAAACTTATCTAACCCAGCTTTAAAAGCATTACCTAATAAGTTAGGGGCATAGATAGGAGTTTCATTTCCTTTTTTATCTCTTTGAAATGCTATTGTAGGATTAAATTCTCCTTTTTCATTTGTTAAATTTTCAAAACCTTGCATACCAAAAGTCCCTCTTTGTTTTAGACCTTGTTGTAAGTTTACATCAGCCCCAAAACTTCTTTGAAGAATATCATTGAGCTCTCTTTCTGACATTGACTTAGTCTCATTTTTAGTCTTCACTAACCATCTACCTGAATCTCCTTCTCTAGTTACACTTTGCATATCAGGAATAGCTTCTTTTAATTTTTCATCTACCCATTTATTCATATCAGGCATAGCTGTAGCAGCTTCTCCTGTATAAGTTTGATAGTCACTAACATTTTTATAATTGATTCCTTTATACTTAGCTAAACTCTGTTTGGCTAATTGATCAATATACTCATCAGTGTATAATTCAGGATGTGCTTTTTGTTTTTCTTTCCAATCTTTTACATCAGCTTCATAAGAAGCAAGGTTACTTTGAATTTTAGAGACTTCTCCCATTTTCCAATCAGTAGTAATCTTTCTTTTAAGTTCTTCTATCTTAGGCATATAAGTAGCAGCATTCATGGCATCACCATAAATACCTGCACTAATATCTCCTACTTGATTAGTATATCCTCCAATGATTTCTTGTAACCTAGGGTCATCAACTTTTAAACCTTTAGCTTCTAACATAGCACTAAGAGCATCTTTAGCTTTTGCAGCTTCTTCTACTTCTTTGTCTTTCTTAGCAATAACTTGTCCCATTAACTCATAAGGAGCTTTGTACATTTTGTCATCAAGAAATGTTGCTTCTGTACCTTTATAAAACTGTCCCATGATTATACTAATTTTAAATTACCTGCTGAATCTGTTGTATATTTTTTCCCATTAAGGGTGTAAACTGGTTGTTTTTGTGTTTGCCCAATAATTGGTTTATTAGTCACCAATCCTGTACTTGGATCTACTTGACCATAAGTACCATATTGTTTCATAAGATTTTCAATTATCTTATTCTGTTTCATAGAGTTTAAGTCTTTACCCATATTCTGTACTCCTAAAGCTTGATCTTTAAGTCCTAGACCTTTAGCAGTATAGTAAGCATCTTTAGCAGCTTCATTAGCCATATTAGCTTGCTGTTCTCCTTGACCTTTTAATTGGTCTACACTTAAAGCAACATTACCTTTAGTCTTATATATGTCTGCAACTTGTCCTGCAGCTCCTGCACTA
>Ga0209768_10001052_pt1 | contig 17909 bp, 12 predicted proteins | sample LauGreSBDMM110SD_3_FD_187564 | JGI IMG/M metagenome (GOLD analysis project Ga0209768, IMG submission 187564) | Freshwater lake microbial communities from Lake Michigan, USA - Sp13.BD.MM110.SD (SPAdes) (version 2) | ecosystem: Environmental > Aquatic > Freshwater > Lake | place: Lake Michigan... | reverse complement strand
TCTATAAATTAAATGAAAATGTAGACATCAGCAAATATACTGATTCAATGATATATTCAAAACTTAATAAATCGAACGAAACCGAAATGGTTTATTTTAAGAATGTTATTTCGGCATTTGAAAATTTCATCGATTTTTTAAAGGACGACAAGATATTTATAGATTATTCATATTTATGGGATATTATATGTTCGTCAAATATATTTATATTTCCATTAGGAATAAATTTAATAATATTTAGAATATCGAATAACGACATAACAAATAACGTGGAGTTGATTTGTCCCACGAATCATTATTCCAACAGTTTATATGAATCGCGTAAACAAAATCTTATTTTAATTAGTAATGGAAATTATTTCGAACCGGTTTATTTATATAAAAATAATACTAAACGATTATCGGTTGTAAAAACATTTAGTGAATATGAAACATCCATTTCAAAAACACTCTTGACCGCATTAAAGAAAATTATTAAACCATATATTCAGAGTAAATGTGTTCCTTTGCCTAGTATGAAAAACCAATATACCGCAAAACCGCCTATTAACTTAGACGAATTAATTCAATTATTACATAAAAAAAATGTTGACATAATTAAACAAGTTGTTAATTTTAATAGTAAAGTTATTGGAGTTATTGCTGAAAGGAACGCCGGAAAACGCCAAGTAGGGTTTGTGCCTTGTTACCCGTCGTCAATAAATAACTCAATTAAAGAGTATGTTTTTATGACCGATGACAATTTATGGAATAATTATGAAGATACAGTAAGTTTTTTAATAAATATATCTGGAAAAAACAACACAATCCCGTGTAAACCTGCGTATAAAGTTATAGAAGACGAACACATTGTCGGGATTTTAACAGAAACTAACCAGTTTGTTCAATTATCAGAACCTAAATTATTGTTAGATGTTAATGATGATATTCCAGTATTAGATAATGAAAATTATACAGTAACCAATAATAATAAGATTACATTTACGGACGTGGCAATAACAACGACAACGGATAAGGACCAAGAACGCATAGATTATATTAAAAAAATAAAATTAGAGACTAATTTTTATAATGTTTTTAGAAACACCGTTCGGATTTTAATTAATGATTACGATAATTTAAATATTCGCGAACAAATTGAGACCGAATTGAATAAAACGTATATGATTTACTCCGAAAAATTAAAAATAATTAATCAATTGTTAAAAACACTTGTAAATCAAAAAGTAGAATTTACCGGTGATTTGAATTATTATAAAAAAATAGAACAAGTGACAACATGTATTTTAAAAAATACAGATAAATGTTCTTTACAAGAAGTATGTTCTGTTTCCGACAATAATGGGTGTGTGCTTAGATTACCAACAATCAATTTAATTACCAATAAAAATAATGAAGATATTTATTATATAAAGTTAGCAGATGAATTAATACGATATAATCGAATAAATTCGTTTATCTTTAAACCCCAAACATATTTGTCTTTTGAAAACATAAATTTCAATTTAAATGAAAACGAAATACTAATGATTCAGTCCTTATTAACTCAAGACTATTTCGAAGGACTTATTCCCGCAGTAATAAATAATTATGCGAAATATAATACATATGACCAAGCAGAACCACTACAAAAACAAGAATATAATAATTTGGTTGATTTAAACGAGGAAAGCACACTGAATAATATTATTGAACCTACGTGTAATACAAAAACGAGTAGTAGTATAAAATCATATATTTGGAAAAATACGTTTCCGAGTAATTATTTAGAAGTGGAATATTTAAAATCCAATAACTGTACGTTTTTTTTCGTATCTGAAATAATCGAAAAAACTAAAAATATAGTGTTATCAAATGCCGATATTAGAAGATTATTAATTGAGGAATATTCGAAATATTTACAATCTTATAAAGATAAGATTCTTGATATTTTAATACTTGAGGGGAAAAAAACTCTTGGGAATCAGGTTAAGTCCGGTGAATTACAATTTAATCAGTTGTTGTTGTCAGATAAATATTTTATAACTAATTTAGATTTGTGGATTATTCTTGATAAATATAAAATTCCATCTTTTATAATTTCAACTAAACATCTAATGGAAACTAACTATAATAGGAGGGCATTCGTATGTTATGGAAATGAAACAGACTCATTTATTTTTATAATATCTCCTGGTTTAAGACCCGAAAATATTCCTCTTTATAAATACATTCAAGATGAAACCGAAAATATAGTTATCCCTTTAGATAAATTAAAAGACACAAATATGATTAATGAATTAAACGTTTCAATTAATAAACAAGTTTCAATTGAAACATATTTAAAAACGTATACTAAATATTTAAGCACCAACTATACGCGTAAAATTCCAATAATAGATGTTAAACCCGTGTTAAAAACTAAAAAAACAAAGATAAAACAAATTAAACCAACTGATGCCGAATTAATGTTACAGCAAAAATTAAATGAACAGTTATTACGTAAAGCACCCGTAAAACAAACAAAAAAACAGAAAGCGCGGGAATTTGTTGATAAAAAACTAAAAACTAGAAAAAATATAAAACCGGCAAATAACAACGAATAACAACGAACTCTCCATGAATTGTTGCTTCATTCGGCATAACACGAATCGTTAAAATATACTCTTTTAAAAGGTTGATTTAACTCATTATTAACAATTTTAATGTATTTTCTTCCAAAAAATGGGTTATATTTATAAAATAGTGTCATTTTTAAATGTAATTCTTTAGTTGCGTGAATTTTGTTAAAATAATTCGATGAATAATTTGATAAAAAATATAATACGATGAACGGTTCCATAACATCCGCGACCTTTTTTTGAGGGAAATCGCTATGAATTATTATTTCTGGATGAAAAAACTTATTAAACTTATCAAATATCTGTATTCCATATTCGTATAATTTAGTGGTTGATAAATTTGAGACATATTCTTTTATTGATATAGTCTGAATTAATTGTTGGTTATTATGTAAAAAACAAGTTAAATCAAACTCCTCAATAAAAAACTGGTGTATTAACTGAGGAATTTCAGTTTGTGTATCTTTAATAAAAAAATATATGTTATATAGTATTTGGTTGGAAAACGGCATGTTATTGTATGGGTTCTTACATTCTAATGGATTAACAAAAAAATGTGATGAGTTTGTCAACGCAACCGTTAATAAATGTATTAGGTCATTAACTGTAAACAAGTATGTCATATTATTTTGGTATATTTGTATAACATTCGGGTCATTTATATTTATTGTATTAAAATATAAATCTTTGGTTATTTGACATTTTGCTTTTTTTAATTTGTAAATATATGCTAGTTTTGAAAACGCAAAATAGACTCTTTGGATTTTATTAAATTTTGGTATAAGTTCGTTCTTTATATTTGGGTTATTAAATACGTTATTTAATAGGTTCCATATAAATTGTATTTTTTTAACGTGTGCTGAAGGTTTAAATCTATGAATATAAATAGAAAATAAAACTTTTACTAAGGGTCTTTCCCTTTCATATTTATCTAATTCGTCGTTAAAAATAATCTCCATATTTGTTTGATAATTCTCTGTAAAATCATAAATAACACTTTTATTGTTTAGTATTTTTTGTATAATATAGTAAAATGAATTCATAGTTATTAATATGTATTAAATTTTATTTAATATATATTTTTTTGTAAATTTATATCTAAAATCCAGGATTGTAATCATTACTTGCTCCTAAATTTTTATTCTTTATGCTATTAACATTATTTATTATGGCAAGTTTATTTATGCTACATTTATCATCTTCTGTATTTTCATTATAAAACATATTATTAATTTCGGTTATTTCGTCGATATTTTCGTATTGAACTTCCTCTTCTAATTTTTGCATTTCTTCAATATCCAACACAACTTGAAAACAACTTGTTCCAAAGAACCCTTCCTGACCGCACATTACATTTGCGGATATTCCACGCATCGTATCTAATTCTGCGTGTCTCGCAGCTTTTAAAAACATTTCGGGGGTTTCTTCAAATGATGCTTTCGCAATTGGTCCGATATTATCATTATTAATTCCGTGTCTACAAATAGATATCATCTTACTTGTAAAAGTCATTCTATCACATAATACACTAAAATTGTGGTAATTAATATATGTTCCGTCAAATTCAATGACTTCAACCATTTCATTATAAATGGTTTGTCTTGATGCTTCGATGCCTAATACATTATATACTTCAACAATATCATTACTAAACGTTCTAGTATTATCGATATAATTTAATGCCAATACATCTAATAGGTTTGTTCCTACTGTATCCAGAACCCAAATGTCTTGTTTTTGATAAGTTCCATTTTGTTCTACAACATTATCCTTTATTTTTCGAACAATTACTTTATTTATTCCTTTAACACCTCGCAAGATAATATTTTGTAATAATTTATCTTGGAAATTCTTTAGTATATAAATTTGGTCTGATTGGTCTAATGAATGAACTTTAAGTTTCTTTTTTTCCTTATCGGTTGGTATAAGAGAATTCATTCTAATTCTAAAGATTAGTTTATCCGAATTATAGTCGGAATAAATACAACTGATTTCATCTTTATAACAATTATTTAATGTGAAATTTATGTCATCCATAGTTATATTTTTATCCAACATAATCTCAGGATCCATTTCCATTCTTAATATCCATTTTGATTTTTCAGTTGTGGATGAAGATAAATCAACATCGGAACATTCTCCAACCATTTGTTCGAATTCTTTAAATTGTTGGATTATTTCTCTATCCTCGTCAATAAGGGTATTTAAATCGTCAGGGTCAAAACATATTTCTGTTGATCTAACAACCGATTCTAATTTAGTATGTTCTAACATATACATTATAGAATTTGCTTTGTCTTGGTCTGTTTCATCTTCTGGATTTAAATAAACGGTTAATGATGGGTTTTTAGGTTCTGAAGATAAAGACAATATTTCTTCAATTCTGGGAACACCACGGGTTACATTTGACTTGGATGCTACACCAGCAAAATGAAAGGTATTCAAAGTATTGTGAATTATTACTCCGTAATCAGTCATAAATGTTTGGTTTGCTGGAACAGTGAAATCATACACAAACGTTGTCTGGTCTGGTGTATAATATTCAATATTTATTATTTCATCCCAAACAACACCAGAGTCTAATGCTTGTTTTAATACTTGTAGGTCTGGTGTTATTAAACCGGTGTTTTTGTGTTCCTTAAAACGTGTGTAATATTTGTCAAGGTCTTCGCGAACAATGCTATCATCAGTAAGAATGGGTTCTTTAATTTTAAGTTTTTTACAACAACTCGCGAGTATTTCATTTAAACCGTTGATTTTGTCAACAGGGTCTTTTAAACGGTTGGGGTTCCTATTACGTCTTTCAATAATTTTCTCTCCTACATCGTTGTCGATATTTTCCATATACTGTTCTGAATATTTTGAATGGATAATTAAACTATAATTATACTGTCCGGTGTTCTTAACAACGTTCTGTTGAATGCTTCCAAATATATCGAAATAATTAAACAATAACGCAAAGTCTTTTGTTATTTGTTCGTTGGTATAAAGAATATCAAGCGAATCTATTGAAGAAACATACATTCCGTTTATGTCGACATAAGATTGGATTAATCCATACTTAAACTCATTACATGCGGTAAACGCAAAATCAGGAACTCGTTTTTCTAAATATCCACTTCCACACGTATTTAATAATAAATTTGCTAATTCTCGCGAGTTGAATACAATAGTCTCTGTGTTTATAAATTCTTCGTCTATGATACATTCGAGACATGTTTTACCAAATCTTTTAGCAAATTCTTTAATCTGTTCAATATACTCTTTTGTCATATTTGTTATTTTAATTTTATTGTATTGAATACTACCACTTGATAAATAAACACCGATAAACCATCCAAATAATATGTCTAATTCACACGGTGTGTCTTCGATATAAACATCATTTTCGATAAACTTATCCTCGATATGTTTACAAACTGGAATTCTCATTCCTATTTTCATTTTTGAACCGGTTATGGGGGCAACTTTATTATTCTCGCGAATTAAATGTGAATGACTTGTAGTCGTGTGAACTATTCTTCCACTTTTGGTGGTTACTTTCATCATTTCACCATTAACCGGATGTCTGCTTACATGAGACAGTTTATTCCAATTGGTTTGTTCATTTTCAGAAACACCGATTATATAATATTCATAATTTAATTTGGATAATAAGGTTTCAAAACTGTTTTCGTTATGACCGGTATTAAATGTATAATTTGGATATTGTTCCATTAAATCATCTATAAAATCGCCAACCTCAACAGAAGTCATCTTGATTTGTCCGGTTATTTTATGTTTTGATATGAGTTTAACCTTTTCGCTATATAAACAAGACATTTGAGTTGAAACCTCTCCAATACTTTGTCCCGCAATCATACCAACCATTTCACCAGGCGAAACAATCGCGCGTTTATAGGTTAATAATATGGTTTCTAGTAATAAGGTTAATGTGCTTTTATTAAATCTCTTGACAATTAATAATTCTTTAGGTGATAAATAATAGTAATATAACGTTTTAAATAATTCGGTTGGTGCTATATAATAGTTTTGTTCCATAATTTTGTAATTTTCCTCAATCATTTGAAACGCTTCATATGGAGTAATGTCAACAAGAGAATTACTGTTAATATTACATTGTCCTTGAATATTATTTATGATATACGAAAACGCGACTGGAACATTGACAATATTATCTCCTTTTCTTTTAAAGACATATTCAATAATATCATTACGTTTTAAAATCATGAATTCCGTATATTTTTTACACATTTTATTAAAATCCGATATTTGGGCATTATACCTTTTCATTACATTTTTTAAGAATATTTGGTTTAATAATTTAGATTTTCCGGATTCGTCGGGAATATTATAATGCGCGTAAATATCATTAACACTCATTGTAACCAAAGGCAAGTTTTGATTTTCTACCTTGATTGTATCTATTCCATCCTCTCCATAATTAAATTGGACTATTTTCCCTTTATTGGTTCGAATAGTCATATCATAATTTACCATTAAATCTTCTAACCCTTTTATCAATTTACGCTGAATATAACCCGTAGTGGATGTTTTTACAGCAGTATCGATTAAACCAACACGACCACCCATTGCGTGGAAGAATAGTTCTTGCGGAGATAATCCATTAATGTATGAACTTTCTACAAATCCTCTTGCTCCAGGCGAATCATCGAATTTATTAAAATGAGGAAGTGTTCTATTTTCAAACCCATATGGTATTCGTTTACCATCTACGTTTTGTTGTCCTAAACACGAAATCATAAAAGATATATTCAAATCACTTCCTTTTGAACCGGCGTTAACCATAGTTACAAAACGGTTGTTTTTGTCAAGACTTTTTAAACCAGTTTTACCGGATTCTGAAGTTGCTTGATTTAATATATTATTGACTCTGGTTTCAAACTCTTCCTCGTTTGTTTTACCTGTATTATTTTCAAAAGTTCCAAATTGGGTTTGGTCGATTAGATTTTTAACATCGATTTTTTTACTCGTAATTGTCTGAATAATGGATTGTTTCGTTTTTTCGTTCGAAATTAAATCGCTGATACCTACACTAAAAGATGCGGATACCATATATTCGGTAATTATATTTTGTAAATCGTCGATAAAGTTAGATGATTTCATATTTCCGAAATCATTACAAATTCTCTGTAAGAGTCCTTTTGAAGCACCACCCAATACGCTTTTATCCATTTGACCACGAACATATTTCCCTTTTTTAATTTCAATCACGGAATTAGAAGTTTGGAAATTATCTTTGTCGTCGTTAAACGTTTTGGTTTTATATTTTAATGATAATGGAGGCATTATTTGAGACAATATATCAAAATTACTGATTATATCGCCTTTATTTAATAAATCAAATTCATTAATTCTGTTGAACATCATTAATAAATTCATTGCCGACCTTGGACTAAAATTAATATTTTCTCGTGTAAATTGATAACACCCAAGCATAGAATCTTGGTAAATTCCAATAATAGATGAGTTATTTGCTGGACTGACTATTTGATACGGAACTGCTGCTAAATTTTTCAATTCAGATTCAGATTCAACATCTTGAGGCATATGTAAATTCATCTCATCACCATCAAAATCCGCATTATATGGTTTGGTATCGGCAACATTCATTCGGAAAGTATCTCCTTTGGTCATGATTTTTGCTATATGACACATCATCGACATTCTGTGTAATGTAGGTTGACGGTTAAATAAAACTGCATCACCATCCATCATATGTCTATGAACTATATCTCCGTGTTCAAGGATAATTGATTTTTTGTCAACATATCTTAAGGTGATAGACTCACCGTTTTTCTTTTCTAAAATTTTCGCACCTGGATAAATATCGGGACCATTTAAAACTAATTTAGTTAAGAATGCTTTATTTAATCTGTTTACTACTTCAGGTTTTGTAATATTTTTTGCGATTTTCATCGGAATACCTAATTCACGGATTGAAATATTTGGATCCGCAGTAATTACTGAACGGGCACTAAAATCAACACGTTTTGCCATTAAGTTTCCTCTCATTCTTCCGCCTTTTCCGTTAAGTCTATCTTTGATTGACTTTAAAGGTCTTCCTGACCTTTGAGCTACAGAAGCAACTCCGGGAATTTTATTATCGACCTGTGTAGCAACATAATATTGAAGAACACTCGTCCAATCATCGATTATATTTGCTGGTGCGTTATTTTTTATTTTTTCTTGAAGGGTTTTATTTGTTTTAATAATATTTACCAATATTTGACTTAAATCATCTTCACTTCTTTGCTGTGCGTCATGCTTTACTGATGGACGAACTGATGGAGGAGAAACTGCCATTACTTGGCATATCATCCAATCAGGACGAGACCAAATAGGACTAAAACCCATAAAGGTAACGTCTTCATCGGAAATTCTTTTAAATATCTTCAAAACTAATTCTGGAGATAATTTAATGGGTTCTAATCCTGGAGTTGGTTCAACCTTATCCGAATTTTTCACTTCGGCAGTTTTCCATTCAGCAAATATAGTGGCAAGTCCTTCTTTTTTTATTTTGTTTGGTTGTAGACATCCACAACCGTCTTCAATATCTTCTCCACACCGTTTAATTACACTAGCAAGCGAAAACACATATTTCCAGCGCGCATCACCCGAAAGTTTTAACGCCTGTTTATACTTGTTTTTGTCTATTTTCAATTTGCTACACTTAAAGCATACACAACGTAACACTTTTAAAATGGTGCTTAAATATTGAATGTAAAACACCGGTCTTGCTAATTCAATAGAACCAAAATAACCTGGAGTTTTCATATAATCTAATCCATCCGTAGGACAAATTAAACCAGGTTCTAAAACCCCCATACGAGGGTCAAATAAACCACCAATTACCGGTTTGTTATTAATATATGTGTCTCGTGATGTTATTTCAGCTACAGACCCCTTTCTTATTTCATCCGGAGATAAAATACTAAATTGGATAGCAATAATTTTTGAGCAATTGTTTCGCATATTTGAGTTTGAATTTCTTGACATCTCTTATAATATATTAATAATATTTAGATTGTTTCTTAATCAATTTTATTTTTAAATGGTAATTTTATATTTTTGGTGTATAATAGTATATATCTTTAAATATGATTTAAATATTTAAATTAGTTCTATATATACAATGTCACGCGAACAAAGCAGAATTTTAAACAAAAAGGGAAAATTAACACATAACAAAAAAAAAATAATTGATAGTGACAGTGAATCCAGTAGCGACAGTAATGATGAATCAATCGTTTCGTCATCTGAAAGCGAAGATAATAAATTAAATATCATTGAATATCGTAATTTATTATCTAAATTATTTCCTTCGAAGTATATGACCAATAAGGTTAAATCCGGTAAAGAGTTAAAACGTAAACTAAAAGAATCTATCCACACTAAAAATAAATGTGATGAACCACATTCTCCTAAAAATGCTAAAACTAAACTCATAACATCTGATGAGTCCGAATCTTCTGAAGAATCAACCGATACTGATACTGATATTGATACTAAAAAACGTAAAAACGAAAAAGTTAATATTATTTTTACAATTGGAAGCAAACAAAAATATGATGAAAATTCAGAAGAAGAATCAGAGTATAGCGACTGGGAAGAGGACGAAGACAGCAACTCAACCGAAGATGAAGATGAACCAATAGAACTTGAACCATCCAAAGACAAAACCGATACTACAGATAATTCACCAGAAGACAATGACGAAGAATTATTAGTTCAGTTAAAAGATATATACGAAAAAAACCCAAATAATAAAACAATTAAAGAATGTATTGAAACTTGCGAGAATAAAATAAAGGATAAACAAATAAAACTAAATAAGATGGCGTTGAAATATAAAGAACGAAACGAACGAATATTTCAGAAAATTATTAAAGATAAAAATACGTTAAACGATTTTACATTTTTTAAAGAATTAAATACCGAACAACAGAAAAAAATCATTAAAGAATTAAGAGAAATAAATAAAATTATCCGAGTTGAAAAACCATATAGAATATCTCTTTTAGATACGGATATGCCAGTGTTGTTTAAAAGCATTGCTATGAAAAAAATAAACTCGTTACGTTATATTGACCCTGGAAATGGCGAATATTACAAATTGAAAAATTGGGTTGATACGTTTATGAGAATTCCTTTTTCGAAATATAATTCACTACCTATATCTATTGAAGACGGGGTTGACAAATGCCACGATTTTATGGAAAATGCCCAAAAAACTATTAATGAGGCAGTTTATGGATTAAATGAAGCCAAGATGCAGATTATGCAAATGCTCGGACAACTCCTTACAAATCCAAAATCTATTGGGTCGGCAATTGCCATTCACGGTCCTCCTGGAACTGGTAAAACTAGTTTAATAAAGGATGGAATCAGTAAAATCTTAAATCGCCCATTCGCGTTTATAGCTCTTGGAGGCGCAACCGATAGCAGTTTTTTAGAAGGACATTCTTATACATACGAAGGAAGCACTTGGGGCAAAATAATTCAAATAATAATTGATAGTAAATGTATGAATCCTGTGATTTATTTCGACGAATTAGATAAAATTAGCGATACCCCAAAAGGAGAGGAAATTGCCGGAATACTAACACATCTTACAGATACATCGCAAAATAATCAATTCCATGATAAATACTTTTCTGAAGTCGATTTCGATTTGAGTAAATGTTTATTCATATTTAGTTATAACGATGAAACAAAGGTAAATCCTATATTGAGAGACCGAATGTATAAGATTAAAACAAGTGGTTACGATAAAAAACAAAAAATGATTATTTCAAACAATTATTTATTGCCCAAAATAAGAGAACAAATTAATTTTAAAATGGATGAAATAATAATTACAGATGAAGCAATCAACCACATTATAGAAAATAACTGTAATAATGAAGATGGAGTTAGAAATTTAAAAAGGTGTTTGGAAATAATTTATACGAAATTAAATTTATACCGTTTAATGAAACCCGGCACTAATTTATTCGAACAAGATATGACGTTAAAAGTTGAGTTTCCTTTTACGGTTACAAAAACGATTGTTGACAAATTAATTAAATCAAAAGACGAGAACCAAAGTTTTAAATATTTGTATGTCTAGACAATACACATATTACTTTTATATTACAAATAATATAAAAATAATGGATAAGTAAAATTATAATGTCGGATGTTGTTGAAATACTTTTGAAAATAAAGGACGGAATCGTAAATAATATTTCTTTTTTACAGAGTTTAATTAATATAAAATGCGAGGTTTCGGAACTCGCAATAAACACGGATTTAAATGAGATTGGAGATATTTATATTGATTTTAAAGACGACTATGAAAATACAGAAGATCAAATCGAATATTTAAAGAAACAAACAGAAAAAATAAATATAAAATTAGCATTGTTATGCGAACATATATTTACAACAGAGGAAATTGACATTGACCCTGATACTAGCGCACAAGTATGTTATTGTATCAGATGCGAATATTCTCCACGATTTTATTAATATTCACTATATGGAATATTATTTCCGCCTCTTTCAATTAAATAATTGTATTGGTTAGTAGTAATACACGCACACCCGTCTGAGTTTGAATATGTTGAGGGACAACATTCAGGTTTAAAAGGGGTATTGTCAAACATAAGTAATTCACTTTTACCAAGTGGAACATTTTGCTTTTCTCTATTTAAAATATCTGTAACTCCTGCCGACAAGGGTTTACCTTGATAAACTGCTAAATCTGGTTGGAACCAACTGGTTGTGTTAACTTGACCGTAATCTCCTAATTTGTATGAGGATGGTTCATCACTAAAAACATTAGAACTGAATCCCTCTTTTTTATTTATTTTTTTTTTGATTTCTTTTACACCATTATTTAACATTGATAACCCTTCTAATAATCCAACGCGAGAACACCCGCATAAGGTATGAGTAACAATAATTAAATAAATAATCGCACCTAAAATAATAAGTTCAATATTAAAATTTACTCCAAATAATGTAATTACCATATTATACATAAATCATAGATAATAAATTTTATTACAATTTTCTAAAATTAAATCTAACGGAGCATTATAATCATAAATTGTTATGTTATTTATATGAAATATACCGGAATAAGTTAATAAATGGTATAATTTTGTTTCATTCGTTAGTAGCATTTTTTTATATGTTTTATCTAAATTAGAAGTATGACAAATACCCGAATCATCAATACTAAACATAATATTATAACTTCCTATAATTGGACCATTAAGATTATTTCCTAAATTATACTCAACATGATTATGTGTATTTGAACCATTAATTTCAACTAATCCATATACATTTTCGCCTTTTTCCAATATATCACCTATCTTAATATCTTTTATTTTTTTTATATCTCCGTTAATTAATTTAAGTTTGGTTTCACCGCTAAATCCGTAATCCAAATATTTATGAATGTCAATATCTTTAATTTTGTAATTGATATCTTTGATGATTTCCATTTTGATAAACTCATTTATTGTATTGTGTGTATCTAACTCGTATAAGTCATCCCAATCTGAAAAAATTACACCGTTAATGAATATTTTTTTAATTGAAGTATTTAAACAATATAAATATGGTTTGTCGTAATCCTCAATTAATATGGCATCCGGGTGATTCATTACTTGTATCCATGATCCGTTATAGTATACGACGTGACTATCAGATACAGACACTCCATATAAATTATACATCATTGTAGAATTATTTAACACCTTTATTTTCGTGGTAACTTCAATATCGTATTCTAGTTTATCCCCCACATTAATTTCAGAAATTAGTTTAGTAGTTCCGTCTTTCATTCGTAAAAGAGTGTTTTCGTCAAAACAGAGTCTTGGTTTTGATGGAACTTTTGGAATAGATTTACTGTGAATATGTAAAACGGATGACATGAAAATTACAATTATTGCCAAAGGTATCGAAATCGCAATAAATATGGCAGTCATCGATGCCGCAACACCCCATGTAAAAGGAAATAACCACATAGATAAAATAGTTATTGCTAACACAATTAAAATTTTTATAATAAATTGGACGATAGCTCCCATTAATGCTTTTAATGTAAAATAAGTTCCCAAAGAAGTAAATAAACCTGAAATTAAAATTGCTTGGGTTTTTGCCATAATATCCCTCATTCCAATAATAAGTTGTTGTAATGGAACCACGAAATTTAATATTCTCCCCATTATTTCTTGAACAATATTATTAACGTTGTTTCGAATATTATCAAACATGTTTCTTCCTGATTGAACGTCTTGCGATAAATTGCCAAATAACAAATTCAACTTAGCAGTTAAAAATGTTAAGGGTTGTAATGCGAAACTTGACATTTTGGTTAAAATCGTTTGTGTACAGTAAATGAAGTTTTCTTGAGTATATTCGTTGGCAGTTTTATTGTTTGGTTTATTTATTAAAGATACAAAGGGAATTACTTTGGGATTACATCTTTGGTTCTGCCAGTCATCTTTAATGGGTTGGATTTGTAACATAACAACGGTGTATGAATATATCATAAAAAGTATAATTGTTAAAATAATAAAAATTATGACTGATGACCCGTATTGGTCGAAATATGTTAAATTCTCATATATTTTGTTTATTTTTTTTATTTTATTTTCTTGAAGATTTAAATTATCCATATATATAGTGTTTGGATATTATTCAGTAATACACCACATATTATGAATAATGTTGTAATTTAATAATATAATCTTCCCAATCCCAGAATTCCTCTTTACCAATTTGTATTTTATGGTCATCAGTAATTAAACAACTTAACCAAGCAACTTTTCGGTCGGTAACCTCGGCATCTTTATAGTTTTTGATTTCGATATATTTATTTGCGGTTTTATCAAAAATTAAGTGAGACCCTGTAATAAGAATATCTTCGTTGTCAACACCGCGTTTTGGTAATTTATATAATGCTTCAAAATCTCGGTTAAGATTATTATCAATTTTCATAATGGCGGTTACTCTACTACCATTCTCTAAAATGTCTCCTAAATGAATATCTTGAATACAACAAATAAATCCATTTTTTAATTTGATTTTTGTATGCGGATGAAAACATTTACCCAAAGACCTAACCATTTGTCCCGGAGGTCCTTTCCACATACTTTGGGTTGTTTTCGTGCTTCCATCTAAAATATAAAGTAATGTTATCATAATTCCGACAATTTTGGAAACTAAATCCTTAATACCAATAATAATTTTTTGGAATTCGATTATTATATTTAAAAAAACCCCGAAAATATTTTGAATCGTGGAAGTAATAAAATTTCGGGTTTGGTTAAACATATTTCTAATATTATTTATTTCTTGTGAAAAGTTTCCTGCCATATCAGTTAAGGACGCCGTTGAAAATGTCAACGGTTGTAACAGGTGTCCCATATAATTAGTCTGCATCGTTTGAATACAATAAACGAAATCCTTTTGTATATCATCTGATAAAGGCATATACATCGGATTACATCTATACTCGGGCCAATTATCCTTAATTTGTTTAAGTGATATAAAATAATACATTGCGATTATGTAGACAACAAACCCTATATTTACATATGTAAAATTCAACCAATTTTTTCCTGTAGGCATACTTATATATTCTATTTTAAAAAAATTATTTGCGGTGTCTTCTAGATTTCCTATTTTTTCGTGTTTTGTGTTTTCGTGTTTTATTTTTGCGTCTTTTAGTATTTCGTCTTTTGGTATTTCCAGCAACCTGTCCGACCTTTAAATCATAATTAGAGTTGCTGGTGTTTTGAGTAGATATAACTGCGAGTTTATTATTAATATCAGTTGTGTTTTGTCCTGTGGCACCAATCTCCGGATACGTTGATAGCATTTGGGGATTAATAAAACCACCTCTATGATACTTTTTATGTTTGCGTCCTCCTCCTATATTAGTTAATTTAGTTAATTTAGAATTATTATTCATCTCGTTCATGAATGCGGCATCTCTTGGATTTGGTCCATCAAGACCTTTTACAGATGGTAACAATAAACCGGGTGGAAGGTTGCTTGCCATTTAATATATATATTTATTTTATTATATATTAAATATAATTTTTTATTACTTATTTATAATGGACGATACCCAAAGAATTCAATTACAACAACTAATCAAAACAAACAATGTTGAAGACCAAACCGGATTAATACGCGAATTAAAACATAGTGTTAAATTAAGAACTGATATAAATAATATGTTGCTGATTAAAAAAAAATACAATACTGGCGACATAAATATACACGAAGAATGTCTAGATGAATGCTTTTTTTTGTATAGTTGTTATACAGATATTTATAACAAAATAAAAAATGACGAAATAAATATAGACATTTTATTCAAGTTTTTAGATATCTTGGAAAAAATAGAAAATGATGAATTAGACCAACACGAAGGGTCGTTTTTGGTTGGAACTTTATTGAAAGAACTATATATTGATAGCGCCTTAAAAAAATCGGATAAATTAGATAAGTTATACGAGAATGATAAACAACACAACGTTTGTGAACCAATAAAAATATCTTGGAAACAATATAAAAATATAAAGATAAATTAAGGATAAACACTATTAAATGACTATTATTAATATTAACGATGTTTTTATATTAGACGTAGATTTTTGGAAACAACTTCCAAATATAAAGTTTCAACAAGAAATTCGGGAATTATCGGAAGATATTTTACACAACGGTTTAGATACTCCTATTATTATTAGTAAAATTAATAATAATATATATAAAGTAATTGACGGAAACAAACGTGTCATGGCGTGTCAACAACTAAACAAACAATACATTCAGTGTAATATAATAATCGGTAATAAACAAAAACGGGTTAAACACCAACCTAAACAACGAAATGTTATTACTACTTATTTTAAACAACAAGTTTTGTGTGATGTTTTTTCAAATAAAGGATGAAATAATATAAAGAATGGGATAGATTCATTTAATGGACACACCGCCCATAAAAAAACCGTTTGTTATAAAGTTTAATAACCCATTTGTAAAAACCCCTCAAAAAATTGAAAAACTTAAAAATATTGAAACCCTTAAAAATATTGAAACCCTTAAAAATATTTCAATACTTGATAGTATTGACATAAATACTAATATTAAACAGGTTAATACTGTAAAAAACCCCAAATCCTTATCAGCAAAGATTTATCCTGAAATATCATCCGTAACTCCGCATAGTTGGTTTTAACTCATTTGTTAATTCCCGTGTCTACAACTTTATCTTAAAATAACTATTTTTATTTTTATTTTTATTTTTAGGAAAAAGAATAAAATTAGAATAAACATAAATATATAATCTTTCGTTTGAAATGATAAAACGTATAAAAATGTTATTTTCTGTCATTATACCATAATGACAAAAAGTAAAAAAAAGATAGGCAAATGGAGTTTAAAATATAAAAAAAGTATTAACTGTAATCGTCCAAAAGGGTTTTCTCAAAAACAATATTGTAAATTTGGGAGGAGAAATAAAACAAAAAAACATATAAAATAAATTGTCTTGGTTTTTTATAGTTTCTGTGTCTACAACTTTATTTCAAAAAACCCAATAAATAAATTAATAATTAATTGTCTTGTTTTTTATATTTCCTGTGTCTACAACTTTATTTCAAAATATCCAATAAATAAATTAATAATTAATTGTCTTGGTTTTTATAGTTTCTGTGTCTACAACTTTATCTCAAAATATCCAATAAATAAATTAATAATTAATTGTCTTGGTTTTTATAGTTTCTGTGTCTACAACTTTATCTCAAAAAACCCAATAAATAAATAAATAATTAATTGTCTTGGTTTTTATAGTTTCTGTGTCTACAACTTTATTTCAAAAAACCCAATAAATAAATTAATAATTAATTGTCTTGGTTTTTATAGTTTCTGTGTCTACAACTTTATTTCAAAAAACCCAATAAATAAATAAATAATTAATTGTATTGGTTTTTATAGTTTCTGTGTCTACAACTTTATTTCAAAAAATCCAATAAATAAATTAATAATTAATTGTCTTGGTTTTTATAGTTTCTGTGTCTACAACTTTATCTCAAAAAACCCAATAAATAAATTAATAATTAATTGTCTTGGTTTTTATAGTTTCTGTGTCTACAACTTTATTTCAAAATATCCAATAAATAAATTAATAATTAATTGTCTTGGTTTTTATAGTTTCTGTGTCTACAACTTTATTTCAAAATATCCAATAAATAAATTAATAATTAATTGTCT
>Ga0209768_10001045_pt1 | contig 17998 bp, 11 predicted proteins | sample LauGreSBDMM110SD_3_FD_187564 | JGI IMG/M metagenome (GOLD analysis project Ga0209768, IMG submission 187564) | Freshwater lake microbial communities from Lake Michigan, USA - Sp13.BD.MM110.SD (SPAdes) (version 2) | ecosystem: Environmental > Aquatic > Freshwater > Lake | place: Lake Michigan... | reverse complement strand
CGGCGATGCGTTGATCTATGTCTTGCGGCGTGCGTACCTCTACCGACAAGCCAAAGCGGTCTAGCAATTGGGGGCGCAATTCGCCTTCTTCGGGGTTGCCGCTGCCGACCAACACAAAGCGCGCGGGGTGGCGCACCGACAGGCCTTCGCGCTCGACCACGTTCTCGCCAGAGGCGGCGACATCGATGAGCAAATCGACCAAATGGTCTTCCAACAAATTGACTTCGTCGATATATAAAAAACCGCGGTTGGCTTGGGCCAGCAAGCCGGGGGAAAAGGCTTTGATGCCTTGGCTCAAAGCTTTTTCTAAGTCGAGGGCGCCCACCACCCGGTCTTCGCTGGCGCCCAGCGGTAAATCGACCACAGGCACGGGGCGGGTTGCGGTTTTGGGGCGCTTGCCCGTGGCTTTGAGGCTGGCGCAGTCGGTGCAGGTGGCAGCACTGCTGGCGGGGTCACAGCCGTAGCTGCAACCCACCACCACTTGCAAGGGCGGGAGCAAATCAGCCAGCGCACGCACCGCGGTGGATTTGCCGGTGCCGCGGTCACCCAGCGCCAAAATGCCGCCGACTTTGGGGTCGATGGCGACGATTTGGATGGCGAGTTTCATTTCGTCTTGGCCGACGATGGCGGAGAAGGGGAAGGGTATGGCCATGGCGTGATCTTAAGCAATTCGCCGAGGTCGGCGCGCTGAAAGCGGGCAGGCTTTAGCTGGCGCTGCCTTCAAAAACACCTTCAAGGCGATCTTCAAGTTCGTCGCTGGCTTGACGCAGGCGCTCCAACATGTCGGCATCGGGCTGCCAGTAAGCGCGGTCCGAGGCCTCGATCAAACGGTTGGCCAAGCGTGCCGAGGCCGTGGGGTTGAGCTTGGCAAGACGGTCGCGCATTTCGGGGTTGAGCACAAAGGTCTCGGTGAGTTGTTTGTAAACCCAAGGCTGTACTTGCCCGGTGGTGGCCGACCAGCCCATGGTGTTGGTGATGTGCACCTCAATTTGACGCACGCCTTCGTAGCCATGGGCCAACATGCCTTCGTACCACTTGGGGTTGAGCATGCGGGTGCGGGTCTCCAAAGACACTTGCTCGGACAAGCTTCGCACCAAGCCGTCGCCACGGGTTTGGTCGCCAATATAAACAGGTGTGTCCACACCGCCCTTGGCTTGACGCACGGCGCGGGTGATGCCGCCCAAGGTATCGAAATAGTTATCCACTGTGGTCACGCCCAGCTCGACCGAGTCAAGGTTTTGGTAGGTCAGTTGCACGTCGGCCAAGGCGCTTTTGAGCAAGCCCTTGTGCTGCATGGGTTTGCCGCTGACGCCATAGGCAAAGCCCTTGCGTTGGCTGTAGGTTGTGGCGAGTTCGTCCTCGTCTTCCCAGCCGCCGTTTTCCACTAAGTTATTCACATTGGAGCCGTAAGCGCCATCGGCATTGCCAAACACCCGCAAAGCCGCGGTTTCAATGTCACAGCCGTGTTCGGCTTGGTAGGCCAAGGCGTGTTTACGCACAAAGTTGTCTTCGGGTGACTCGTCGGCTTGGGCGGCCAGCAAGGCGGCTTCGGCGATGAGTTTGATTTGCAAAGGCATCAAGTCGCGGAAGATGCCCGACAAGGTGACCACCACATCGATGCGCGGGCGGCCCAACTCGGCCAGCGGTACCAGGCTTGCACCCACCAGTCGGCCATAGCTGTCAAAGCGCGGCTTGGCACCATACAAGCGCAGCACTTGGGCGATTTGACTGCCCTCGGTTTTCAGGTTGTCGCTGCCCCACAACACCATGGCGACAGACTCGGGCAAGGGGTTGCCGTCTTGCACATAGCGGGCGATGAGTTTGTCGGCTTGCACCGCGCCGTCTTTCACCGCGTAAGCGCTGGGAATTCGGAAGGGGTCAAAGCCGTGCAAATTGCGTCCCGTGGGCAAAACCTCGGGGGTGCGCATAACGTCGCCGCCGGGAGCGGGGCGGATGTAGCGCGCATCCATGGCGGCGATCAGGCCGTTGAGTTCGCTGTTCATCATCATCAAGCGATTGGCGTCGCCAAGCTTGTCAAACAAGGCTGCATGGGCCTCCATGCCCGCCAAGCCACTTTGCGCCAAGGCTATGGCCGGCGCGCTGCCTGCAACCAGTGCCTCAACCGAGGTGCGTTCGGGTTTGGCGTCGTAGCTGGCTTCGGCCATGGCCATCAGCATGTCCACGCGCTCGCTGTCTGAGGGTGGGCGTCCCACCACATGCAGGCCGTGCGGGATCAAGGTGTATTCCAACTCCAAAATTTGCTCGCCCAATTTTTGTATGCGTTTGGCGGCATTCAGCTCAATGGGCGCATCCGTGGCCAAGGTCCAAGCCGGTGCCATGCTGACCAAGTCAAGCTCAGCTGCTTGGGCTTGCACCAAGGCCATGAGCTCGGCGCGTTCGTGGTCTTGGTCGAGTTCCAAACCGCGCCAGCGGTCTATCGACGATTTAAGGTCGGCCAGACCCGCATACAAACCCGACTCCGCCACCGGTGGGGTGAGGTAGCTGATCAGTGTGGCGGCGGCGCGGCGCTTGGCAATCGCACCCTCGGAAGGGTTGTTGGACGCGTAAAGATAAAAGTTGGGCAACTCGCCAATCATGCGGTCGGGCCAGCACAGCGCCGACATGCCGTTTTGTTTGCCAGGCATGAACTCCAAAGCACCGTGTGTACCAAAGTGCAGCACCGCATTGGCGTTGAAGTCTTCCTTAAGGTAACGGTAGAAAGCCGAAAAAGCGTGCGTGGGCGCAAAGCCTTTTTCAAACAACAAGCGCATGGGGTCGCCCTCGTAGCCAAACGAAGGTTGCACAGCCACCAAGATATTGCCGTACTGTTGGCCCATGACAAAAATGCCTTGGCCATTGCTGTTTTGTTTGCCAGGGGCGGGGCCCCATTGGGCCTCAATTTCACTCAGCCATTTTTCACGGCGAATATGCTGCTCGGCAGGAATGACGGTGTGTACATTGGCGTCGGCACCGTATTGCTTGGCGTTGCCATACAAAATACCGTCGCGCAAAGCGTCAACGCTTTCGGGCAAATCTACCGTGTAGCCCTGGGCCTTCATCTCGACCAGGGTGTTGTACAAAGACTCAAACACGGCCAAATAGGCGGCAGTGCCGGTGTTGCCGGCATTGGGTGGAAAGTTGAAGATGACCATGGCCAACTTGCGGCTGGCGCGTTCTGAGCGGCGCAGGTCGACCAATTTGCCCACCCGTGCCGCAAGCATGGCGGTGCGTTCCACGCAGGTGAACATGTCTTGCTGTTTGTGCTCTTTGGTGAAGGTGCAGCGCTGCTCGCAACCCGTGCAGGTAACGCCATCCGCGCCTGGGCGCCCGCCGTACACCATGGGCACGGTGGAGCCATCGAGCTCGGGAATGGCGATCATGATGGTGGACTCGACGGGCAACAAACCGCGGTCAGAGCCGCCCCATTGGTCCAAGGTTTGGAACTCCACTGGGTGGGCGGCGATGTAAGGCACAGCCAGCTTGGCCAAGATTTCTTCGGCGGCGTGCGCGTCGTTGTAGGCGGGGCCGCCGACCAATGAAAAGCCTGTGAGGGACACCACGGCGTCTACCGTGGATTGGTCGTTTTGAAAGAAAAACGCGTTGATGGCAGGACGTGAATCCAGGCCCGAAGCAAAAATAGGCACCACATTCAGCCCTTGCACTTCCATGGCGGCGATCACCGCGTCATAGTGCTGGGCATTGCCTGCAATCAGGTAGGAGCGCATCAAAATCAGACCCACGCGACCGCGGGCTTTGTCGGGCGAGACCACGGTGGGCAAATCAGCCAACTGATCGGACAAGCGCGACTTCATGCGCGGGTGGTAAAGGCCTACCTCGGGGTATTCCAACGGCGGCAAGACCTTGGCTTTGGACTTGGCGCTGCTGGCACCGGCGTAGCGGTCGGCCAAATAATGCACCATGCCTTGGATGTTTTCTTGAGAGCCGCCCAGCCAATATTGCAAGGTGAGGAAATAAGCACGCAAGTCTTGTGCGGTGCCTGGGATAAAGCGCAGCATTTGCGGGATGCGGCGCAGCATTTTCATTTGCTTGGCACCGGCGGCGGCTTTTTCCGAATCATCCTTGGGGCTACCGCGCAGCTTTTTCAAAAATGCCATGGGACCGCTGGCGGGCTTGGACATATCGAGCTTGCCCAAGCGGGTGAGCTTGACCACCTCGCCGGCCGACATGGCGCAGACCATGGCGCTGCAGTGCTCGCGTCGGGCTTGTAAATCGGCCAAAATTGGCAAGAAATGGTCTTCCATGAACAACATGGTGACAATAATGATGTCGCTGTGGGAGATATCTTCACGGCATTGCGCCAACAATTTGGGATTTCCTGCAAACTCCGAGGCGGAATGAATATTCAAACTGAGGTGGGGCATCAAGCGCTTCAAGCCCACGCGGGCACGGTCCACCGCACTGTTGAGGTGGGTGTCCATGGTGACAATCACCACCCGCGTGTCTATGTCTTGCTGTGTGCCTTGCTTGAGTTTGAACGTCATGCAGTGTGCTCGTGGAAATCAATGCTTGTGTTAATTGACGGCTTAATGTGTCAGTTTATGTTGACATTATGAAGCTTTTGAGTCCATAGGCACTGGTAAAAACCCTAGTTTTGGGTTTTTTTCTGTTTCAGAGATACTTTTTTTAAATATGAACAACTTTTCAAACTCTTCTCTCCCGCCCTCGGCCAAGCCTCAGCTGCGCCTGCATTGGCGCAGCTTAGCCCTGTGTTTTGCTATCAGTTTTGGTATTGCCGGCATAGGCAACGCCTTAACCGAACTCGGCCCTTGGTATTTCCAGCTCAAGCACCCGCCTTGGAAGCCGCCCGACGCAGCCTTTGGCGCGATTTGGACAACTATCTTCTGTTTATGCGCGGTCAGTGCTTGGTTGGCTTGGCATGCCGCACCCACCTCGGGACGGCGCGCCAAAGTGGTGGGGCTTTACCTCTACAACGGCGCTTTGAATATTTTCTGGAGTTTTCTCTACTTTCACCTGCACCGTCCTGACTGGGCTATGTGGGAGTGGTTCCTCCTGTGGCTCAGTGTGTTGTGGCTGGTTCAGGGCTTGTGGCGGGAGTCGCGCTTGGCGTCCTTGCTGGTGCTGCCTTATTTAATATGGGTGAGCGCGGCTGGAGTGCTTAACCACGACACCATCATCCTCAACGGGCCCTTTGTACAAGCTTTGCAGCGCTTTATCCCAGCGTCAACCTAGGGTATGGCCAGCGCGTTTTGATAAAACCCTTAAGCTGAGTAAGAATACGAGGCTTTTATTTCGCCCTTCGGGGTAACTTTTATCGGAGATTTTTATGACCCGTCGTCGCGAATTCATGATCCAAGTCAGCGCTGGTAGCGCCGCTTTGTTGGCCGGCAGTTTTGCCATGGCAAATACCTTGGTTGCTGAAAACGACCCCCAAGCAGTTGCTCTGGGATACAAAGCTGACACCACCAAAGTCGACGCCAAGAAATACCCCACCCATGCTGCCGCCCAAAACTGTGGCAACTGCGCCTTGTTCCAAGCTAAAGCGGGTGACAAAGCCGGCATGTGCCCCTTGTTTGCTGGCAAGCAAGTGGCTACCGCTGGCTGGTGCAGTGCCTACGCCAAAAAAGGCTGATTCTTTTTCAAAAGGGGGCTTCTTTGGCCCCTTAGTCAGACCCCTGTTGCTTAGGCCTCAGGGGTTTTTTCATGGCAAATTCGCACTAGTGAATACCCTTAATCGTCAACTTTAATTGACACATTCAAGCGGCTTGGGATTACAGTCGAGGCTGAGCAAAGCTGGCAAAAGAGGCAGGCAGATGAGTTCATTGTTAGAAAGTATTAATTCCCCCGCAGATTTAAGACGCTTGTCGAGCGCACAACTCAGGCCACTGGCCGACGAGTTGCGCTCCTATGTGTTGGAGAGCGTGGCGAAAACCGGCGGACACCTCAGCTCCAACTTGGGCACGGTCGAACTCACAGTGGCTTTGCACTACGTATTCAATACACCACACGACCGTTTGGTCTGGGATGTGGGTCACCAAACCTACCCGCACAAGATACTCACCGGACGACGCGAGCGTATGCACACCTTGCGCCAACTCAATGGCGTGGCGGGTTTTCCTAAGCGCGACGAGAGCCCCTTCGATGCCTTTGGCACAGCGCATTCCTCCACCAGTATTTCTGCCGCTTTAGGTATGGCCTTGGCGGCCAAGCAAAAAGGCGATCGCCGCCGCTGCGTGGCCATCATTGGCGACGGCTCCATGACAGCAGGTATGGCCTTTGAAGCGCTGAACAACGCTGGCGTGTCGGACACCAATTTATTGGTCATCCTCAACGACAACGACATGTCCATCAGCCCCCCCGTGGGCGCGCTCAATCGCTATTTGGCGCAACTCATGAGCGGACGGTTTTATTCCGCAGCCAAAGAGGTGGGCAAGCAGGTGTTGAAAAATGCCCCACCGCTGTTTGATTTGGCACGCCGCTTCGAGCAGCAAGCCAAGGGCATGGTGGTGCCCGCCACTTTGTTTGAAAAATTTGGCTTTAATTACATAGGCCCCATTGACGGCCACGACCTCGACTCATTGATTCCCACGCTGGAAAACATCAAGTATTTGCAAGGGCCGCAGTTTTTGCATGTGGTGACGCGCAAAGGCCAAGGCTACAAATTGGCTGAAGCCGACCCCATCGCCTACCACGGCCCGGGCAAATTCGATACCAAAGTGGGCTTGGTCCCACCCGTCACAGCGCCCAAACAAACCTTCAGCCAAGTGTTTGGTAGCTGGTTGTGCGACATGGCAGCGGCTGACCCCTTGCTGGTGGCCATCACGCCGGCCATGCGCGAAGGGTCGGGCATGGTCGAGTTCCATCAGCGCTTTCCAGACCGTTACCACGATGTGGGCATTGCCGAGCAACATTCGTTGACCTTTGCCGCTGGTTTGGCCTGCGAGGGTTTGAAGCCGGTGGTGGCGATTTACTCTACGTTTTTGCAGCGCGCTTACGACCAGTTGATTCACGATGTGGCCTTGCAAAAAATGCCCATGGTGCTGGCGCTGGACCGTGCAGGCATTGTGGGCGCCGATGGCCCCACCCATGCGGGCGTTTACGACATTGCCTTTCTGCGCTGTATTCCCCAGGTCAGCATCGCTTGCCCCGCAGACGAAAACGAATGCCGAATGTTGCTTAGCACGGCGCACGCGCAAGACCACACCGTGGCCGTGCGCTACCCGCGTGGCTCGGGGGTGGGCACGCCCCTCAGCGCCGGTCTGCCCATCCTGCCTTTTGGCAAAGGTGAAATGCGCCGCCAGGGCAAAGGCGTCGCGATTTTGGCGTTTGGCACCATGCTCTACCCAGCCTTGAAAGCCGCAGACAACTTAAATGCCAGCGTGGCCAATATGCGCTGGGCCAAGCCCTTGGATACCGAATTGCTGCTGCAAATCGCAGCCAGCCATGATGCCTTGGTCACGGTGGAAGAAGGCGCACTCATGGGCGGCGCAGGCTCGGCTGTTTTAGAGGCTTTGCAAGACGCGGGCATAGGCATTCCCGTTTTGCGACTGGGTGTTCCCGATGTGTTCACCGAGCATGGCGACCCGCAAAAAATTCTGTCCGCCCTGGGCTTGGATGCGCAAGGCATAGAAGCTTCCATCAGGCAACGTTTTGCCCAACACCTTAAGCCAGCAGACACTGCAGGCAGCGCAGCTTTGAAATTAGTGGGCTGATACACTCGCCGCGCAATCAATTTACCCTTTGGAGACAAGCATGGATCGTCGTTCCGCTCTTAAAAATGCCGGCATATTAGGCGTGCTCGCTGCTGGCACCGCACCTGCCGTGCATGCCCAAGCCGCCATTCGTTGGCGCTTGGCCTCAAGCTTTCCCAAGTCGCTAGACACTATTTACGGCGCAGCCGAAACCTTTGCGAAAAAAGTGGGTGAGCTCAGTGGCGGTAAATTTGTTATTTCTTCCCATGCCGCAGGTGAACTCATGCCGCCGTTTGGCGTGGTCGACGGCGTGCAAAACGGCACGGTGGAAGTCGCGCACACAGCGCCTTACTATTTCTTTGGTAAGGATGAAACCTTCGCTTTAGGTTGCGCCATTCCTTTTGGCTTGAACAGCCGCCAAATGACATCTTGGATGTTCCAAGGCAATGGTTTGAAACTCATGCGTGAGTTTTACAAGCAATACAGCATCGTCAATTTCCCTGGCGGCAACACCGGCGTGCAAATGGGTGGCTGGTACCGCAAGGAAATCAAATCTGCGGCGGATATCAAGGGCTTGAAATTCCGCGTCGGCGGTTTTGCAGGCAAAGTCATTGAGCGCATGGGCGGTGTGCCGCAAAACATCCCAGGCGGCGAAATTTACCAAGCACTTGAAAAAGGCACCATTGATGCGGCAGAGTGGATTGGTCCCTATGACGACCAAAAACTGGGCTTCAACAAGGTGGCACCGTTTTATTACTACCCAGGTTGGTGGGAGGGTGGTCCGCAGTTGGACATCTTCGTCAATGACAAGGCCTACAACAGCTTGTCGGCCGAAAACAAAGCCATTGTGGAATGTGCGGCGGCCTTCGCTCACGTGGATTGCCAAGCCAAATACGATGCACGCAACCCCATTGCTTTAAAGCAATTGGTGGCCAGTAAAACCAAGGTCTTGCCTTTCCCCAAAGATGTGATGGATTTAGCCTTCAAAGAGTCCATGGCCTTGTACGACGAACTTAGTACCAAAAACCCCAACTGGAAAAAAGTCTACGCCGACTATTCTGCTTTCCGCCGCGAACAAAACCTGTGGTTCCGCTTTGCCGAAGCCTCATTCGACCGTTATATGCAAAGCGTCAAGCTTTAAAAGGATTCCATGACCCTCTCTATGTACCAGGCCAGCGTGCCGCGCATTGTCAATATGTTGACCAACCTAGACCATCTGCTGGACAAGGCGTTGGTGCATATTGAAAGCAAAAAATGGAATGAAGCCGCTTTAACCCAGTTTCGGCTTTACCCCGATATGCTTCCCTTGACGCGGCAGGTGCAAATTGCCTGCGATACCGCCAAAGGCGTGGTGGCCAAGTTGGCGGGGGTTGACGTACCTGCTTATGAAGACAATGAAGTCAGCTTTGCTGATCTGAAGCAACGCATTGCCAAAACCATGGCTTTTGTCAATGGTTTTAGCGCGGCTCACATCGACGGCAGCGAAGACAAAGACATCGTCACCAAGCGCGGCGATGTGGAAACCCATTACAAGGGCATGCAGTTTTTACTCAACCACGCCATGCCCAATATCTATTTCCATGTCACCACCGTCTATGCCATGTTCAGGCACAACGGGGTTGAAATAGGCAAGCGAGATTATTTAGGCAAGATATAAAAAAGCCCCGTCAGGGGCTTTTTTCATGGCGTGGCTGGCTCGTTCAGGGCTTTTGAGCCGCAGCATCCTTTTCCATCGCATCTTGCATCAACTTCATGGGGTCGTCGGCTGGAGCTTCGCCCCCTGCGGTCGGTGGCGTCTGTATGGCGGTGGCGTCCGCGTCCGCCTGCGTGGCATTCATCATCTCGGTTTGCACCTGCTCCATATTCAGGGTTTCTTCTTTGTCCAAACCGCTGGAAACAATGCCGGGGAAGGCGATGATGAGTCCCACCATGATGATTTGAATCACCACAAACGGCACAGCCCCCCAGTAAATTTGACCGGTGGTGACGGGCTCAATGGTTTTTTGGGTAGGCTTGTCAAAGTAGGCTTTGATGGGTGCCACACTTCTCAGGTAGAACAAAGCAAAACCAAACGGCGGATGCATGAACGAGGTTTGCATATTCACAGCAAGCAACACACCAAACCAGATCAAGTCGATGCCCAGCATTTCAGCGACGGGCCCCAGCAAGGGCACCACAATGAAAGCCAACTCGAAAAAGTCGAGGAAGAAGGCCAGTATAAAAATCAAAATATTGACAACAATCAAAAAGCCCATTTGTCCGCCAGGCAAGTCCCCTAAGAGATGCTCTACCCATTTGTGTCCGTCCACACCTTGGAACACCAAACTGAAGCAGGTGGAACCAATCAAGATGAACAACACAAAGCTGGCCAGCTTGGTGGTGGAAGTCAAGGCTTGGCGCAGCAACAGCCAACTGAGGCGACCGCGAGACACCGCCATGATGATGGCGCCCAATGCACCCATGGCGCCGCCCTCGGTGGGGGTGGCAATGCCCAAGAAGATCGTGCCCAAGACCAAAAAGATCAGCAATAAGGGCGGGATCAACACAAAAGTGACTCTTTCAGCCATGCGCGAAAGCAGGCCAAGACGCAGGTTTTTGTTCAACACGGCCAATACAAAAGCCAGCAAAACACCGGCGCACAATGACACCACAATGGTTTCATCGGTGGGCGGGTTCATTCCTTCCACGCCTTTGAAGTAAGAGACCACTGCGCCGTAGTTTTGTCCCAAGGCAATAGCAGAGCCCGCGCTGACAATGGTGAGAAACAGCAGGGACTTCAGACCCGACTTGCCACTGTCTTCGCGAATCGTGCGTGCTTCCATGGGCAGTGCGGGCACCCATTCCGGCTTGATGAAGGCGATGATGATCACGTAGCTCACATACATGGCCGCAAGCATGAAGCCAGGGATGAAAGCGCCTTTGTACATTTCGCCCACACTGCGCCCGAGTTGGTCGGCCAAAATAATCAGCACCAGTGAGGGCGGGATGATTTGCGCCAAGGTGCCTGAGGCGGCAATCACACCAGACGCCAATCGACGGTCATAGCCGTAGCGCAGCATGATGGGCAGGGAGATCAGGCCCATGGAAATCACCGAGGCCGCCACCACACCGGTGGTGGCCGCCAGCAAAGTACCCACGAAAATGACGGCAAATGCCAGACCGCCACGAATGGGGCCAAACAACTGGCCAATCGTATCGAGCAAGTCTTCGGCCATGCCGCTGCGCTCGAGAATTAAGCCCATCAAGGTAAAGAAGGGAATGGCCAGCAAGGTGTCGTTTTGCATGATGCCAAAGATGCGCAAGGGCAGGGCTTGCAGCAAGGCCTCGGGCAGCACGCCAAGTTCGACCCCCACTAAACCAAAAAACAAGCCGCAGGCTCCCAGGCTGAAGGCCACGGGAAAACCCATCAGCAAAAAGACAATCAGACCCAAGAACATGATGGGTGCTAAGTTTTGAATAAAAAATTCCATGGTGCGTCTTCCTGTCTCAGGCCTGTTGTTGGGCTTTGGCTTCGGCCAACTTGCGTATGTCTTCTGCCAGCAACTCTTCGGCGCTCTTCTCGTCTTTTTTCAAGGTGGGGTCTTCAATCAGACCTTGTAAAAACGCCACGCGCTTGATGAGCTCTGACACACCTTGTAACCACAGCAGACCAAACCCTAAGGGCAGCATGGCGTAGACCGGCCAACGGATGAGGCCGCCTGCATTGGAGGACATTTCATTGCTGATAAAGCCCTTCAAGAAAAAAGGAAAGCCAAACCACAAAATGGCGGTGCACATGGGAAGTAAAAACACACTGAAACCAAAAATATCGATGAGGGTTTGGGTGCGTCTTGAAAAACGAGAGTAAATCACATCAATCTTGACGTGCTCATTGTTGAGCAAGGTGTAGCCTGCAGCCAGTAAAAATGAGGCAGCGAAAAAATACCACTGAATTTCCAAAAAAGCGTTGGAGCTGGTGTTGAAAATTTTACGCACCAAGGCGTTGATCGCGCTGACCAAGGTGGCCGCCAAAATCAACCAGATCACATACTTATTTAACCAAGTATTGAAACGGTCTACGCCGTTTGAAAAACCCATCAGTGCGCCCATGGCCGTCTCCCGAGAAATGATGGGCGATTGTAGGGGTTAAAGCATCAGTTTTTAGTTGCTGTACGCGACAGCTTGCGGTAGAGCGTTGCTCGGCTGATTCCCAGCGCTTTGGCAGCTTGCGCCACATTGCCGCGGGATGAATCGATGGCTTTGCGAATCATGGCCGATTGCAATTGATGAAGTGAGCCGGTGTCATTGCTAAGCGATACCAATGGCTCAAAGGCTTGATGCACACAGGCCTTGGCTTGTAAATGCAGGCCGCTCCATAAGGGCAGGTCTAGAAAATGCGCTGTGGATGCCGCATCAAAAAGCAGCGTCCAAGGCAAGGCAAAAACATCGCTGGCATGAACGCTGTTGCCTGGTCGGGGAAAGAGGTTCAACATTTCACGCGCTGCCACATTGGCGCCCAGCACTTCGCCTTCGCAGCTGAGCAAAACCAAGCCGTCGCTGTCGTCACCCATCAAGCGACCAGGCCAGTTCACACGCAACAAAAGGTCATGCGGTTGGCGCAGCAGCAAAGCGTTGCCTATGGTGCGTGCGGACAGGGCCGCCAAATGCATCAGTTCGGGACGCTCGGGTGAGTTGATGCCCGTCAGGTCGAGCATGCCTATGCAGTTACCAAGTGGACCCCAGATGGGCGCACCCGCGCAACTGTAGACAGAGGTATCGCGGAAAAAATGCTCGCCCCGGTGCAGCCACACGGGTCGGAGTTCGGTAAGTGCCGCGCTGATGGCGGTTGTACCCACCGACTGTTCAGATAAATCTACGCCCACACGGGCAATCGCATCCACACGTTTGTCATGCCGGTCTATGCGCCCACCCACATCCAACACCACGCCCTGGGCGTCGGTGAGAAGTGCAAAAAAAGAAGTGCCAGCGATGGCGCGACACAAGCGCTCTATCTCGGGTTGGGCCGCTTGGACAAAATCGCGTTGCTGCTCTAGGGTGCGGGTGATGTGCGAAGCCGACACCGCATCAAAAGCCACGCTGTAATTGGGGCGCAAACCTTGATCAAGGCAACGCCGCCAACTGTGGCCTATCCAGTCAGCTACTAAAGGACTGGTTGGTTCTCCGTTGAACAGCACGGCAAGCCTAGCTTGCTCTAGCAGGCTGAGTCTTTCTGGGGTGCTGACTGTCATATTCATAGAACGCAACTGTGGTTCATATCGCTGACAATGGCCTTACCACTGCCGCAAGTACTCAACGGTTTTCATGCCAGCCAAGGTCAGCAGCAAAGAGCCAAGCAAGTGCAAACCTGAGGTCACCAAGGCCAGCACAAAACGCGACTGCATCAACATGCCGACGACTTCTGCGCTTAGGGAAGAAAACGTGGTGAGCGCCCCCAAAAATCCTGTGATCAGCAAAAGCCGCCAAGCGGGGTCTAAATCGGGCAAGGCTTGGAACACAGCCACACACACGCCTATGAGGTAGCCGCCAATCAGGTTGGCGTAAAGCGTTCCCCAAGGCAGTGCGCCACCCACATTGAAAAACAGCCCAAGTTGCCAGCGGGCCAAGGCGCCTACACAGGCGCCTATACAGATTGCCAATACAGCGGTCATGCAAGTGTTCTATCTGTTCTGATGCCGCATTATCAATGCTGGCGTGAGGTGCAAGAAGCTTGGCAGCGAAAGCGTGGTGTAATTTTCTCTATGGAAGTTAATCAACCCGATCAGCGCTGGCAGTTTTGGATAGACCGTGGCGGCACTTTCACCGACATCGTTGCCCGCGATCCCTTGGGTCAGTTACACACCCACAAACTGCTCAGCCAAAACCCGCAGTTGTATGCGGATGCGGCGCTGCAAGGTATTCGTGAATTGCTGAGACTGCAATCCCATCAAGCGATTCCTGCAGAGCTGATCCAATCTGTGCGCATGGGCACCACTGTCGCCACCAACGCCTTGCTCGAACGCAAGGGTGAACCCACCTTGCTGGTGACCACCCGTGGTTTTAAAGACGTGCTTCGCATCGCTTACCAAAACCGGCCTCGTTTGTTTGACCGGCATATTGTCTTGCCCGAGATGCTTTACAGCGAAGTGATAGAGGCCGATGAACGCATGGGGGCACACGGTGAGTGGGTGCAAGCGCTGGACACAAAAGCGCTGCATGCCGCCATGGCGCAGTCTTACCAAAAAGGTTTGCGCAGCGTGGCGATTGTGTTTTTGCACGGTTACCGGTACAGCGAGCATGAGGCGCAAGCCGCTGCCATGGCCAAGACCATAGGCTTTAGCCAAATCAGCACTTCGCATCAAACCAGCCCCCTTATGAAAATGGTCAGCCGTGGAGACACCACGGTGGTCGATGCGTATTTGTCGCCTATTTTGCGCCGCTATGTGGATCAACTGGCTTTGCAGTTGCCCGGTGTGCCGCTGTTGTTCATGCAGTCCTCGGGCGGACTGGTGGACGCACAAGCTTTTCAAGGCAAAGACGCCATCCTCTCGGGACCAGCTGGTGGCATCGTTGGCATGGCACGCACGGCTGAAATCGCTTTTGCCCATGGTGATGTTTTGCGGGGCAAGGCGCAAGTCATTGGCTTTGACATGGGCGGCACGTCTACCGATGTCAGCCATTACGCGGGTGAACTCGAGCGAGAGTTTGATACGCAGGTGGCAGGTGTGCGTTTGCGTGCGCCCATGCTGCATATACACACCGTGGCCGCAGGCGGGGGCTCTCTCTTGCAGTTTGATGGCTCGCGTTTCAGGGTGGGGCCCCAAAGTGCCGGCGCAGATCCCGGTCCTGCTTGCTACAGACGCGGTGGTCCACTGACCGTGACCGACGCCAATTTGCAGTTGGGCAAGTTGCAGCCCGCCCACTTTCCTGCCGTGTTTGGGCCACGCGGCGATCAGCCCTTGGATGCCCAAGCAGTGGCGCAAGGCTTTGCTGCCCTGGCCGAACGGGTGGGCAAGACCGCCGAAGAAGTGGCCCAAGGCTTTGTGCACATTGCGGTCGAGCAAATGGCTAACGCGGTACAAAAAATATCGGTCGCCAAAGGCTATGACGTTACCGAATACACCTTGCAATGCTTTGGCGGCGCAGGCGGTCAGCATGCCTGTGCCGTGGCAGATGCTTTGGGCATGACAAAGATTTTGATTCACCCCATGGCCGGTGTGTTGTCGGCCTATGGCATGGGCTTGGCTTCGCAAAGTCTGATCAAAGAGCAGGCCATCGAGCAGACCTTGAATGCCGCTGTGTCGCCTGTGTTGCAAGCCTCACTGGCCCAATTGTCACAGCAGGCGCAAGCGGCTTTGCGTGTGCAAGTGGCGTGGGAGGGAGACTTTCAAACCCACCAACGTGTGCATCTGCGCTATGCCGGTACCGACTCACCCTTGGTGGTGCCCATGGGCACGCTTGAGCAGCTGAAAGCGGCTTTCGAGCACGCTTATTTAAGACGCTTTGCTTTTCTTATGCCGGACAAAGCTTTGGTGGTGGAAGCGGTGTCGGTGGAAGTGGTGTTGGCGGGTGAGTCCACGCCAGAGACCGTGCATCCTGTACCTGCCCAGCGCCGCATGCCACCCCACACCACCTCGCGCATGTATTTACACGGTGCTTGGCAAGATGCCGCCTTGATTCGACGCGAAGAAATGCAAGCCGGCGATGTGGTGGTGGGTCCGGCACTGGTGGTTGAGCGTCATGCCACCACCGTCATCGAGACGGGCTGGCAAGCCAAGTTGACCGCACTGCATCACTTGGTGCTAGAACGCATTGCGCCTCGCTCCACACGCCATGCCGCTGGCACCTCGGTGGATCCGGTGATGCTCGAGGTGTTCAATAATTTGTTCATGAATATCGCCGAGCAAATGGGTTTGCAATTGCAAAACACGGCGCATTCGGTAAATATCAAAGAGCGCCTAGACTTTTCCTGTGCGCTGTTTAACCAGCAAGGTGAGTTGATTGCCAATGCCCCGCACATGCCAGTGCATTTGGGCTCTATGGGTGAAAGCATCAAAACCGTGATTCGTGACAACGCGGGACGCATGCAAGCTGGAGATGTGTTTGTGTTGAATGACCCCTACCATGGCGGAACCCATTTGCCCGACGTCACCGTCATCACACCGGTTTATTTGGGCGACGAAGCAGCGCCTTCTTTTTATGTGGGTTCGCGTGGACACCATGCGGATATTGGCGGCGTGTCGCCAGGCTCTATGCCGCCTTTCTCCACCCGCATTGATGAAGAGGGCGTGCAAATCCAAAATTTCAAACTGGTCGAAGGCGGCATGCTGAAAGAAGCGCAAATGTTGGCGCTGTTGCAAAGTGGTGAATACCCCAGTCGCAATCCTGCACAAAACATGGCCGACTTAAAGGCGCAAATTGCCGCCAATGAAAAAGGTGCACAAGAGTTGCGTCGCATGGTGACGCACTACAGTTTGCCCGTGGTGCAAGCCTATATGCAGCATGTGCAGGACAACGCAGAAGAGGCGGTGCGCCGCGCCATTACCCGCTTGGCCAAACGTTTTGGCGATGTGCCACACCACAGCTTCAGTTTGCCTATCGACAACGGGGCTTGTATTGCGGTGAAAGTCCGTATTGATGCCAAGCAACGCAGCGCAGTGATTGACTTCACCGGCACTTCGGCGCAACAGACCAACAACTTCAATGCCCCCAAAGCTGTTTGCATGGCGGCAGTGCTTTATGTATTTCGCAGTTTGGTCGAGGACGATATTCCCTTGAATGCCGGTTGTTTAAAACCCATTAAAGTCATCATCCCTGATGGTTGCATGCTCAACCCTTTGCCACCGGCGTCTGTGGTGGCGGGTAATGTAGAAACCTCTTCTTGCATCACCAATGCTTTGTACGGCGCTTTGGCTGTGATGGCAGGCAGTCAGCCCACCATGAACAACTTCACTTTTGGCAATGCCACTTACCAATACTACGAAACCATTTCGGGCGGCAGTGGGGCAGGGCCGGTGTTTGATGACAGCGGGGATGTCAGCGGCGGCTTTGCAGGTACCTCGGTGGTGCAAACCCATATGACCAATTCGCGCTTGACCGATCCCGAGGTTTTAGAGTTTCGCTTTCCAGTGCGCCTGCTGTCTTATGCGCTTCGAGTGGGCTCGGGCGGTCAGGGCAAGTACGCCGGTGGCGAAGGCGGTGTTCGGCGAATTGAATTTTTAGAACCCATGACCGCTGGCATTCTCTCCAACGGCCGCATCTACCCCGCGTTTGGTTTGGCTGGAGGTCAAGCCGGACAGACTGGCCTCAATCGGGTGCTGCGTGTCAATGGTGATGTGCAGATCTTGGCGCATATCGATCAGGTGCAAATGAATACAGGTGATGTGTTTGAAATTCACACGCCAGGTGGCGGTGCTTACCTTGCCTGAGTCACTGGACAGCCATGCATTGAAAGACCACTGGTATTCAGCCAGCGGTGCGGCCGCACCCAAAAGGCTTGAAGCAGTGGATGACAGCCTCAACGCCGACACGGCCTACAGATTGGCGTGTGCAGGTACCGCCATGCATTGGCAGGGTGACTTTGCGCAAGCGCGGCAAATGCTGCAAGCCTTGACGCGCAGGGTGGCGCTTGCAGCCAAAGCGCAAGCCGCCAAACCGCAAGCCGCCCCCACGGCCATGCCCCAAGCCTTTCATGCCTACCGCATGGCGCAGGCGCAACGCGCACGGATTTTGTCCATGTTGGTGTTGACCATCCAAGCCGACTACCGCATTGCTTTGCGCCGTGCGCCAGAGGTGCAAGAGGCTTTGACTCACGCATGGGGACCTGCCACGGGTCAGGCAAGGGTGGTGTCATTGCGAGAATTGTTGGGCATCCTCAGCGCCTATGAGTGGCAACGCAAGGGCGTGTATGTGGATGTGGGGCTGCAAGAGGGCTTAACGGTCCATCCCCACTACGGGGTTTTTTCACCTGTCAGAAACGAGTATTTGCAACTTTTGGCCAAAGCACCTTTGCCCAGCTTGGACTTGGCGTTTGACATTGGCACGGGCACGGGCGTGGTGGCGGCTTTGTTACTCATGCGTGGTGTCAAGCAAGTGATTGCCACCGACAACAGTGAAAGCGCTTTGCGTTGTGCTCAAGACAATTTGCAACGATTAAAGCTGGCTGACAGGACCACATTGCAACTGTGCGATGTCTTTCCCACAGGCTTGGCGCCTCTGATCATATGCAACCCTCCTTGGTTGCCTGGCAAAGCCACTTCTTTGCTTGAGCATGCAATTTACGACCCTGACAGCCGCATGTTGCGTACCTTTATTGCGGGTGTGGCGGCGCACCTGACGCCAGATGGAGAGGC
>Ga0209768_10001039_pt1 | contig 18028 bp, 15 predicted proteins | sample LauGreSBDMM110SD_3_FD_187564 | JGI IMG/M metagenome (GOLD analysis project Ga0209768, IMG submission 187564) | Freshwater lake microbial communities from Lake Michigan, USA - Sp13.BD.MM110.SD (SPAdes) (version 2) | ecosystem: Environmental > Aquatic > Freshwater > Lake | place: Lake Michigan... | reverse complement strand
CATCATCGGCGTGTAAACCCATCGAGTCTTGGCCATCGCGATACAGGTTGACTAGGACCGAGTTGAACTGAGTAGCGGTTTCCTCTTCACACCGTTGTTTGATTTCGAGCAACGTCGGCGTCATTGGACGTGGATCAAGCGTGATTCCGGAATACGAATATGCCAAGTCGCCATACCAACAGGCCAGTCGCGGTTGTGGAACTTCTTTACCAAACAAGATGATGTTGCGCGCCTCCCACGGGGTTTCATCCAGGATTGAACGAAACATCCGATCGCAATCAACAGAGTTGAAAAATCCTGGGCGATACAACGCGCTGCCGTCGTGAGGCAACAGTTCCTGAGGTTGCATGGGGGGCTCATCAAAAAGTCTCATACGGCCACAGATCTCTAGGGCATAGGAAGATCGGCAAATTGCGATTCAATAATTGAGCGATCTTCGAGGTCGCTGATTCCGGCAATCAGTTGAACCGTCACCATGTACACATCGCCATAGCGCTCGTCATCAGCATTCAACAACGCGCGCGAATAGCCCTCATGTAGTGAAGCAATCAACCAATCATCAACTGCGTTTTCAATAGCCCGAGCGATTGCCGATTCAATCAATGCCACAGCATCTTCGGCCATGCCATTGACGGTGAGAGCTCGAGCAACTTGCCAATCGCCAATCAACAAGTTCATCGCGTTGCCGATGGGCTCCCATAGTGCCCGTGAGGCCAATGCTTCACACAATGCTCGATAAGCATCTTCTTCTGAAAGTTCGCTGCGATCAAGAATGTCCGATGCATTGTTATATGCACTGATCGCTAATTGGCGACGAGTTTGAATTGCATCGCTCATATCGTCACGCTTAGTTCTCTTCGGCAGCAGCGACTTCTTTGGGCCGACGCTCGCGGTAATCGCGGGCTCCGCCCTCTTCAGGTTCAACCTGCAAAACAATTCCGTCGATCGCAACAACGCGCGCCATTTCGCCAGACTTCACGGGAGTTGCACGGTTGGTGCGAGCCTTCCAGCGGGCTGCGCCAATCTGCACTGCGCCATCGGGGCTGATGTCAGAAATCGCCATACCAACTTCGCCAATGAGACGTTCACGTCCCACCGTTGGTGTTGCGAAGCGTGTTCGGGTCATGCTCGGCATACCCGACACAAACGTGAGTGCAATTCCACCGATGCCAACGAGAAGACTCAACCATGACACGCTCAACGATTGCTGATCAAAAACCGGGAACATAAAGACTGACGAAACACTGAACGCCACAAGACCAATGCCGGTCCAGAAACGTGGAATCCCGACTTGCACATCAATCGAGAAGGCAAACATCGAGAGGAACATCAAGATGAGCGCCCAATTGCGTTCGGGTAATTCGCCAAGACCGTAGAACGAGAGCATCAACAGCACTGCACCAACGACACCAGCAACACCAATACCAGCAGTGAAGAATTCAAAGATCAAAAGCGCAAGACCAATGATCAAGAACAAGTACGCAACTGGAGGGCTCGCTGATGTGTGCAACATCTGAGCCCACAAACCAAGTTTGTGGAAACGGACCGTCGTGATGTCATTTGAAACGCTGCCGTCATCGTTGAGAGTTTCAACAGCGGTATCGAGGGTGATGCCGTCGAAGGTGAGACCATCAAGTGCGTACACCATGTTGCGAATTGTCGGAGCACCTTCGTCACTGATTTCTAGTTTCAATGCGCCACCACGACGAGCATCTTGAAAGCCAAGTGTCTTGGTACGCAACTCATCGGTGGCTTCACCAAAGTCAACGCCATCAACGAGCGGAGTTCCGGACTTACCAATACGAGTCCCGGGGGCCATGCCTGTTGCATCGGCGGCCGACAAAAGTTGTGCGCCAAGTCCAGTTGCCTTCGAACCCGAAGGTCCGACCCAAATCGCAACTGGCACAGTCGCGTTGGCAATGCGATTGTACAAATCGCGCATCGTGTCTCGACCGACTAAGGAAGCCTTCGAGTTGATCTGCAAAACGAGAGCTTGCGCTCCATTGGTTTCAGCATCAGCGATCGCGTTGTTGATCGCATCAACGATGATGTTGTCGATCAGGCCCGAGACCTGTAACACGTCAACTGGGGCTAAGTCCGTCGCGGTCACTGCGGCACTGGTTGTCACTGCCTCTTGAGTAGGCGGTTCGGTACCCGATGACGCATGTGCCACATCAATAAAGCCGAGCACAGAGCCGACGGCGATGAAGAGGATGGCTAGTCTGCGCACGAGTGTCTCCGAAAAAGAAAAATAATGACCCACTGTTCACCATGTCGCGGATGCTTGTGGTGGCCGGCAAGGGTGGTGTCGGCAAGACAACCGTAACGGCTGCGATGGCACGCGCCTCAGCCGATCTCGGACTTCGAGTACTAGTTGTGACGCTTAACTCGCGCCAAGGTTTGAGCGAATTGCTGGGTGGAACCCCAACCGATGGGTCTGACTACGACGGCACCACCATTTCAAGCGGACTTGGTCCAAAAAAGACCGGTTCGATTCTGTTGCGCTCATTGACCGCAAGCGATGCTCTGCAGGACTACCTAGCGACCCAAGGACTCGCCCTATTGGCCAAAAGGTTGGTGTCAACTGGCGTCGTCGGCGTGGTTGCCAGCGCCGCACCAGGGATTGACGATCTCTTGGTCTTGGGCAAGCTCAAGCATTTAGTTGGTCTCACTGGCCCCGAGGGCGATCACGATCTGATCATCGTCGACGGCCCGGCAGCAGGGCATGCCATGTCGTTTTTACAGTCCCCCGCAGCGATGGCCAAGACCATCAGCGGTGGCCCTTTGCACTCGCAAGCCAACGAAGTCCTGGCGATGTTGCACGATCCCGAAAAATGTCGGGTGATCATGGTGACCCTGCCCGAAACCACTCCCGTCAACGAGTTGCTCGAGACCACTGCACTACTCACCGAAACCGTTGGTGTTCATTTCGGGCCAGTTGTGATCAACGGAGTTGATCAGGCTCCAGAAATCACGGCTCTCGTCGCTGCTGGCCGATTGCCGGACGACGAACTCGGTGATGCAGCGCGCTATCGAGCATCACGTTGCGCGATGCATGCTCATGAAGTTAAACGCGTCAATCAACTTGTTGCGACTGGTTCAATTTCGTTGCCACATATTGCAAGTGCAGGCTTATCGGCCGGCGATATCAAAACTTTGGCGAAAGTTTTGCTTGCAGAAGTGAGCACACAATCATGAGCAAGAAGAATTTCCGCGACGTCATTTCAACTTCGCGCATTGTTGTGTGCTGCGGCTCGGGCGGTGTCGGCAAAACAACAACTGCTGCGGCGTTAGCGATGCAAGCTGCCAAAATCGGTCGCCGAGTTGTGTTGATCACGATTGATCCCGCAAAACGTTTGGCTGATGCACTCGGGTTATCTGAATTGAGCAATGAACCCAGTCGCGTACAACACAAATCTTCGGGAGAGTTGTGGGCCATGATGCTTGATGCTCGTGCCACATTTGACGAAGTCATTCGTCAACAGTCGCGAAATAAGCAACAAGAACAAGCGATTTTGACGAACCCGTTCTATAGCAATATCGCGAGTCGCCTCTCGGGCAGCCAAGAATATATGGCTGCTGAAAAACTGTATGAGTTGTTTAATGACGATCGTTTTGATCTTGTCATCGTTGATACTCCCCCAACTCGCGAGGCTCTTGATTTTCTTGAGGCTCCGCAAAAGCTCATGAACTTTCTTGACCACCGCGTGTATCGCTGGTTGGTGATGCCCGCTCGTGGTGGTCTGCGCGTTTTGAACTTTGCCGCACAACCAATTTTGAAAACAATTGGCCGCGTCATTGGCGCCGATGTGTTGGCCGATGCCATCAACTTCTTTCAAGCCTTTGAAGGTATTGAAGAAGGCTTTCGTCAACGCGCCCTAGCCGTGCAAACTTTGCTGAAGTCAACAGACAGCAAATACGTTGTGGTGGCTTCGGCACATCACGACACCATTCGCGAGGCGATCTTTTTCACCGATGAACTCGCGCGAGTGGGTACCCCAGTGACCGGATTGATCATCAACCGCCTACAGCCAAAATTTGGCAAGGGTTCGGCCACCTCGTCGGCTACCGCGGCACGCAAAGCCGAACAAGCTGGCGACACCGAACTGGCGGCCCTGCACGGCAACCTGGCTCACGTGCGTCGCATCGTTCAGTCCGAAGAAGCCACCTTGAAGCCACTGCTCGATTCAGTGGGGACGGCGCTCGTGGTTCGCCTTTACCAGCGGGCCACCGACGTCCACGATCTTGATGCCATCGCCGATTTGGGGCGGGATCTCGTCGCCAGCACGCCCACGAGGTAGCGTTTCAGACGTGCATGTGATCCTGGCTACCGATGCTGACTGGCTGGTCGACGAAGTCGTCGCCGCCCTTGGCGGACCCGAAACAACTTTCACCCATTGTCGCGACGGACGCTCGGTCGTTGGGGTCGTCAAGGGTCGTACACCCGATCTCGTGATTCTTGATTTACAGATCGGCACCATGGGTGGCATTGCGGTCACCATGGACCTTCGTCTCGACGAAAGTGGTGGCACGTTGCCCCATGTTCCGATCTTGATGTTGCTCGATCGTCAAGCCGATGTGCACATGGCTCGTCGTAGTGGCGCCGACGGTTGGCTCATTAAGCCGCTTGATGCATTGCGTTTACGCCGGGCAAGCAAGGCCATCGCCGGTGGCGGTTGCTTCGCTGAAGGAATCCCCGCAGTCGACGAACCGGTCATTGAAGTAGTTGAAGAAGTCGCGTCAGAAGCAGAAGTCGCAACTGCCAACTAACTACGGGTACGCGATACCCAACAACTCGTGGGTGTTAGGTCCAGCGATTCCATCTACTGGGACATTCTGCGAATACTGAAAGTTCATGACTGCTTCAACCGTTGCTGGACCGTATTCGCCGTCGGCAGAATCTTCAAGAAATCCTGCAGCAATGAGCGCTTCTTGTAACGCAGACACTCGGGGACCAACGTCGCCATACAGCAATTGATCGGTGGCGCTTTCGGGTTGATAACCCTTATTTTCTTGATCACATGCATAGCCCGCAACGGCAATTTGAATTGTGGTCATGATAAAACTCTCGGCAATTGTTGCGCCTTCAGGGTCGGGGCCGTAATCATCGGGAACCGAGTAGCAGTAGATATACATCGGGTCGTACATTTTCCACGCGTTGTCTTCAATGTGAAACGGTGTGACGCCTTCACATTCGCCGCAGTCGGGAAAGTTCTGTGTGATCATCCAATCGCCAATGCACCTGATCAAATTGAGGCCATCAACCGTCTGACCAATTGGGTTCATCTGATTGGGATCAACCGCAGACATCGAACAAGCCGGGCGTGTGTCAATAAACGCAGTTGTCGTCGGCGCATCGACCACAGTCGTGACCGCTTCGGTGATCGGTACTTCCGAAATCGGGGTTAAACCCTCGTCACCTATACCGACCGCACCGCCGCATCCGATGAGTAACCCCAAGCCCAAAACACCGGCACTGAACCTTTGCAAAAACTTCAGATTCATCGTTGGCTCCTCGCAAGTCTCTTGGCGCAGACTAATCGGGGGTTGGTAGAACGACTGCCAAATCCCGAGTGGGCAATTAGGGGAAACTGCCCATTCCCTATAGGCTCGTTTCCTGCACCATCGGGGTGTAGCGCAGCTTGGCTAGCGCGCCACGTTCGGGACGTGGAGGCCGGAGGTTCAAATCCTCTCACCCCGACCAGCACACATCCCCCGCTTCGGCGGGGGATGTGCCATTTACCGGCTCATTTCGCTCTACGGTGAACCCGTGGATATTGCGCAACTTCAAGATGTCATCGAACGTACCTACGGCGATCGCGATCGTGCCCGCGGCGTGCCTTCAACTGTTGCCTGGCTAGCCGAAGAAATCGGTGAGTTGGCTCAAGCTGTGCGCAAAGGAACCAAGGCGCAACAAGAACACGAATTCGGTGATGTGTTGGCCTGGGTTGCAACCCTCGCCAATCAAATGGGCGTCGACTTATCTGCTTGCGTTGAACGTTATGCCAACGGATGTCCGCGATGCGCGGCTCTCCCCTGTGCGTGCTGACTGATCTTTACAGAAACAGTTCAGCAATCTGCACTGCGTTTAACGCAGCACCCTTGCGCAAGTTGTCGTTGCTCACAAACAACACCAAGCCACGACCATCTTCAAGTGACAAGTCTTGGCGAATACGACCAACGAAGCTCGGGTCTTTGCCAGCGGCTTCAAGTGGCGTTGGCACATCGGTGAAGACAACACCAGGTGCCGACGACAAAAGTTCTTTGGCACGAGCCACCGAAATTGGTCGATCAAATTCAACGTTGATGCTTAACGAGTGGCCGGTGTACACCGGAACACGCACACAAGTGCCCGAAACTCGCAAGTTCGGAATCGCCAAAATCTTGCGACTTTCATTGCGTAATTTCTGTTCTTCGTCGGTCTCAAACGAATCATCGTCGGTGTACTTGCCAGCGAATGGCAACACGTTGAACGCGATGGGCTTGGTGAACTTGGTTGGTGCTGGATAGACAACCGCTTCACCGTCATAGGTGAGGTCGCGGGCGTTGTCAGAAACTTCACGCGACTGCTTATCAAGTTCATCAACACCGGCAAGTCCGCCACCGGACACTGCTTGATACGTACTCACGATCAAACGATTGAGACCAGCTTCGGCGTGCAACACTTTCAACACAGGCATTGCTGCCATCGTGGTGCAGTTGGGATTAGCAATAATGCCCTTAGGTGCATTGCGAATTTCTTCAGGGTTTACTTCGCTCACCACAAGCGGAACTTCTGGATCCATACGCCACGCCGACGAGTTGTCGATCACAATCACGCCAGCCGCAGCGAAGCGCGGTGCGAGTTCGCGAGACGATGTGGCACCTGATGAAAACAATGCAATGTCAAGACCACTCGGGTCGGCAGTTGCCGCATCTTCAACGGTGATTTCACCGCCCTTCCACGGAAGGGTCGTGCCGGCCGAACGGGCCGAAGCGAAAAAACGAATCTCATCAATCGGGAAATTGCGCTCGGCCAACAGGGTGCGCATGACGCTTCCTACTTGGCCGGTTGCTCCTACTACTCCTATACGCATAACACGCAAGGCTAACGGGCAGGTCAGGCTGCCCGACGGGCAATTAACCACCAGTGACTGCCGTGCACGCCAATGAACGTGCATTGCGGGATTCCGTCAACTCCACCAATTCGACGACGGTGGTTGAACCACAATGTCGGACTAAGTAGTTCGATCTTTCTTGATGCCAAATGATCGAGTACCACTTTGGGGGTCAGACGATTGGCTTGCCATCCGAGACGGGTCGACCAGCGTTGACGGGCGAGCCAGGCTCCGATCGTGGGCACGCGCCACAGAGCACGGGTCATCACACCAGCGGGAAACAGCAACAAGTCGGCGACCACCCAGGTGCGATAGTTCAACAGCACATAACCACCTGGCTTCACGACCCGCAAAGCTTCTTCGGTTAATGCCAACGCGTCGGCTCTTTCGCAGTGCTGCAAGGTGATGTAACTAAACACCATGTCGGTTGATGCATCAGGTAACGCGAGCGTCTTACCGTCGGCAACATGTGATGTTGACAGACGTTCAGGAACTCCGAACTTACCAACTGCTTCGCGACAACGCTCAAGAAACGCCGCATCAAGATCGCACGCCACAACCGATTTGAATCGCTGAGAAAAACCAGCGGTCATGCGGCCAATGCCTGCACCAATTTCAACGAGCGAACGTTGTGCGTTCTCTTCAGGCAAGAATCCGAAGTACTGCAAGTACGCGCCAACTTCTTGTTCACCCGAATTCACAAATTCGGCAAGGGTCAGTTGTTGCCCAGTTTCATTGTTGAAAACCCAGCCAGTGTCGCGCACAACACTGTCGCCATCACCTTGAGTTTCAGATGCACGACCGGCCGCATTCCACGGCACATGTTGACGACGACGCGCTCGCGACATGCGTTATTTCCGCTCGGGTAACGGAGCGCTATATGACTGGCCGCTGTCGAGACCAAATGCAGTGTGCAATGAACGTGCCGCCTTTTCAAGATCGGCCGAAGCAATAACAACTGAGATACGAATAGTCGATGTTGAAATCATTTGAATGTTGACACCGTTGTCGGCGAGGGTGCGGAACATCTTTGCTGCGATGCCGGGGCTCGTTTTCATTCCGGCACCGACCAATGAAATCTTGGCAATTGCGTCATCTTGTGCAATTCCGGCCGCACCGATTTCTTTAGCGACCGACTCAACGATTCCTTGCGCAACTTTCATGTCAGCTTTAGGCACAGTGAAACTGATGTCAGTGTTGCCATCAGTTGACGTGTTCTGCACGATCATGTCGACGTTCACGTTTGAGTCCGCGAGCTGTTCAAACAACGCCGCCGAAATACCTGGACGATCGGGCACCTTGCGCACAGTGACTTTGGCTTCGCTGACATCGGTGACAACACCAGAGATAATGGGATCTTCCATCGAAGGCTCCTGACTAGTGACCCAAGTGCCGGGTTCCCAGGTGAAACTGGAACGCACTTGAATCGGGACATTGTGATTACGAGCAAATTCCACTGAACGCAGTGCAAGAACCTTGCTACCAGCGCCAGCCATTTCAAGCATTTCATCAAAGTTGATGTGTTGCAGTTTGCGGGCCTGCGGAACAATGCGTGGGTCGGCGCTAAATACACCTGTGACGTCGGTGTAAATCTCGCAACTATCGGCACCAAGCGCAGCGGCAAGTGCAACCGCGGTGGTGTCTGAACCGCCACGACCAAGAGTGGTGATCTCTTTATCGGTGCTCACGCCTTGGAAGCCGGCGACAACACACACCTTGCCTTGAGCAAGAGCTTCACGAACGCGGTCGCCCTTCACTTCAAGAATCTTGGCCTTGGTGTGCACAGTGTCGGTGATGATGCCCACTTGACTACCCGTAAAACTGATGGCGTCGATGCCAACTCCGGCCAGGGCCATACAGACAAGAGTCATGGAAATGCGCTCGCCCGTGGTGAGCAACATGTCGAGTTCGCGATCTGGCTGAACAGATGAGACTTCATTGGCGAGCTTGATCAGGTTGTCGGTCGACTTACCCATGGCCGAAACCACGACCACGACATCGTTGCCGTGGCGCTTGGTAAAGGCCACATGTTCGGCCACGGCACGGATACGTTCAGGGTCGGCTACCGAAGTGCCTCCGTATTTTTGGACAATGAGTGCCACAAGGGTTTCAGGCTACCTCTTGACGGGCCTCAGATCAGGTTGTTTACCTAACGGTCACCATTCCCGACCTGCAGGGCAGGCCTCTGCCCCGTTAGCCTTCCCCCACTATGGGAACAGCAAAACGTGAACGCAAGAAAATGAACCGCGAGATGGGCCGTCAGGCTCAAGAGGTCGCCGCCAAGCGCCAGAAGACCACCAAGACGACTGTCCGCATTGTCGGAGCCATTGTCATCATCTTGGCCTTGTTCTTCGGCATCGCATTTTTGACCAACGATGACTCAACTGACAATGCATCGCCTGTCACGACATCTGTCGAAGCCTTTGCGAGCACCACAGTTGCCACAGGCGACGCCACCACAGTGCCGAGCGATACCGCTGCGCCCGCAGACTTCGTTTACGGAACCACCGAGTGCCCACCTGTCGATGGTGCTTCCACACAAACACAAGACTTCGACGATTCATTCGCACTTTGTATTGACCCTGCCAAGACCTACACCGCAGTTGTGAAGACCAACATGGGTACGTACTCGGCAGTGCTCGATGCTACGAAGGCTCCTGGCGCCGTCAACAACTTCGTGAGCTTGGCTCGCAACAAGTATTTCGATGGCACCACATGTCACCGTGCCATTCCGGGCTTCATGGTGCAATGTGGCGACCCCACTGCAACTGGTTCGGGCGGACCTGGCTACAAGTTCGCTGACGAATTTCCAGCCGCTGGCGAATACAAGATTGGCTCGCTGGCCATGGCCAACTCTGGCCCAAATACCAATGGCAGTCAGTTTTTTGTGATCACTGGCGATCAGGGTGTTTCGTTGCCGCCTAACTACACGTTGTTCGGTCAAGTCACTGATGGTCTTGATTCAACGGTGACTGCTCTTGACGCTGCCGGCAACGATGATCCTTCATCGAATGGTGTTCCGCCGCTCACAGAGATCACAATCGAATCAATCACCATCACCGAGAGCTGATCTAGCACTTAACTTTCGTACTTCACTCTGGGTACAAAAAATCCCCCTCGGCTCCTGGTCTAGACCAGATGCCGAGGGGGATTTTGTTTTAACTATTGCGTTACTTAGCTGAAGTAGCCAGCTACGTCCACGAGCAAGTGGGCCTTGCCGTACACGTAGAAGCACACCTTGCCTGCAGCCGAGGCAGAGGCAATGACTGCGTTCGGAACAGTTTGGCCGTTGACGAAGTTGAGGTTCGACGAGTCCGGACGAGTACCACATGGGTACACAGTCACGTAACCGCCAACATCAGTTGCTTCACCATCAACAACAGTCACGTTCATCGCAACTGTTCCTAAAGTTCCAGCAGCTGGCAAACCACTCGAGCCAGCAACTGTCAACTCGTATGCCGTACCGGTTCCGTCAGTCTTACCGACCTTGTTACCAGAGCCACGAGTATCAAGTAAACGTGTCGGTGCCGACAACGCCGAGAATCCAGCGGTGAAGTAACCCGAAACGTCAGCAAGCAAGTGGGCCTTGCCGTACACGTAGAAGCACACCTTGCCTGCAGCCGAGACAGAGGCAATGACTGCGTTCGGAACAGTTTGGCCGTTGACGAAGTTGAGGTTCGACGAGTCCGGACGAGTACCACATGGGTACACAGTCACGTAACCGCCAACATCAGTTGCTTCACCATCAACAACAGTCACGTTCATCGCAACTGTTCCTAAAGTTCCAGCAGCTGGCAAACCACTCGAGCCAGCAACTGTCAACTCGTATGCCGTACCGGTTCCGTCAGTCTTACCGACCTTGTTACCAGAGCCACGAGTATCAAGTAAACGTGTCGGTGCCGACAACGCCGAGAATCCAGCGGTGAAGTAACCCGAAACGTCAGCAAGCAAGTGGGCCTTGCCGTACACGTAGAAGCACACCTTGCCTGCAGCCGAGACTGAGGCAATGACTGCGTTCGGAACAGTTTGGCCGTTGACGAAGTTGAGGTTCGACGAGTCCGGACGAGTACCACATGGGTACACAGTCACGTAACCGCCAACATCAGTTGCTTCACCATCAACAACTGTCACGTTCAGCGCAACTGCAGCAACACCGGTGCTCGGCACGCCACTAACGCCCGCAACTGTCAACTCGTATGGTGTTCCGGTTCCGTCGGTCTTACCGACCTTGTTACCAGAGCCACGAGTATCGAGCAAACGAACCGGAACTGAAAGTGCAGTCAAGCCACCAATTTCTGCAGTGAATGGCACCGAGAAAACGTCCAGGTCGGCATTACCACCAGTTGCACCACGAATGTTGCTCGCCCCTGAAGTGATCATGACAACACCCTGACCAGTAGTCGGGTCGTAGTCAAGTGCGGCCAATGAACTGTTCGCATCGGCTGAGTTACCAGCAGCATTTGACGAAATCAACTGAGTTGTTCCGTTAGCGACGTCGTACAAGAACACGTCTAGCTTGTTGTTGTTGTCAGCCGCCGAGATGAACTCGTCATTTGATTCGTAGGCAATAAAGCTGCAGTCATCGGTGATCCGAGGAGCTGTTGCTGAGGTAGCTGCTTGACCAGTGGTGATCTTGCTCACCAAGCTAATGACCGGGCTTGCACCGCGGTTATCCCACAAGAAGATTCCTTCTGCGGGACCGGCATTGTTCGCCAACAAGTCAACGCCTTGATTCGACTTGAACGCAATGCACTTACCGTCGGCCGAGATTGCAGGTGCGTACTCGGTGTCAACGGTTCCCGATGACGCATTGCCATTTGGCTTCACGCTGGCGTACGCCGCTGCCGTGACTCCAGTTGAACCAACTGTGCTCACAACTAGTCCACCCTGCGTTCCGCCCGATGCGACAACGTCAAGAGCCTCAGTCACAAAGGTCACCTTGGTGCCATCGGCGTTGAGTGCCGGCAGGTAGCCACCACCTTCGCCGCCGCCATCAGCAAACGCACTCACCCATACTGCTGGGGTGGCAACGCTACCGAGCGTGTTCATGTACACGTCGGGACCGAAGTTCAAGTCGTCGGCATTAAAATACTCGTCAGTGACGAATGCAATTTTCGTGCAATCGCTACTAAAACGTGGCGAGTACGCACCGTTACTGGTGATGACGTTCTCTTCGAGTTCGGTGTCGTACGAGACACTCACTGAAGTGACGGTGACAGCGTTTGCTACTGAGAACTCGTCGAAAATTCCGTCAGCATCAGCGTCACGATCGATCACGTATACATCGGGGGCACCATTGGCATCGGCAATGTCAAACTCGTTTTCGGTTACGTATGCCACCTTGCGACCCGTTGAACAAATCTCGGGATCGTAGCTGTTCAAACCTGAACCGCCTTCTGCGCCGTTAGCCGAAACACTGAGTCGCGTGACCGTCGTACCGTTAGTGACGAATACGTCAACGGCACCGTTGGTATCACCCGTGACAATGTCGCTCGACAGTGATTCAAACACAGTCCAACGAGTACCTGACGCTGTCAACGTTGTTGAAACACCGCCAGCGTCACCGACACCTGCTTCGCCAATACCGCCATTGGGGTCTCCACCAGTTGTGTCGAGCACTAAGCGGGTTGCATTACTGAGCGTGGCCGCCGAAGCGGGCGCGGAACCAACCGCACCCGCCCCGAACGAGGCCACGATTCCTACCAAAGCTAGATAACTCAAACTCTTTTTCATCAGTCCTCCTTAAGGTTGATGTTTGAACTGATGACTGGTCAGAGTGCCTTGTTGAGACGGCAGTAGGACGTGCCGAGGGCACCGTTCGTCGGGTCGGTCGCAGCCATGGGCAGTGGCTTCAAACCGTAGGTTGCAATGATCTTGCGAGCCGTGAGGTCTCCACAGATGAAGCCAGGTACACCACCTACTGCAACACCGACGTCCGTCGAGTCACCGTCAAAGTTGCAGTCCGTCGCAGCGGTCACTTCTGAAACCACTTGGTTCGGAGCAGTTCCGGTTGCGTTAGTGCTACAAGCTGCAGGTTGGGCTGTGACACCGACGAAACGACGCGAGTCGTCAACACGAGGGTACGGGGTCCCTGAAAGAAAGTGCAGTCCGACATAGTTGTACACCAAACGAGTTCCCTCGAAACGTGACGCCGTCTCATTGATGCTGCTGAATGATGGACGCTTCAAGTCACCAGTGTTCTTGAACTTGCCGAATACTGCACCGTTGCGCTTGTCGGTCTCGAGTGCCTTGGCCTGAATGACCCAGCGGCTGTAGCCGTAGAAGCAAATGGCATCAGCCTTTGCTGCGTCCGAAACGTTACGACAGTCGTGCTCTTGAACCTGCGTGAATGGGGTGAAAGTCGTTGCAGCGTTACCGTCGGTGTTGTTTGCGACAGTGTCGCAACCAGCCAAGAAATCACTGTCGTTGTTTGTCGGATGGCCAATCAGAGTTGTTGCCACGTCGGTTCCAGTTCCAGATCCCAACTGCACGCGGTACGCCTTGATTGGATCGGTGTCAGTGAGATTGCCTGTGACATCGCCCCACAGTGAAAACTCTGGGTAACCGGGGATTCGATCGCCAACCTGGTCGGCAGTTCCGCTGTTATTCGGATCAATCTTTGTTCCCGCGAAGCAGGTGTAGATCTTCTTCAGTTGCGCCTTGCTCAAACCGGTCTGCGCTACTCCGTGGTCGTTGCCACCGAAGTAGGTCCAGTCAATTGCGTCAAGCGCGAAAGCCCAGCCTTCAAGCTTGGCGCTGGTTGATCGCGACGATGAACGTGCAATGTCGATGCATGCCGAAGCGTTGGTACCGCCAGGCGAGGAAGTGCCGTTGAAGAAAACACCGTTTTGGGCGGTTCCTTCGACGGCACCACGACCGTTACTCGAACCGTTCGGCGGTACGACACCGAGGTACCAAGTTTCACCAACGTCAGTCGTGTCGGTGTCGGCATTCAGGTCGGCCGTTGCAATAGTTGCGCCTTCCCATGTGGCGGGGGTGCCAACGGCTCCGTCACCGGTGTCAGCGTCGGTGTTCAGGTCACGCGAACCGTAACCGCCGAACACCATGTTCACCTTGCAGTCGTTATCGGCCGGCAAAACCATGCCGCCTGGCCAGGTCGAGCGAGCAGCTGCGAGCCACGCCTTATTCGCTGCGGTCGCCGTTGACTCGCCAAGTTCAACGTTCGGGTTGGCAGCTACTAGCGGAGGAATATTGACGGCACGGTCTTTATTCGGGTTATACCTAGAACTTGTGTTATGAGCGGATGACAAAGCGTCCATCACGAACGTCGTTGTATCCGAACCGGCGATGCCGAGTATGTCTCCCGACGAGCTATCGGCACCGGCCGACACTTGCGAGGGCAGGGCGCACACGCCAATCACAGAGGCAATTGCCACTGCTGAGCTGAGCAACTTCTTCACGTATTTCTCCTATCGTTGAGGTAGTCAAAAAATTTGACGCCTCATCTTGGAGCAACAACGTGAACAGCCGATTTTGGCAACCTTGACTCAAAGTGAACTGTGGCTGTGCAATTGGAAACAAAACCCTTCGGGTTCACCAAGCACTTGGGCTCATCAACGAAATGGCAGTCCAAACTTCTAGAGCAACCCACATTGCGATTGGTGCAACGACCAACCACCCGACTCGTCGACCCACCTGATTGACGATGACCGGGAATCCTGCCGCCAGCAACGCCGCGATCAACATCCATAACGCCAAATCTGACCACGATGATGAATCGCCGGCCAAACCTAATTCGTCAAGTGACGTCTGGTGATCGGTTGCTTCACCAGCAGGAAAGACTGGCGAGGTCAGAGTGGCCCGCACCACGAGTCGATCAGAAGAATTAACCACTGTTGCCAAGATCAACATGTGTCCCTCGCCCTGGAATGCCGCAGCGTCACGCGCCGAACGCACTGTGATGTCAATCACTTCATAGGTGTGCACGCCTTGTCCGGTCGTGACAACCACTTCATCGCCAACGATCAGTTGGTCAAGATTTTTGAACTCAGCTCCGTATGTTTGGCTGCGACCCAGAATTGCCGAAACGCCGGGCTGACCCGGTAATGCCGAACCAATCAAATGACCAGAAGCCTGCGCTAATTGCTCGGCCTTCGATCCCTCAATCACAACGGCACGAACATCACGATTCGGCACATCGATCAATCCGATCGGCACACCTAATGCAATTGGATTCGAAACCGGCGCCACACCATTCACAAGATCAGACGCCAAGCGTTGCTCTAATGCTGTTGCAGCACGATCGTGGACCAATGGCCCCAAGATTTGATTGAACATCAACGAACCGAACGCCAACATGAAAATCACGATGGCGAAACGACGAACTACCGGAATTGATAACGCGAGATTCTTTTTTGATTGAAACTTGGCGTCGTCAGTAGCACCAACTGCTGTCTGATCTACTTGGTCAACTGGCAAAACGATTGTTGTCTCAGACTTAACCTCACTCATGACACAACCTTCCTACGTCGCGCGCCCAGTTTTCGCCACGGCGCAGTCCCAAGAATGACCGCACCAGACAATCCACCTAATCCAAGCATCAGCCCTGATGAACTTCGCTGACCAGAAAAATCATCTGACAGTTTTGCCTTAGGCACAGTGATCGGTGCGGGTTGGGTTGTTGTGGTTGAACTCGTTGTCGTACTGGTCGTTGTGGCCGGCGTAACAGTTGTTGGCGGCACCGTCGCTCGCGGTCGGGTCGTCGGAACAGTGACGGCTTGGCGCACAATTGTTGTCGTCGTTGCTACGACCGGAACCCCTATTGCATCCACAATTTTTCGGGTTTCAGCCCGCATCAAATCGGGAAGTGTGATGTATCCCGATGGCAACAGACTTTGGCCATCACCAACTGCGTAATTCAACACCCTACGCACATCGGCAATCTTTTCTTCTGTATCAAAAGTTTTTGGAACCATGGCGTAATCAACTTTGATCATCGGATAGGCCAGTGGATCTTCAGGAGTCGGGTCGGCCACCAAGGTTCCGGCCGCACTTAGATCGGCATCGGCGATACCACGTAAAATTGAATCGTCCGTCACTTGAACGACCGATCCATTCGGCATCAACAAGCCAGCGACTTGCAACCCAAATCTTTTGGCAGTTGGAAGGTCGACGATGCCGATAACTCCGCGGGCACTCGTGACCTCGGCCTGTGTGCCGGTCGGCGATACCCCGTAGAACATACGTGTTGCTATGTTCTTTTGCCCCTGTCGGGGCAAATAGCGCGAGTCATTATCAACGAGCTCAAACGCATCACGCGGATACGAGTAACCAACATATGAAGAATTCAGCGCGACTCTCCAAGTATCGGTGTTGGCAAGAAACTTCTTCGCTTCAGGGTCAGCGCTCATCCACGAGGTTAAAATCGTCGTTGCCGCATTTCGTTCGGCTCGAACCAGAATCGGGTTTATACCGTTGGTTGGAAAACGAACCGTCGGGTTGATGTTGAGCAATTCTCGATCTCGAACAATTGTCTCGACAGAACTGTTCGTGACGAGACGTGCAACCAGACGCGGCGAAACCACCAAATTCTCAACACGCAAACCAGTAAAGGGGTCGGTCAAGTTGTAGGCAACGACCACTGCACTCGCCGCTATTGGAGCGTACGAGTAATCGCGATGTTCAGGGTGGTGCGATAACTCTTCTTCTGTCGCCGGTAAAGCAGTAACGCCGAAGTCAATCAGGCCAGCCAAGAAGTTTTCGCGGCCAGTGGTGCTAGATGTCTCCGTGTAGTCAAGAACTACTGAAGATTCACCTTGGCAAATTCGCGCGGCCCACGAATAAAAAAGACCAGCCGAAGTTGCCGACCCGTCAACTCGAACATCAAAGTCGGTGATCGTTGGGCAGTCGGCTTGAGAAGGCGCGAATGTGATGGGGATAACCACGCGTGCATCTGGCAAACTGCCAGCCTGAATCGGCAGTGCATCGTTTTCGTACACCAAAATTGAACAGGGGTTTGTCGCCGAGCAGGCCAATTGCGGAAGGTTGCTCGCGGGGCGAACCTCAAACTGTGCTGAGCCAGTTCCGTCTGCGGCGGTCGAGTCCAAAAGTCGGTTTCCGTTTGCTAAATCTGGGAATGGTTCAGCCGTGAAGCAGTCTGCAAGCGAAACCGGGTTCGCTTTGCACTGCAAAATAATGACGGTGTAGATGTTTTGTTGAGTCGTTGGTCTAAACCCTGACCAGGAGATATTGATCACTTCGTTCGACAAATCAACACCCGGAGAAACGGTGCCCGTGCGACCGCCGGTACCGGTTGCTGTAGCCGGACTTCGCGGTGCTGGTTCAGCTAACGCTGAATCGGCTGCACCAAACGAAGCGAGCGATGCCAAAGAAAAAGCCGCCAACATCAACGCACACAGGCGACGAAGACGATCTCCAATTTGGGGAAGTGATTTTGAAACTTCAGTCACGTCGAATTTCCCATTCACTCAAGATTGACGCCAAAAATCTCGCCAGATTGGAGATTTACTTGACAGGAACTCAAGTTAGAGCGGTCACTCCCGCTCTGGAATGGGGATCAATAAAACTTGCTCTGCTGTTCAACTGTTATTCACCTTTACTTCAGACCAATGACACAAGCCGCCTGAATGCTGTCGAGGTGCCTAAGTCATCACAGGTTGACGAGATCAAAGTCTCACTTTTGGACCAAAACGATTCTGAAGTTCGCATCAACCCCGTTATTCGCAGAAATCGCGTTGACCAGGTGTATCGATCAGTTGCAGCCACTTCTGGCTCGTTCGTTTTCCTTGTTATGGCGCTCATCGGCGGCTTTTTGTTGTACCGCGGAATTGACGCTTTGCGAATCTCTGGCTGGGGCTTCATTACTGAAAGCCAGTGGGCCCCCGACATGGGCGGGGCGTTTGGTATCGCTTCGCTTCTGCCGTACACCTTTTCAATCGCGTTTGTTGCCC
>Ga0209768_10001033_pt1 | contig 18081 bp, 16 predicted proteins | sample LauGreSBDMM110SD_3_FD_187564 | JGI IMG/M metagenome (GOLD analysis project Ga0209768, IMG submission 187564) | Freshwater lake microbial communities from Lake Michigan, USA - Sp13.BD.MM110.SD (SPAdes) (version 2) | ecosystem: Environmental > Aquatic > Freshwater > Lake | place: Lake Michigan... | reverse complement strand
CGTTTTGCGTAACCATCGATCACCAAACGAAAGAAGACCAAACGGTTACCATTCGTTACCGTGATGCAATGACGCAGGAGCGTATACACATCAGTAAAGTAAAAGAGATTGTGTTAGCGGGAATCGCGTAATCATAATCAGCTACGCTGTATTGCAAATCTTATCCGTAGATTTCTAGATGAATATCTTTTTTGTCGTAACCGGCTGCCATGATGCGCTGTTTGGCTTCGTCGATCATGTTTTTCCAGCCACACAAATAAAATTGCGACGGATTTTTATCCGCTAATAACTGCTCGTAAACACCGTGCACATAACCCTTAGAGGCACCATCAGGCACTATGTCTTCTCTAGAAAAAACAGGATGGTAAAAGAAATTATTTTCTAGTGTTTCGAGTGTCTTTAATTCGGGTGCATATAAACAGTCTCCCATTTTTCGACAACCAAATATCAAGTGAATATTTTTGTGTGCAATTTTGTGTTGATGTATCCAGTTTACCATGGATCTAAATGGTGCAATACCCGTACCTGTACAAATTAAATACAGGTCTTTATCGAGTGTTTCAGGTAGTGTAAACACACCCACAGGCCCTCTTAAGATAATAGTACTCCCTACCTTTATTTCATTGAATAAATACGGTGTGCCAAGGCCTCCTTCTAGTAGTACAATGACGAGTTCAATAATATTTGTGCCATCTGGCGCGGATGCAATGGAATAGCTGCGCCAGCGCTTATTTGTTTTTTCGTGAATGGGTAAGTCAAGTGTAACAAACTGGCCGGGCTTAAAATTAAAACTGTCTAGCTCTTGAATTTGAATCCAAAAACGCTTGGTACTTTCCGATGCGTCTTCAATTTTGATGACCGTTCCAGTACGCCAAGGCTCTAACATAGTTTTACTCTTTGACACAATTTAAATGAATGTGACCGAACTATGAAAAATAAGTTACGCGAATTAGAACGACAATAAATGAGAAGGTTATTATTATGTTAAGCTGAGTGAACTAAATCGCTAATAAGTCAGCAGGGTGTAATTGTGTTAATCTGAACCTACTAAGTTGCGCGAAAAAATTTTGGACAAAAAAATCCGAGGGCGAAGCCCTCGGATTTTCCAATCTAAAAAATTCTAAAAAATCTCTCAAAAATTTCGAAATATTATTTAGGATCTAACGACAACTTAATGGTTTGCGCTAAATCTGCTAAATGCATTTTGGTCATTTTGTCTGAAGTAGTTGCCATTGCAGCGTTTACAGTGCCTTTAAGGGCTACTAATTGCGCGCGTGCAATACTATTTACATCACTACGGCTATTGTAACCAGATCCGTAAGGATTGTTACCACCACCGCCGCCACCAAAGCTAATGGTAATGCCACCAGCACTTGATTTAGGGTTAATGATTGCATCTAATTTATCTACGTAGCTTTTTTGTAACATTCTACGGTAGGTTTCAACTGCTTTACCAGACTTTAATTCAACAAATAAATCGTTTTGTAAATCGTTGATCATTTCAGTAGCAGCGTATACTTTGTCTGCACCAAAACGGTCTACGTTCATTTGCATACGGTGTAAGCGGTCTGTGCTTAACATAGAAGCTAAAGCACTTTCTTGCGCACCTGCAATTGGATCAGAAGAACCAGGAACATTTATTTTATCCCAAATTCTTTTGTCAATTAACCAAGTTGGTGTTTGGAATAATTGTCTATTTAAAAATCCAAGTGCATCTTTTTGATGCTGCTTAGGTGTTGGCTCGTAAACAGATACACCACTTTCTGATGTTTGGAATGTTTCATATACACCACCTACATTGCGGCTTACATGTCCAACGTATCTTCTAAATTGGCCTAATAATTGACCATAAATAGTAGCAACGTTTTCGTTTAAATCACCTTCTTCAGTTGTATAATCAGGAAGTTTTGTAAGTAAACGTTGTAAGTTTTTAACACCATAATCACTTGCTTTTACAGCATTGTCGCTTAAGTCTTCAGACTGGCTGCGTGGATCTTGTTGGTTGCCACCTTCGTAGGTGCCAAACCAAGCACGTGGGTTTGCTTTAAGTGTTTCAGTAATTAGCTTGTTGCTTGTTAATTTAGTTTCTTCTTCGGTGTTACCAGCGATGAAACCATAACCCCAACGAATCGCCCATAAATCGTAATCTCCAATGCGAGGGTATAAACCTGCTTTTGAAATATTGTCTTCTGGTTGTGCTACATAGTTAAAACGAGCGTAGTCCATAATAGAAGCCGTGTGACCGTTGGCTTCTACCCATGTTTTATCACGTAATTTTTCCACTGGTGTTTTGCTACTGCTACCCATGTTGTGTCTTAAACCTAAAGTATGTCCTACTTCGTGTGAAGAAACGAAACGAATTAAATCGCCCATTAAATCATCATCATATTTCATGCTACGTGCACGTGGATCTACCGCTGCAGTTTGAATCATGTACCAATCATGTACAAGTTTCATAACGTTGTGGTACCAACCAATATGGCTTTCTAAAATTTCTCCACTGCGTGGATCGTGAACGTTAGGACCGTATGCATTTTCTGTTTCAGAAGCAAAATAACGCACTACAGAATAACGTGCATCTTCTAGGCTCATTGTGGTGTCATTTTCTGGCCACTCTTTACCTACAATTGCATTTTTGAAACCAGCTTGTTCAAAAGCTTTCTGCCAGTCGTTGATACCTAAAATCAGGTGCTTACGCCACTGCTTTGGAGTTGCTGGATCGATATAATAAATAATTTGTTTTTTAGGCTCAACGAGTTCACCTTTTTTCCATTTTTCAACGTCTGCATCTTTTGGCTCTAATCTCCAACGTACTGCAAATTCTTTGTTCTCAACTTTTTGTTGGTTGTCGCCAAACACAACATAATCATCTGTGAAGAAACCTACACGCTTGTCTGCAATCCTTGCTGCCATTGGCGTTGCAGGAAGTAACAATAATGAAGTATTCAATTCAATAGTAATCGCATTGTTGCCATTAGCTGTAGGAATCGATGCAGTTGGAGCAGGGCTCGCACCACCAAATCCACCACCAGCAGCAGAAGAACCAAAAGTTTTTACGGTTCTAATTTCTGTGTTAATAGGGTAGCTAGAAATCTTGTCAATATACGATCTATCTGCAGAAATTTGCGTTAAGCTTAAAGAACGTTTTACTTGAGAACTAACACTTACTAAAGGGTTATCACCTTTAAAATAATCAGTTACGTCAATTACCACACCGCTGCTATCTTTTGAGAAAGCTGCAATTGGGAAAGCTGCTGCAATAGCGTTTAAATTTGAATTGGTAACAGCCTTGTAAATATCATCTGTTGGATTCGCATTGCTAATAAGAGCAATACCACGTAAAAAGATATTACTGCTTGGTCCTTTTTCAAATGTCATGGTTTGTTGGTTGGCAATTTCACCACCATATACACCACGACCACCACCTACAGCAGGCACTTTAACGTAACGCGTTACCGCTAGTATCTGTCGCCCCATAAGGCTATTAGGAATTTCAAAGTAGTATTTGTCTTCTACCTTATGTACGGTAAATAAACCCTTTTGAGATATAGCTTTTGAAGTGATCACGTCTTTAAAAGCTTTTGGAGCTTGACGTGCGCCACCCATACCAGCCATACCAGCCATGCTTGGCATACCAGCTCTAGCACCTGGTGCTTGCGCGGTGTCTCTTTGTTGTGCGGTACCCATTGTTGCAACAAGGAGCGCCGCCGCGATAAAATAGTTTTTCATTGGTTATATTAGTTATTAAATAATGCTTTAAAGATAGGGCTCACATGCATTCGCGCCTCGATTTTTTAGACGAACTTGGATGAATGGCAAAATAAATTAAACAAATCGGTGAAAAATTGTGGATTTTGAGGTAATAATGGGCTAGTGCTTAGTTATTTAGCCTCAACTAACGTTGGATCAAGTTAATTTTTTGTAACCAAATTTGGCTATTTCAATAAATTAACTAATTTGTAAGTCCCTAAGGGTTTATTTGAAGAAGTTTTATGTTCAAAACGTTTTTTTAATTAGCATTGTAGGGACAAATTTTTAAATCGGTTTTAATTATTTAAAAAACAAAAAATCTATCGAATCATGGCTGAGACAAAACCAACTGCAACAGCTGCAAAAAGTAATTCAACTGCACAACCTAAAAAAAGCGGTAACTTTATTGCAACAATCGCCCCAATCGCGTGTGTTATTGGCGGTTACCTTATCTGGCGCGTACTATTAGGAAGCGCTTCAAACTTTACATCTCCTGATCCTGATGCTAGCCATTGGTTTTGGCCTAGTCACAAAGGACCAAAAGGTACATTCACAAAAATGTATGAGGGTGGTATCGTAGTTCCTATCTTGATCGCAAGCTTCTTAGTTGTTTTGACTTTCGCTATCGAAAGATTTTTGACAATTAGACAAGCAGCTGGTAGCGGAAATATTTCTGAGTTTATCAGAAAAATCCAGTTCCATTTAGCGAACAAAGAAGTGGATAAAGCAATTGCAGAATGCGATAAGCAAAAAGGTTCTGTAGGTAATGTAATGAAATCAGGTTTGTCTAAGTACAAAGAAATGATTACAAACACTGAATTAGATACAGATCAAAAAGTATTGAATATCCAAAAGGAAATTGAAGAAGCAACAGCACTTGAACTTCCTATGCTAGAAAAGAACTTAGTATTCTTATCTACTATTGCATCGGTAGCTACCTTATTAGGTCTATTTGGTACGGTATTAGGTATGATCCGTTCATTCTCTAAATTAGGTGATGAAGGTGGTGGAGAAGCTGCTCGTGAATTATCTCAAGGTATTTCTGAGGCCCTTTATAACACGGCTTTAGGTATCGGTACTTCTGCAGTAGCGATTGTTATGTACAACGTATTTACTACACGTATCGATGCAATCACTTATGGTATTGATGAGTCTGGTTTCACATTAACACAAAGCTTTGCTGCAAACTACAAGTAGTTGATTTCAACTAGATGTACATCACAAAGTTTTGAATTTTAATCTGAGAACCTACTAAATTATTAACAATGGGAAGAGCCAAATTACCACGTAAGAGCACCAACATAGACATGACGGCTATGTGTGATGTGGCATTCCTTCTATTGTCGTTCTTTATCTTAACAACAAAGTTTAAACCTGCCGAAGCCATTGCAGTTACTACACCTAGTTCTGTGGCAGCAAAAGTGGCTCCAGATAAAGACGTTGTTTTGATAACAATTGACAAAGATGGAAAGGTATTTCTTACGATGGATAATGAACAAATTAAAGAAGTAGTGGCAAATACACTAAATAACACCATGAATCTTGGACTAGACGTTAATGCGTTTAAAAAAGCTGGTTTTTATGGTGTTCCATTTGGTAGCCTTGCTTCATTCCTTCGAATCCCTGAAGAGAAGCGTACTGGAGCTGTTTTAACAGGTATTCCTGTTAAAGATTCTGCAGACAATCAATTGAATACATGGGTGCGTGTTGTTAAAGATGCATACCTGGGTAAAAAGATGAACCTCTTATTAAAAGGGGATAATGCTTCTAAGTTTCCTGCTTTCAAAGCGGTGATCGATGCTTTCAAAAAGAACGACGAACAGAAGTTCCAAATGATAACAAATCCTGAAAGTGTTCCTACCGGTTCTGAATTATGGAAATTAACTATGGCGGGCGAGAAGAGAGAAGAATAGACAACAAATCATTCACGAAAATTAAATGCTATTATCATGGCAGAAATGGATACATCGAGTGGCGGGGGGCATAAAAAGGGCAAAGGGGTCAAAAAAGGGAAGAAACTTTCTACCCGTGTAGACCTTACACCCATGGTTGACCTGGGTTTCCTACTCATTACATTTTTTATTTTCACCACAACCATGAGCCAGCCAACTGCGCTAAAGCTCATGTTGCCAAAGGATGCCGATAAGCCAGAAGAACAAAATAAAGCGAAAGAGTCAGGTGTTATCACACTTTTGTTAGGTAAAGACAACACTGTTTTTTACTACGAAGGTCAGTTAGACAACACGGCTTCTAACTTTAAATCTTCTAACTTTTCTGGTATTCGTGAAGTGTTGCTTGATAAAAAAAGCCGCACACCCGAAAAAGATTTGGTAGTGGTGTTAAAAGCTTCTTCAGAAAGTACGTATAAAAACGTGGTTGACATTTTAGATGAAATGTCTATCAATGTACTAAAACGTTATGCGCTTGTAGATATCTCCAAGCAAGAAGAAGAACTTGTAAAAGTATCTGTAGCAAATGCTGCAGGTGCTAACTAATTATTTAAAGAAGAACCGATCATGGACATAAACAAAATATTAACAGCGGATATCCTCGATATTTTATTTGAGGGTAAAAACAAAGCGTATGGTGCTTATGATTTAAGACGCACCTACGAGAAGCGAATCAAAATTGCCCTTGCAGGTACTTTTGCTATTATCCTTCTTTTGTTCGTTGGTTCTATTGTTGCTAATTCATCTTCTAAAGGCAAATCTCAAATTATTGTTGAAGACGTTAATTTGGAAAATGTAAAGGAAGAGAAAAAGCCTGAACCACCGCCACCGCCGCCACCGCCAAAGCAAGAACCTCCAAAAATCGAAATGGCAAAATTCACCCCTCCTAAAATTGTGAAGGATGAAGAAGTAAAGCCAGAAGATGAAATCAAAGAGGTTGAAAAATTGGAAGACACCAAAATTGGTACCATTAACCAAGATGGTGCTAAAGATGAAGGTATTGTGGCACCACCGGTAGAAAAAGGTACTGGTACGGTAGAAGCACCAAAAGAAGAAGATTACGATAAGGTATTTACCGTGGTACAAATTCCTGCAGAATTCCCTGGTGGATTACCTGCATGGGCTAAGTACCTTGAGCGTAACCTTAACCGTGATTTACCTGTAGACAACGGAGCGCCTCCCGGAAAATACACTGTAATTGTATCATTTATCGTTGATAAAAACGGCGGTATCTCTGAAGTACAAGCAGAAAATGATCCAGGTTATGGAACCAAAGAAGAAGCAGTTCGTGTAATTAAAAAAGGACCATCATGGAAGCCAGCCGTTCAAAACGGTAGGAACGTAATTTATCGTCACAGACAATCTATTACATTCATGGTTTCTGAAGAATAATTTGATACACTTGTATCTATAAAAAGCCACCGAATTTCGGTGGCTTTTTGTTTTCATTCCATTTCGTGTACTTTTGACAAAATTTAAAGCTGGTGGCAAGTCATGTAATAGATTGGGATGATACCATCGTAGCACTTGCTACACCACCCGGTATGGGTGCCATTGGCGTTATTCGGGTAAGTGGCAAACAAACATTTGCATTATTAAACGAATTATTTCCTTCTAAAAATTTATTGGAGCAAGCTTCGCACACAATTGTAGTGGGTTTATTGAAAGACCAAAACAAAGTACTTGATGAAGTGGTGTTGTCTTTGTTTAAAGGTCCCAAATCATATACTGGCGAAGACGTTATAGAAATTAGTTGTCACGGTTCTGCGTTCATAGAGGCGCAAATTATGGCAGCGATAACAGCGCGCGGCGCAAGGCTTGCTAAAGCAGGTGAATTTACGCAGCGCGCGTTTTTAAATGGTAAATTAGATTTAGCGCAGGCCGAGTCTGTAGCAGATTTAATTGCCAGTAATTCGGAAGCTAGTAAGCGTGCAGCCATTCATACCATGCGCGGTGGTTTCTCCACCGATTTAGCGTACCTGCGTGAGCAGCTTATAAAATTTTCGGCACTCATAGAACTCGAATTGGATTTTGCAGAAGAAGATGTAGAATTTGCTAACCGTCCTGCACTGCACAGTACCGTTAACGAATTGCAGCAAGCTACCCAGCAGCTTATTAATTCATTTGCATTAGGCAATGTGATAAAAAACGGCGTTCAGGTGGCCATCATTGGCAAGCCTAATGCCGGCAAGTCAACACTTCTTAATGCGCTTTTAAATGAAAATAGGGCCATTGTAAGCGACATAGCGGGTACTACGAGAGACACTATCGAAGAAGTATTAAATATAGAAGGCGTTTTGTTTAGACTCATTGATACGGCAGGTATTCGCACCCAAACCGATGATATCATTGAGCAGCTTGGGGTTGCTAAAAGTTTCGAAAAAATGAACGCCGCTGATGTAGTGGTGTATCTTTTTGATGCGCAAACAACAAGTTTAGAGGACATTCAAATAGTTGCTCAAGAACTAACCTCAACAGGCATCAAGCATGTATTGGTCGCTAATAAAATAGATAGTATTACACCCGAAAAACTTGCGGAGTTGCAAACGGTTGCTTCTATTGTTTGTATTGCTGCTAAAAATAAACTAGCCATCGATACTTTAAAAACGGCACTTGTACAAAAAGCAGTTGGCGGCGATGTGCAAACCGAATCTACGGTGGTTACAAATACCAGGCATCAGGATGCGCTGTTAAAACTACAAGCCTCTTTACAAGATGTATCTGCTGGCTTATCCGCCAAAATCACTGGCGATTTACTAGCCCTCGATATTAGACAGTGTTTACATTATTTAGGACTCATTACCGGTGAAATTACCAACGACGATCAGCTCGATTATATTTTCTCTAAGTTTTGTATTGGGAAATAGCAAAATGGACATTTAATGGATGTAAATACTTTGTCATTTAAATACTATACCAAAAGCATGAAAAACGTTACAGTATGTTTGTTTTTAGCAATCATCGTATTTGTAGGCACTAGTTGTAAAACAACGAATACTGCAATTATTTCTTCTGTTAAAAACCTAAAAAACTCAACTGTAGACGTTCAACAAAAAAAAGATTTTATTTTTCAAAACGGCACGATTGGTTTTAGCAATCAATTTTCTGCTGCCCGTTTAAATGATGTAAAGGCGGTAAATGATGCTACTTATAGTTTGATGGTCTTACCTGAAAACACTCCTATTAATCCTAGCCCATGGTATGCGTTTAAAATCTGGTCTAGCAAAAGTCAGATAGTTTATTTGCAGTTGCTTTACCAGCAGGTTGCCCATCGATACAATCCTAAATCAAGTATTGATGGAAAAAAGTGGAATCGAATTGACGAAATAGTATTAAATAATGATAGCACAGTGGCGTCATTTAAAGTGGAACTTACTGCAAATGATACCACCATCATTGCGGCACAGGAATTAATCGATTTACCGTCTTCCTATGTATGGGTGGATAGCATGGCTAAGCATCAAAAAATGCACAAGCAGGTTATTGGAAATAGCATCAACAACAACCCGATATTTAGTTTACATACGAAAGGGGCATCCGGAAAAGAAATTGTTGTAGTGCTTAGTAGACAGCACCCACCCGAAGTTACAGGCTATAGTGCGATGCAATATTTTATAAACAAGGTTCTTAACGAGTCCGCACTTTCAAAAAAATTTCTCGAACGTTTTGAAATGATCGTTATTCCAACCGTTAATCCTGATGGTGTTGATCAGGGTCACTGGCGTCATAATATGGCAGGCGTTGATTTAAACAGAGATTGGGAATTGTTTAAACAGCCTGAAACAAAAGCCATACGTGACTATTTGGTAAATACATTGAAAAAGCAGGATGCCAAAATTTATTTCGCTATTGATTTTCATTCGACTTGGAATGATGTGTTTTACACCAACACAGACGATCAACGTTCCAATGCGCCTGGTTTTGTAAATGCTTGGCTTAAGGCACTCGAACAAACGATACCAGGGTATAAAATAAATGCAAAGGCATCGGGTAATGGATCAAACGTTTCGAAAGGGTGGTTTGATCGTGAATTAGAAGCAGAGGCTATTACTTATGAGGTTGGAGATAATACCAGTACAGAATTTTTAAAAATGAAAGCAACAATTGCTGCAGAAAAAATGATGGAATTGTTATTACAAACAAAGCCTTTGAAATAAAATGCCATGATCAAAAAGTTACTTTGTATCACCTTCATTGCTATTTCATATTTTGGAAATGCGCAAACAGTTCACTCTAGTCAATTTATATACGATACCGCTTCTTTTGCGTCATGTCACGCATCAACTATAGTGGAAACACCAAAAGGAATTATGGCAGCATGGTTTGGTGGTAAGTTTGAAGGTGACAAGGATGTTAATATTTATGCAAGTTGGTTTATAAATAATGTATGGTCTGCACCTGTTCAAATTGCAGATGGGTTTATGGGTGATTCCATTAGGTATGCTTGTTACAACCCCGTTTTATATGTAACATCAAAAAACGAGCTGCTACTTTTTTATAAAATCGGACCTAATGTTCAGGGCTGGACGGGTTGGATGAAAAGATCAACCAATTATGGTGTTACTTGGAGCGCGCCAGAACGCTTGCCAGATGGTATTTTAGGTCCAATCAGAAACCAGCCGTATGAGGTAGGTGACACCATCATATGTCCTTCAAGCACCGAAAAAAATGGGTGGAAAGTACATTTTGAGTATACTGCAGATGATGGTAAAACATGGACCAAAGGGCCAGATCTAAATGACGCCAATCCTATTACGGGTATTCAGCCCGCGGTTTTAAACCATAGTGCTGGTATTTTACAAGCGCTCACGCGAAGTCAAAATGGAACTGTTAATGAAACCTGGAGTTACAATAATGGGAAAACTTGGACACCCTTACAGCAAACAAGTTTAATCAATAATAATTCAAGTATCGATGCTATTACGCTACAAGACGGAAGGCATTTACTAGTTTACAACAATTGTAAAGCACCTAGTAGGTCGCCGCTTAACGTGGCTATTTCAAAAGATGGAAAAACTTGGGAGCCCTTGATTGAATTAGAAAATGAAGTAGGTGCCGAATTTTCTTATCCTTATGTTATACAAACAGCAGATCAAAAAATTCATATTACGTATACCTGGAAGCGTAAAAAAATAAAACACGTTGTGTTAGCTGTTAGGTAAGTGTAAAAGTGCAGAAATTACACGATTTAGTGTATTTATAAATGATTATGAAGTCTTAAGTATATCTGCCTAGACCATTAAAGCAAGTTTTTACTCCCTATGTGAAACTGAAAATTCATTTCATAAAACTAAAAACAATAGCGATAAAAAACATGTTATAATTGATAGCATTATTAGAATAACTGAAAATACTGGTTTAAGTTGACTTTTGTTTTCCATTTCTAATGTTGATACTCTTTTCACTAAAAATTGAGATAGAAACAAAAAATCATTCTAATATAAAAATTGTTGTCTTAAGATTACCCCTTAGATTTTATTAAAAGTATAACATTTTATTATATATAACTTAGCGATTAGTTTAATACTTTTATTAAAATTACTGTCATGAATAGTATAAAATACATTTTTACAATTGTTTTTACATCCTTTATATATACTGGTTTTTCTCAGTATGACACGAAGGATTGGATTATTAGAAAAACACAGCTGTATTCACCTAATTCAGCGACCCTATTAAACTTATATGATAGAATTCCAAGTCGGTTATCCGTTGATTTAGGTGGAAGTACTGTGTCTACTTCAAAAAACGGTGACACATATGAATTTTTGAATCTCGAAAATTATGAAACAGCATTGAATAGTATGTCAACTAATATCCATGAAATAGGTCACGGATATGGCGGAGTTATGTATTTTCAAGAAGCTAGTAAGGCAATTAATGGGGCAAGAATTAATTTTCGTAATATTAATCAAGGATTTTATCAGGGTTCCCAAGAATACTTTTGGATTGAAATTGAAAAATCGTATGTTTTTCCTTCCAGAAAACTGACAGAAACAATTCCTGGTAATATGAGAACTTTTCGTTTTAATACTTATATCAATGGCAATAGTTCAACACAGCAACATGGCGTCATTGGATTACTTGACGAAATGAATTCTTATTTTTTAGGTTCTAAATTTGATTATGATATGTTTCCTGTTTATAAGGAAGTATATGGATCCAAATATTTGAACAATTGGGTCATGGAAACCTCAAGTAGTATGACTGCGTATTTTGAATTTGATTTTTTTGTAAAAGAATATCTTTTATATGCGAAAAATTATCAGCCCCAAACTTATGAATATCTAAAAAATAATATTGCTTTCAAGGGGACCTATCAAAAAATACATAATAAATTTAAACAAGTAGTAGATCTTTACGAGGCAAAAGTGAATCGCGAAAAGGCGATTGCATCTTTTAATTATGACTCCCCCTTTCATGAAGTAGATTATCATCGTTTGAAAAGCAGGTTAAATTCAGGTATATACCGTAGCATTGAATATGATTTCTTAGATTAACGTCATCAATTAGGATTCTGATTCTATTCGGGTATTGATAGATGCTATTACGCTACAAGACGGAAGACATTTACTAGTTTACAACAATTGTAAAGCACCTAGTAGGTCGCCGCTTAACGTGGCTATTTCAAAAGATGGAAAAACTTGGGAGCCCTTGATTGAATTAGAAATTGAAGTAGGTGCCGAATTTTCTTATCCTTATGTTATACAAACAGCAGATCAAAAAATTCATATTACGTATACCTGGAAGCGTAAAAAAATAAAACACGTTGTGTTAGCTGTTAGGTAAGTGCAAAAGTGCAGTAATTACACGATCCGAGTTTTCTTTTTCAAATTCATCGAATGCGATACTTCCTTTATGGATGCTAGCAATCAGTTTAGTAATGGCGAGGCCAATACCAAGCCCTTGTTGCTCAGTTTCTTCTCTATGATGTTGTTCAAATAGGCGGTATTGATTGAGTGCTTCTGCTGTTGTGTGCCTTGTTGTATTCGTGACGCTTATATTTCTGCCTGTAGCGTACTCAAAAATACGAACTACAATGGGTGTTCCTTTTTCCGAAAATTTGCAAGCATTCTCAATTAATTCTTTTGCGGCTGAATGAATAAGCTTTGGAAAAAATAAGGGTGGTGTAGGCTCTTCGTATTCTAGATCTTTTACCCTGTCGTATTTATGCATCACCGTTTTTATAACGTCAATGATATGATGTGGATCAGATGCGCCTATTTCTGGGATTTCATGTAAGTGTAGTGCTTTTTGAAGCGTGTAATAGGTATTTATTTTATCGTAAGTGGTTAACAGACGTTCGGCACTAATTTGTAAATAACTACAAAGGCTTTGCAATTTTTCATTATTAAGGCTAATTGCATTTTCGGCAATGAGGGTGTTAAAATTAATAATGCCATTCATAGGTGTTTTAAATTCGTGACCTACCATGAGTTCAATGGTTTTTTCAAGCAGGGCTGCTTTTTGGTTTTGTAGTTGATTTAATTTTTCATGTTTAGAGAGTCTGGTTTCTATGGCACTGAGTAAATCTTTGCTTTTAAATGGCTTATGCAAGTAGTCGTCGGCCCCTAAATTCATACCGGTTCGTAAATCGTTGGATTGCACTTTAGCCGTTAAAAAAATAAAGGGTGTAACAAAGGATGGATCTTTTTTTAAAGCAGTAAGTAATGAAAACCCATCCATTTCGGGCATCATAATATCACAGATAATTAAATCAAAGGGGTTGAGCATCAGTTCCTTTAATCCTGCTGCGCCATTTGAGGCGGGGGTTACGGCATAGCCCGCCATTTCAATAATTTCTTGAATGGAGTCTCTAATGTCTTGTTCATCCTCAATAATTAATATCTTTTTCATTCAAATGTATTAAGGGGAAAACTAATTAATATCGCTGTTCCTTTATGGATGTTACTTTTTATGTGTATTTGCCCAAGGTGCTGTTGTACGAGGTATTGCACTAGCATGAGACCTAGTCCGGTCCCTTCTATACTTCCTAGATTGCTGCCTCTAACAAAAGCGGTAAATATTTCTCTTTTATATTTTTCCGGCATTCCAATACCTGCGTCAACTACAAGTAAAGTCCACTTGTTTTTTTGGAAACGAATTTGGGCCTTTGGTGCTGGTTTACCGGACGAATACTTGCACGCATTTGAAAGTAAATTTTCAAATATCATTTGTAACATATTGCTATCTGCAATTTGCGTCTTTCGCACACCCTTTGTAGTTACTATTATATTTCTGCCGTCTTTGTAGGGCATAAATGATTCTGCGGCCACCTTATGTAAAATAGATACCACATTACAACTGCTTAATTGTAGCGCTAGGTTCCCCGATTCAATTTTACTAATGAGTAAAAAGTCGGTGAGAAGCTTGGTCATTTTATCTACTTGATGGGTAATTCTAGTGAGGTATTTTGACGCAGCGATGGGTGTATTTTGAAACTGACTGACAGCTTGCATTTCCAGAATTTCGGCACTGGATAAAATAATAGATAAGGGCGTTCTTAATTCGTGCGAAACAAGATTTATAAAATTTGATTTTAATTGACTTAGCCTGCGGGCGGCACGTTCTGCTTTTTGATGTCCCTGTTCTGCCCTAATGATATCAGTGATATTGGTAAAAAATACGGCTACGTGTAGCTTGTTGGTATTGTAATCGGTAAATTTTGTAAAATGATAACTTAACCTCACTTTATTTTTTTGAGCGTCTAGTAGCCAAGCCACTTTGTTTGTATGGATGTACTTTTCTGTGGCAGCATAGGATGCAAAATTCTTTAAAAAATGACCGCCACTACTTTTAATAATGTCAAAAATATTTTTTGAATGCATACCTGCTGTTTGTTTCCACATCGGATTTGCGTAGGTTAACTGACCTTCGTGTGTGCAAACAATAACAAGTTGTTCCATGGCATCAATTAAGTGCCTAAAGTCTTTTTCACGTTCTATTTGTAGTTTTTCACGATTTCTAATATTGGTAATATTGATACCGTAGCCAATTACAAAATCATTATGTCCGTTTTGATCCCTTACTGGAAAAAATTTTCGAAGATTAAATATTTGTTGACCCTGTTTATCTTTATTAACTTCTTCAAATTCTACTTGTATGCCTTCTGCTAGCGCTTCTGTAAAGTAGGACCGTCTATTAATGGCAAGCTCGATGGGTTTGTTAAACTCGCTGCAGTATTCGAAATCATCTTTGCCAATAATCCAACTTCTAGTATCGCCTTTGGAAAGCGCTAGTTTGTTGACATATAAATATTTGTGGTCAGTATCAAAAATGGCAATATCGGCAGGGATATTAAAAAGCAGCTGCTTGTAAAAATCGTTTTCTTGTTGTAATGCGTGTATCAAATCCATAGAATCCCCCATCTTTATTTGAATTTTAATTGGTGCAGGTCAGTAACCTCATTTGCAGTGCTTGTTAATAATGTCATTAGTTTGTTTTTATCGATGGGCTTTTGGATATAGCCACTGATATTGGAGGCATCTTCTCTTTTTATAAAGTGGTCGTAACTCGATGCGCTAATAACGATAATGCGTGTAAAGGGATAGGTTTCTTTATTGTTTTTGATGGCTTTTATAACCGCATATCCATCCATGATGGGCATGTTTAGGTCAAGTAACAATATGGTTGGTATATTTTTACCCAGGTTTAATTGCCTCAAGGCCTCTTCGCCATTTATAGCATCAGCGGTGATACAATCAAAAGATTGCAGCAAAAAGTGAAGTAAAGCCCTGTTTACTTCGTCGTCATCTACTATGAGTAACCTACATTTTGAAACCTTCAAAGGCATATCTTGACAAGCTAGCTCTTTTGTTGACCAAGCCCCGTTTTTGCCACTGATTCGGGCCATGTATTTACCGCAAATTTTTATTAGACAGCTTCCGCCTAAAGCCATAAATTAGCTGAAGCATTCCATTATTATACGCTAAACCCTTGTTATGCAAATACTTAAATCCTTAATTCTTACAACTGTTTTATGTGCTTTTATGATAGCACCCATGGTAGCTCAAACCAAAAAAGGAGGTAATTGGACCCCACTTTTTAATGGAAAAGACTTAGCAGGTTGGAAGCAATTAAATGGCAAGGCAAAATACGAGGTAATTAATGGAGAGATTGTGGGTTCCACTGTTTTAGGAGAGCCCAATTCTTTTTTAGTAACGGATAAAAATTATGGCGATTTTATTTTAGAACTAGAATTCAAATTAGACGACATGATGAATTCTGGTATTCAATTTAGAAGTGAAAGTAAATCTGATTATTTAAATGGAAGGGTACACGGATACCAATACGAAATTGATCCTTCGCCTAGGGCTTGGACGGCGGGCATATATGATGAGAGCCGCAGAGATTGGTTGTATCCGGTGTCTTATAACGAGCCAGCTAAAACGCTCTTTAAATTTCAAGCATGGAATACATGCCGCATAGAATGTATTGGAACTGCCATCCGTACTTTTTTAAATGGCAAGCCTGTAGCAAGTTTAGTGGATGATCTAACACCAGCTGGTTTTATTGCATTGCAGGTTCATTCAATTGGCAAAGCAGAAGAAGCGGGTAAAAAAATTAGATGGAGAAATATTAAAATTCAAACCACCAATTTACAAGCCACGCCACTTGACCCTACTTTTGTTGTAAACCTAATGCCCAATCATGTGTCGGAGCAGGAAAAAATGCAAGGGGTGCATTTACTCTTTGATGGCAAAACTACAAATGGATGGAGGGGCGCTTACAAAGCAGGTTTCCCCGATAAAGGTTGGAAAGCACAGGATGGCACTTTAACGGTACAATCTTCTAATGGTGCAGAGTCTACCAATGGTGGAGATATTGTATCCGAAAAAGAATATGATGCTTTTATTTTTCAATTTGATTTTAAACTATCAGCCGGCGCAAATAGTGGTGTAAAATATTTTGTTACAGAAAAAGAAAACAATGCAGGTTCTGCCATTGGTTTAGAATATCAAATACTTGATGACGCCTTGCATCCTGATGCAAAATTAGGGTCTATCGGAAATAGAACACTAGGATCGCTCTATGATTTAATTCCTGCTGTAAAAGAAAACCGCGCGCGCCGTAAAATTGGTGAATGGAACAGAGGCATGATTAAAGTAACAAAAGATGGAACCGTATCGCATTATTTAAATGGCTGGAAAATGCTCGAATACAAAAGAGGCGAACAATATTTTTATGCACTAGTGGCAAAAAGTAAATATGCCAACTGGCCTAATTTTGGCATGGCGCCAAAAGGTCGTTTACTGCTTCAAGACCATGGTAATGAAGTTTCTTTTAGAAGTATAAAAATGCAAATCCTTCCATAAAAGTTAAACTTTACTTTCTTGCCAAGATATACTGCGGATGTTTTCGGTGGCAGGTGTTTTTTCGGCCATAATTCGTAGCAAAAGTTGTATCGTTTCTGTGGCAGCTGCTTGGCCACTATAATAGGCATATGAAATAGTGGGCGGAAGTAGGCCTGGCATCCCAGTTTCACTCATGCCAAACAAGCTAATGCTATGCTGGCTGGCCTGTAATGCCTGCCATGCACCGAGTAGTAGTGCATCATTCATGCAAAAAATGGCATCGTATTTTTTTTGAGCTAATGCTAATTTGCAAAGTGTAAATGCTTCTGAGGTTGATGATGCATACTCTACACTAATATTTTTTTCTAGCGCAGCTACTTTATCTATAAATGCATTTAAAATAAGTTCGGTTCTTTGCGCGGTACTTTCATCAAAGATGGCCAAAATTTGTCCTTTATTTTTTTCTACTATTTTTTGTGCAACCAAAGTGGCTACCGGCTCAATGTCTTCTTTAAAATAATGCACCCCTGTACTTGGCAGGTTTCCACCAACTACAATAACAGGAACACCCAGTTCTTTTATTTTTTTAAATTTTGGATTGGGTGGTTGGAGTGGATCTTGGCATATAATAATACCATGTACTTTATTTTGTTTGCAAAACTTAATTTGCGCAGTAGTGCTAACTGTATTATTTGTAAGTGGCAAAACTAGTAAACTATAATCTGCGTTTTCCGCTAATTGATTGGCCGTATGTAAAAAATCTTGAAAATAGGTAGAAGGGGTAACAGGTATAAAGAGTGTAATAAAATGGCTACTTCTAATGGCGTTGTAAACCGTATTTGGATTTGGAGAATAATTTAGTTTAGCGGCGGCTGCAAGCACTTTTTTTCTGGTCAGCACCGAAATATCTGGATGTCCTTTAAGCGCCCTTGATACCGTTGAAATGCTAAGCCCTAATGTTGTAGCTATTTTATGTAGCGTAGTGTCTGACATAATTAAAATTAGTTACTTTTGGCCTAATCTATTGGAAATATGCAGCATTCATTTAGTTACGAGAAAAATAAAGTGATTCAAGGCGTTCGTTATCA
>Ga0209768_10001029_pt1 | contig 18132 bp, 15 predicted proteins | sample LauGreSBDMM110SD_3_FD_187564 | JGI IMG/M metagenome (GOLD analysis project Ga0209768, IMG submission 187564) | Freshwater lake microbial communities from Lake Michigan, USA - Sp13.BD.MM110.SD (SPAdes) (version 2) | ecosystem: Environmental > Aquatic > Freshwater > Lake | place: Lake Michigan... | reverse complement strand
GACACCATCACACTCAATGATGCGCTTCAACTTCTCTCACTTCCACGCACACTTGGAACAAACTCTGCAGGCGAAGAAATCACTGTGCAAAACGGCCGTTACGGTCCATACCTAAAGGCCGGTGTTGATTCGCGCACGCTCACCAGCGAAGAACAGCTCTTCTCAATCTCACTCGATGAAGCACTAGAGATTTACTCAAAGCCAAAGGAGCGCCGTCGCGGCGTTGCAAAGCCACCTCTTAAGGAGCTCGGCGCAGATCCAGCAACAGAGAAGCAGGTAATCGTTAAGGATGGTCGCTTTGGAATGTACGTCACCGATGGCGAAACAAATGCAACCCTTCGTCGTGGTGACACATTAGAAGCGCTCACACTTGAGCGAGGACTCGAACTCCTTGCAGGCCGCCGTGCATGGGAGGCCGAGAACGGACCATCACCAAAGAAGTCACGCAAGAAAGCAGCAAAAGCTAAAGCTGGAGATAGCGCACCAACCCTTACAAAGAACACGGTCAAGAAAGCTGCAGCAAAAAAGGTTGCTAAGAAAAAAGCATCCGGTAAAGCAAAGAGCGAGTAGCCCATGCGCCTTTATAAAGCAGTAGCGATCTTTACCGCTCTATCTCTTCTTCCTTTGGTTCCTGCAAGTGCAACCGATACAAAGCCTCGCGTAATGTCAGGAATCTCTTCAGATTCATTCGGACTTATCATTAATGAAGACTCTGCTTCGATGGGTGTTACTTATTCAGGCATTAATGGTTTATCAGGAGAACAATCTTCACAAAGCAATTACCCATGTAAAAGCCTGCAAGATTCAAACTGTAAAAAACCTGAGATTACGAGGTTTGGTGGAATTGCAATTCTCTCTCCATGTTCGGTAACTCCAAATCAAGAGTGTATTGATGCTTTAAGCGCTATCGACAAGCTAGGTGTTAAACACATTGCTACTTATTCTAGATCAATCGATGCCAATACATTTCAAGGCGATTTATCAAAAGGTCTTCCAGATGGAGGAAGCATCAGCCTTTGGAAGTTTGATCAATTAGAGGGTAACAAGGAGTTTGCAATTGTTGTAGCTGAACAGATTTCGAATAAACCGAACGACTTAACATCATTTGAGCGCACCAGCTTTAAAGCTTTTGTCTACGCCTATCAAGAGAGAGTGGTGCCTCAAGCTCGGAAAGCTCAACCGGTTGAGGTAAAACTCTCTGATGGACGTAGTTCAATCAACTCACCGGGACCAATAGGGGGAGTTGATTTCAACTGCATTTGGGTCGAAACCGGACGTTGTGGTGCTGAGCAGCAGCTAGACCCAGAGATAGAGATTCAACTTTCATTGAAGGTGTCAAACACAATGACAGGATGGCTTCAAGGACGTCTCATCGATCCAGAGATACAAATCAAAGCTTTAGATAAAGCTTTTAACTTGATTACAGTTAAATCCAAACCAGCCGATGTTCCTATGGTCGCTGCAACAATAAAGATGGCAGACGCATCTGAGAAAATTCTAGGTCTTCTGAAGTCAAGGGGAATGGACATAACCAAAGGAGGCAGCTTTGCAAACGTTTACTCCTACACATCAGAGGCCTTTACATACCTTGACGCATTCTCTAAATCTGCAAATGACACCGCATCTTCAAAGTCCTACCAATGGTCCTTTGGATCTCTTGATTCCAGAGGACCAAATGGATGTCTTACTAGTAAATCTCGTTTGCTAGGGCTTATCACCACAAATTCAATGGTTTTTGAGGGCTCTCCACCACAGTTTAAAAACGGATTCTTGCAGTACAAAGTTGGAGGATTACACAACAATCCTGATGGAACAGCTTTTAAAGGAGCCTACGATCTCGTCATTGATTCAGCAGCCGCTCGCTGTCTTTATAAATTCTCAAAAGCACCAATCAGCGCAGTGATTTCAGTTGTTTCTTCAAACGGTGAAAATCAAGTAGCAACGACTACAGTGACAGAGAAAGACAACTGGTTACACCTTGCCGCTTATAACTTTAACTTCTCATCCCCCACTATTAAGATTAAGCTGAAGCAGAAGGCAAAGACAAAATCAAAGTAAGTCATCGCTAGAGAAATCAGAACCAAGCGCATCTGCTGGACATGATCGCTTACAGCACAGCAGAGCGAGTCGATTGCCGCTTAATGCAGGCTCTGCCTGTGTTTTACCCCTTTAATCCTAAGCCGCTTTCAACCCACAAGGTATTGACTTTACCTCTGCCCGCATTTAGAATGCTCCACATAGCAGAATATGTTTTCCACAATACGGAATATAGAGAGTGAGCGAGAATGGCACAGATTGCATTTATCGGCCTTGGAATTATGGGGAAACCAATGGCACTCAACTTACTTACTGCTGGGCACTCGGTAACAGTCAATAGCCGAAGTTCAAAAGCCTATGAGGATGTTTCAAAAGCTGGAGGTAAGTCTGCTCCATCCATTAAAGAAGCTATTAAAGATGCAGATTTTATTATTACGATGGTTCCAGATTCAGCCGATGTCGAAGCTGTCTGTCTTGGCGAAGAAGGTATTTACGCAAATGCTAAAAAGGGTGCACTGCATATAGATTGTTCATCAATTCAACCAGGAACTTCACAAAATCTTGCAATTGCAGCAAAAGAAAGTGGAGTCCGAACAATAGACGCCCCAGTAAGTGGTGGTGAAATAGGCGCAATCGAAGCGACTCTTTCAATAATGATCGGTGGAGATGCGAAGGATGTTAAGGAAGCTACTCCAATCTTGGAAGCTATGGGAAAAACTATTGTCCACGTCGGGCCTTCAGGGTCGGGTCAAACTGTTAAAGCTGCTAACCAACTAATTGTCGCGGGCACGATTCAGCTTGTTGCTGAATCAATTGTCTTTCTTGAAGCGCATGGCGTTGATACGGAAGCTGCTGTGAAAGTTCTTGCAGGTGGGTTAGCGGGTAATGCAATTCTAAATCGCAAGGCAGAAAAGATGCTCAAGCGCGATTTCACACCAGGATTCCGTGTTGAACTCCATCATAAAGATATGGGGATTGTGACTGCCGCTGCACGTGATGCAGGTGTAGTTATTCCACTTGGTGCAGTGGTTGCTCAACTAATGGGATCGCTTAAAGCACAAGGTGATGGACATCTTGATCATTCTGCACTTCTTAAACTTGTCGAACAATTATCTGGAAGAAAGTAGGCAAAAAAGTGGCGAAGATGCGCGCAGTAGATGCAGCAATTCTGATTATGAAGCGTGAAGGCGTTGATACCGCTTTTGGTGTGCCGGGCGCGGCAATCAACCCTTTGTATTCGGCGATGACGAGAGATAACACGATCCGCCACATTCTTGCTCGGCACGTTGAGGGTGCAAGTCACATGGCTGAGGGCTATACACGTGCAAAGGCTGGAAATATCGGCGTTTGTATAGGAACTTCAGGTCCTGGTGGAACAGACATGATCACCGGTTTATATTCGGCAGCAGCAGACTCAATTCCAATACTTTGTTTGGTTGGTCAAGCACCTGTCGCAAAGATGCACAAAGAGGATTTCCAAGCGGTAAATATCGCTGCTATCTCTGCGCCACTGACAAAGATGTCTGTAACTGTCATGGAAGGTGCACAACTCCCCGGAACGCTTCAAAAAGCCTTTCAATTAATGCGATCTGGTCGTCCAGGGCCGGTACTTATCGATCTCCCAATTGATGTTCAGTTGAGTGAAATTGAATTCGATATCGACACATATGTCCCGCTAGTCCCAGACAAACCTTCCGCAACACAGGGGCAAGCAACGAAGGCCCTACAAATGATAAATGAATCAGAGAAGCCAGTTCTTATTGCGGGTGGTGGAGTTATTAACGCCGATGCATCAGAGCAACTCGTCGAACTAGCCGAAATACTTAACATCCCTGTAATCCCGACGCTAATGGGATGGGGAACAATTTCAGATGCACACCCACTCCAAGCAGGTATGGTTGGAATTCAAACCTCTCAACTTTACGGAAACGCAAACTTTCTGGCTTCAGATTTCGTCGTAGGAATTGGAAACCGATGGGCGAATCGTCATACAGGGGGGCTAGATAAATATCGCGCTGGGCGTAAGTTTATTCACATAGATATTGAACCAACCCAAATTGGTCGTATTTTTCCACCTGACTTCAGCATTGTTGCAGACGCAAAGTCAGCTCTCGATGAATTAATTATCGCAGCTAAGGCGATGAAAGCAGCTGGGAAAATTAAGGATCGCAGTGCGTGGGTTGCAGAGTGCCAAGGGCGTAAAGCGGTTATGCACCGTCGTACCAATTTTGATAACGTTCCAGTAAAACCACAACGCGTTTATCAGGAGATGAATACATTTTTTGGTGAAGATACGATCTATGTCACAACAATTGGGCTTTCACAAATCGCTGGGGCGCAGTTTCTGCATGTGTACAAGCCTCGCCATTGGATCAACGCTGCTCAAGCTGGGGCCCTTGGGTGGACAGTTCCCGCCGCGCTGGGTGTAGCTGCAGCTAATCCAAAAGGGACAGTTGTTGGCTTATCTGGAGATTATGACTTTCAGTTTTTAATTGAAGAGTTGGCCGTCGGTGCACAATTCAATCTTCCATTTATCCATGTACTGGTGAATAACTCTTATCTTGGATTAATCCGACAGGCACAACGTGTGTTCGAAATGGATTATTCAGTTCAGCTAGCATTTGAAAATATCAATTCACCAGAAGTAGGTGGGTATGGTGTTGACCATATGAAAGTGGTTGAAGGACTTGGTTGTAAAGGTATTCGTATCACTGACCCGAATAAGATCGCAGATGGTTTTAAGGAAGCAAAATTGCTTATGGAGAAATACAAAGTCCCAGTCGTCGTAGAAATAATTTTGGAAAAGATTACTAACATCTCAATGGGCCCAGATCTTGATGCGATGACTGAATTTGAAGAACTTGCAACGCTACCGGAGCATGCCCCAACTGAATTTAAGTAATTCTTAGCAAACATGACTCAGCGAATTCTTATCGCCCCAGACAAATTCAAGGGCTCTCTGAGCGCCCTTGAAGTCGCACGAGCCCTTGAACTCGGGCTGCGAGCATCGGGTGCCTCAATAACGCTCAAACCTATTGCTGATGGCGGAGACGGCACAGCAGATATTTTTATCGCAGATGGTTTTACCCAAGTAAATGTCGATGTTAAAGGTCCACTTGGAGATAAGACACCCTCCTACTACGCAATGCAGGGTAAGACAGCGGTTGTAGAGCTCGCAAAGGCATCAGGGCTTGCAATATTAAGCGCAGGTGAGCACGATCCAATGCGCGCTACGTCTTACGGAACAGGACAGCTCATAGCAGCAGCCATCGAAGCTGGGTGTACACAGATCTTGCTAGCTATTGGCGGTAGCGCATGCACCGATGGCGGAGCAGGAATGTTGCAAGCTCTAGGAGCACAGCTTAACCGCGCAGGCGCGAGAGAGATTCCCGCTGGTGGTGGCATGCTCTCCTCACTCGTACACGTCGATCTGCGGCGGCTCGAAAAAAAGATAGCAGGTATCGAATTTATCGTTTTGACAGATGTAGATAATCCATTACTGGGTGAACGTGGCGCAGCAGCAGTGTTTAGCCCACAGAAAGGCGCAACTCCAGAACAAGTTAAAGAACTTGATTCAAATCTTGCCCACTTCGCACAATTTGTTGATCCAGCTAGCGTGGATTTACCCGGTGCTGGTGCTGCAGGCGGAGTGGGTTATGCGGCGATGGGAGTCCTGGGAGCACAGCAAAGGTCAGGAATTGAATTCATTGCTCAATACTTAGGTGTTACAAAAGCTATAAGTGATTGCGATATTTTGATTACAGGTGAGGGCAGCTTCGATGAGCAATCCTCCATGGGTAAAGGTCCATATTGGATTGCAGAATTCGCTAAAAGTGCGGGCAAAAAAGTAGTGGTTGTTTGCGGTACGACGACAATCCCCAAAGAAAAATTTGGTCCTATCTATCAACTCATTGATTTCGAACCCGATTTACAGAAATGTTTCACAGAGGCAAGCAGTATCTTAACTGAAATTGGCGCGGCAATCGGTTCTACACTTCTATAGCTAAGAGAGCCAACTTAGACCTTCGGCAGTGTCGCCCGCAGGACGATATTCAAGGCCAATATAGCCATTGTAATTATTTTTAATTAACGCCTCAAAAACACCAGCGAAATCCACCGAACCAGTCCCAGGTTCATTCCGTCCCGGAGAATCTGCAATTTGTACGTGACGAATAATTGAGAAGTTTTTATTTATCAATGATACAGGGTCATTTCCGGATTCAGCATAATGGTAAACATCTGCAAGTAAACCTAAAGTATTTGGAGACTCCGCATTCAATTCATTTATAACCTTAATTGCATCCTCTGGAGCAGCCAGGCGATATTTAGAATTTTCACGAGGATTACACTGCTCAATAAGAATTGTAGCGCCAAGGGCTTTGGCTACCTTCTCCTGTGCGTAACGAACGTTTTCACGAGCTATGCCCTCTTGTGAATCAGCGCTAACCCCCTCAATCGTGTTCCCGTAAAGTAGGTTAAACATTCGGACGCCGGTCTCTTTTGCGATGTGCACAAGGATTTCAACGCTCTGTTTAAAAGTTTCAATTTGAGTCGGATCTGAAATGAGTCCGCGATCTCCTTGGGGCATATTTCCTGCGGCAAAGTTGAGCCCGGTAAGTCTTATTCCAGAGCCTTTAATGCTTGAAACAAAGCTAGAAACTTCAACATCAGTAGGTGTTGAAGTTGCAAAAGGCCACCAGAATTCGGCCGCATCAAAGCCTGCTTCAACTGCCAACTCTGCGCGCTCGTTGATTGACGCTTGTGGAAAGAGAAGCGACAAATTAGCAGTGAATTTAAGACCATCAGTTGTGTACATGTCTCTCCTACTTTTTATGTTCTGAAACAGGCCAGCCGGGGCGTGCCTTATCTAGTGGATATGCATAAGTGCGAATCTTTGATGTCTTGAGACCGAGATCAACAAGTCCTTCGACAAGTTTTACTGCAGCGCCAACACCATCAACAACAGGCACGCCAAGTTCCTTTGCCATGCGAATTTGAAGGCCACTCATGCCCGCGCACCCAAGAGTGAGAACTTCCGCTCCGGCTTTAATTGCTTCACGACCAGCTTCAATAAATGCGCGCTCTGTCTTCTCTTCACTCTCTTCAAGCTCTAGAACACCAAGCCCTGTTGAGGTAATTGCAGCGCATGTATCCATAAGACCTGCAAGACGTAAACTATCTTCAATCTGTCCTGTTGCACGATCAAGAGTTGTTACAACTCCGTAGCGATGTCCAAGCAACGAAGCCATATGTCCTGCTGCTTCAGTGATATCTACAACAGGGACATCGAGAAGTTCTCGTGCTCCTTCGCGACCATGTTCGCCAAATCCAGCCATAACAACGCCATCAAATTTGCCTTTATAGGTTGTAAGTGAATCAAGCATTGATGCAGCTGCGATAAAGCTTTCGTAAAAACCTTCGACAGATGCGGGACCCCATGAAGGAGTGATGGCAATGATTTCGGTATCAGGACGCGCAGCAGCAACTGCACCCAGACGTATTGTCTCCGTCATGGATGCGGTTGTGTTGCAGTTAATTACAGCAATACGCACTTTTTACGCCTCTGCTCCAGCAAGTTGTGTTTTCTTGCTCTTACGTCGAATGGCACCGTCAGGACTAATGATTAGCACAATGACTAACACTAGACCCAAGAGCCATGGGCGGTCTTGCTGATCAAGGAATAGGAACTTTCCTCCACCGAAGCGAAGAAGTTCCATAAGCCACGTAATTCCTACAGCACCTGCAACTGCACCCCATGCTGATGAGTAACCACCAAGAACAAGGAAAATGAAGAAGAGGGGTTCAGAGGCAAAGGAAAGGTTATTTGGATCGATAACACCATTGTGATGAGCAAGGAGCACCCCACCTAGTCCTGCAAGGAATCCACCAAAACCGAATCCGTAATAACGAACACTCATGATCGAAATTCCAAGTGACTTTGCGACAGTTTCATCGCGGCCTGCTGCTTGAACCTGCCAACCAAAATTTGTTCGTTGGACATAAAGCACTGCTGCTAATCCAAGTACAAGCAAGAAAGTTGCATATGGAAGCGTGCTGTAAAGAGGAATACCCCCAAGGCCTTGTGAACCGCCAATTGTTTGCCAGTTCTGTGCCATCAAGCTAAAGCTCTGACCAATTGCAATGGTGACGGTACCAAGAAGAATGCCGCTCGTTCGTTGCAAAATAAATGCGATGAAGAGACCACCTACCGCACCTGCAAATCCACCAAGAACAATTGCAACAGGAAACGGTAAGCCCCACTGAGTTGTTGCCCAACCGCCCATGTAGCCACCGATACCCATAAGAGATGCGTGAGCTACAGAGAACTGCCCAGATAGAAGCGTTAAGTAAAGACCAAGAGTTACCAGCGCATAAGTAAATGCGACAACAAATATATCTGCTGCATATGGAGTCAACATTTACTAACCCACTCTCAATACTCGGCCGAAGAGACCTTGTGGTCTCACCAACAAAACAACTGTCATTGCAACAAGTCCAATCACGTTCTGCCACTGCGATCCGACATAAGCAACTGTGAAAGCTTCGATAACTCCGAGAGTCAGACCAACAATTGTTGCTCCACCCACGCTACCGATGCCTGCAACAACTGCAACAGCAAACATTTTAAGGGATAGCGAGTTAGCAACGAATGCATCAGCTGTCAGTGTCATGTTTCCCACGACCAGACCACCACACGCTGCGACAAATGAAGCCACTGCTATCGCAATCATTGTTACGCGGTTGGTATCAATTGCAACAACACGAGCCATCACAGCATTTTCAGATACTGCGCGCAAAAGCATTCCCGTTTCGCTCTTCTTCAGCCAAAAAATCAATCCTCCAGCAAGAATGGCTGTTACTGCAAAGAGGAGAAGCCGGGGTCCCGTAAAGACGACCCCTCCAACGATTATTGGATCAGAACCAAAGATTGGCTCGAGTGAAGGACGACCAAAGTTAATTCTCTTAGCGATGAAGTTTTCAACAACGTAAGAAACACCTAGCGTTGAAACAAAGAGTGCAACAGGGTGTCCCTTATCAATGCGCTTTAGAACTAGCCAATAAACAATTAAGCCAGCAAGTGCGCCAGCAAAGATTGCGATGACAACACCAAGTCCGGTTGGTAAATCAAAACCTGTTGTAATTAACAAATAGGTAAAGATTGCAATCATAAAAACGTCAGCGTGAGCAACGTTCATGATTCCCATAACACCGAAGATCAGTGTGAAACCAAGAGCGACGAGTACATATGTACTGCCGAGTGAGAGACCTGCGAAGAGGTACGAAAGTAATTCAACGACCATTTATGCGTTTCCTGTTCCCTGTGTGCGGCCAAGTGCATCGCCCTTACCGAGATATGCCTCGCGAAGCCGAGAGTCGTTACGCATTTCTGCAGAAGGTGCATGTGCAATTACTGAACCGTGTTCTAGTAGATATGCATCGGATGCAAGCTCTAGAGCGATTGAAGTATCTTGTTCAACAAGTAGAACAGATACTGAGTTACGCGCGAATACATCCTTCATGACACCGAAAATCTTGCGGACGAGAAGTGGTGCAAGACCCATTGATGGTTCATCGATGAGAAGAACTCGTGGGCTCATAAGAAGTGAGCGTGCGATAGCAAGCATCTGCTGTTCTCCGCCTGAAAGAGTTTGTGCACGTGCGTGCTGGCGCTCTTTAAGTACTGGGAAAAGGTCGTACGCCTCTTCAGTTGTAAAAGTTGCAGCATGTCCATGCTTTGAGCGTTCGTTGCCAACGCGTGCACCAAGGTGCAAGTTTTCTGCAACGCTCATTGTCGTGAAAACACTTCGACCTTCTGGAATCAAAACCACGCCGTATTCGATAATCCGATCGCGAGTAGTAAGAGTGGAAATGTCTTCGCCATGAACAGTGACTGTTCCAGGTTCAGTCTTAATAATTCCTGCCATTGCTCGAAGAGCAGATGACTTTCCGGCACCGTTAGAACCAACGAGAGTTGTAATGGTGCCTTCTTTAACTGCAAGGTCCATGCTGTGAACGGCTTGGATTACTCCATATTTAACGTTGAGACCACGAACGTTTAGAGAATCATTATTAGACGCCAAGGTAGATCTCCTGAACTACAGGGTTCTTTGCAATTTCAGCAGGCGTGCCATCAGCAACCTTCTTACCAAAATCTAGAACAACGATGTGGTCACTAACATCCATAACGAATGGAACGTTGTGTTCAATAACCATGACAGTGGTACCGAGCCCCTTTAAATCGCTGATTAAACCAGCAAGAAGTTGGCGCTCTTGATTTGTTGCACCAGCAGTTGGCTCATCAAAGAGAATCATCTGTGGTGATGTCATCAACGCACGCGCTACTTCGATTGTGCGTTGCGCCAAAAGTGGAAGAGTCGAACAAACGCGGTTTGCTGACTTAGTGAGCTTTAAACGCTCAATCAACTCATTTGCGCGCGCATGCTGTTCCTTCGCTCCCGCACCATCGTTTGATCGCGCACAAATGAGCGATTCGTAAACAGTGAGGTCGCGAAGCATGCGAATGTTCTGGAATGTGCGAACCATTCCAAGGCGTGCCACTTTGTGTCCTGGTTTGGACGTGATGTCGATGCCATTAAATGTAACTGTGCCGACGTCTCCACGAGCAAAGCCCGTTATGCAGTTGAAAAGAGTTGTCTTTCCCGCTCCGTTTGGCCCGATTAAAGAGGTAACTGAATTTCGCTTTACTTCAAAGCTGACATCAGTTAGAGCTTTAACTCCACCAAAACTTTTAGAGACACCCTGGATAGACAACAAGGTATCTCCCCCCGCCGAAGCGGAGGGAGATACGCGAGCTGAATGACTTGAAGTAGTCACTACTTTACCTTGACGTAACCTGTCTTAGTAAGTGAAGTAAGGAAGTTGTCCTTAGCGATATATGCGCCCTTATTTACCCCAGTTCCCTGAGAGAAACAAATTGATGCACATGTTGTCTTGATTCCCTTAATCGTTGCGTTGATTTTGGCGCGGTCTGTTGTGGTACCAGCCTTCGTCATTGCTTCTGCGATGAATTTAAGAGCGTCGTATCCGTAACCTGTGTAGGTTGGATCATCGAGAGGCTTGCCATTTGCCTTCTTATAAGCATCAGCAAACTTCTTGAATGAAGGTACATCTGATGTCTGTGGAGTTGCTGCAAGGAGTCCGAGGGACTTTGGAGCAAGAGTTACAAGACGAAGTGATGTCAACTGGCTGACAGGATCAAAGAACTTTCCTGTGTATCCACCAGCGGTTGCTTGTGTGATAAATGGAGCTGCATCTTCAACTGTAAAGAATGGGAAGACAGCATCGTACTTACCAGAAACAATCTTGGTAATTTGTGAGCCGAAGTCAGTTGTTCCCTTAGCAACACCGATTTGTTCAACAGTTACACCTGCCTGTGAGAATGCGTTCTTCCAAGGATCTGTACGGACCCAGTTCACATATCCGTTGTCCTGATCGTATACAACAGCAAACTTCTTGTAACCCTTAGCTACAAGAGCCTTCATTGTGTACACAGTCTGGATACCGAGGTCGGCTGTCATGGTCCAGCAGAGATTCTTCGTGTTTGCCGCAGCTGGAGGACCAGATTGTGCGGAGACAATAGGAAGCCCCTTTGCAGTTGCAGCAGAACATGCAGCCAAGAAGTTTGACTGGTATGTGGGCGGGATAACAACCGGAATTGTCTTGTCATTTGCGAATGCAGTGATCAAAGAAGTTGTCTGTGCGTTATCTGATGCATTGTCCTTAACGACAATTTCAATTTGCTTGCCCAAGACGCCGCCAGCTTTATTGATTTCATTCTGTGCAATTTTGATACCTTCTAGAACTGATTGTCCGTAGAAAGCAGAACCACCGGTGATCATTTCGACAACACCGATTTTGACTGTGCCCGCTGCAATAGCTGGAGCAACTGCTGGACCTGCAACAAGTGCGCCAACAATTGCGGAAGCTAAAACGAGCTTTGCAGATGATTTCTTCATGTGCATTAATCCCTTCCGAGGGTTTAGAGGTGGACTTAGTATTTAGGGGAACCAAAGGCAAATCAATAGTTTTCCTAAAATAATATTTTTTTAATTATATTTCTAATATCTGCAAATCTATTAATAGAAATAGACAACACTGAGTAGAACTGCGGCAATTCGCAATGCGAAAAAACTGGCAGTTTTTAGGATTGATATAAAGTTTTGTTATTAATTAAATCAAACTTTAACTTCTATCTTTACTGACTCTTTTGAAAACTCAGTACTTAATATTTTTGCTGCCGTCAAAATACTAGGTGTGTATTTTGTAATAAAGGCTTTATCAACCCGTGTTTGAGGGCCACTAATTGATACTGCAGTAGGATTTGTCATACCTAAGACCGGCGCTGCAATGCATCGAACGCCAAGCTCTTGCTCTCCCTCATCCATAGCAAATCCATTTTCACGGATCAGTGCGAGCTCATCTTTGAGAGCATTCCATGTAGTAATAGTTGTCGGAGTGAATTTCGGCATGCCTGTGTGCTTAACAATCTTTTTAGCTTCGATGTCTTCTAATTGAGACATTATTGCTTTTCCTACTCCACAAGAGTGTGGTAGTACTCGGCGACCAACCTCTGTAAACATGCGCATTGAGTGTCGCGAAGGAGATTGAGCGGTATACACAACTAAATCACCTTCGAGTGTTGCAAGGTTTACCGTTTCACCGCATTCGTTGGATAGAGCAAGCAAGGTTGGCTGTGCCCAAGAAGCCATTCCTCGTGCAGCAGAGTCACCCAAATAAAGCAGCCGTGAGCCAAGCGAGTAACGACGGGACTCGCTCTGGCGCGCGTAACCGAGTGCGACAAGAGTCTTTATTGATCGGTGAATCGTCGGCGCGGGTAGTGAGAGTCGCTCAGATAGTTGTGTGACGCCAATCTCACGATTCTCTTCTGCCATCGCTTCAAGAATTGCAAAGGCACGTTCTACAGATTGGATGCCTGACAATCTTGAAGCCATCGAATTTCTCCTTAGGTGCTACTTGTAAAACTTCCGAATGAAGCCTAATATGAATTCCACCTTACGATATCACTTTATCGTATTGCGGAATAGCCATTTAGAAGAGTTTTTGAGGAGCACAGATGCGTAGCACGAGCCCGGGATATGGAATAACAATTCGTGTTGAGGCCGAAACAGCCATCAATCCGACCTCTCTTATTCCGGCAGCTGTGGCAGGGGCAGGCGGGACACTCACCGCCCTCGATGTTGTGGAATCCCATCATGATCGCGTAGTCATTGATGTTACTTGCGATGCAACAGATGCTGAACACGCAGAGGCTATAACCGACGCAATCAAAGCTGCTTCTTCTCAGCTTGTCGTGCGCAAGGTCAGCGATCGCACATTTCTTTTACACCTCGGTGGCAAGCTAGAGATAAAGTCAAAAGTCCCGCTCAAGACACGTGATGATTTATCTCGTGCGTACACACCAGGTGTAGCACGCATCTGTCTAGCAATCGCTGCGGATAAATCAGATGCACGCCGCTTAACAATTAAGCGCAACACCGTTGCGGTTGTTTCAGATGGATCTGCAGTACTTGGTCTTGGGAATATTGGGCCAGAGGCCGCGATGCCGGTTATGGAAGGCAAAGCTGCTCTCTTCAAGCGATTTGCAGATGTTGATGCCTGGCCAATTGTTTTGGACACACAAGATACTGAGGAAATCATTCGCACAGTTCAATTAATCGCACCAGGCTTTGGTGGAATCAACTTAGAGGATATTTCAGCACCACGTTGCTTTGAAATTGAACGCCGCTTAAAAGATCTGTTGGATATCCCAGTATTCCATGATGATCAGCACGGAACTGCGATTGTTGTTTTAGCCGCATTTATTAACGCTCTCAAGCTTGTAAAGAAAGATTTAAAAGATGTAAAGATTGTGCTCAGTGGAGCTGGTGCGGCAGGTAATGCAATTGTTCGGCTACTTATTATCTCCGGAGCTAAGAACATCATCGCCTTTGATAGCAAGGGTGTCATCTCGAAGGACTCGGCCCCAACCGACGATATGCGTAAGTGGCTCATTGAGAACACAAATCAAAAAAATAAAAAAGAAACAATGCCCGAGGCGCTCAAGGGAGCTGACGTATTTATTGGAGTTAGCGCGCCAAATATTCTCAAAGAGCATGACATCGCTGGAATGGCTAAGGATGCAATTGTTCTAGCACTTGCAAATCCGGATCCAGAGATTGACCCACAATTAGCCGCTAAACATGCTCGTATTGTTGCAACTGGGCGCAGTGACTATCCAAATCAAATTAACAATGTTTTAGCGTTTCCAGGCTTGTTCCGCGGACTCTTAGACGCTGGTGTTTCAAAGATTACTGACGAGATGCTAGCTGCAGCGGCTGTCGCAATTGCGGGCTGCGTCAGTAGCGATCAACTAAATGAAAGCTTCATTATTCCTAGCGTCTTTGATCCGGCTGTAACTCCATCGGTCTCAAACGCAATCTTTGAGCTCGCGAAAAAGAATAGATAAGAAGGATAAAGGTGAGCTCAATAATAACCGTCAAACCATCGCAAGTAGATGGACAAGAGAAGATACTTACTCAAGATGCTATTGACTTTGTCGTACATCTAGATCAAAAGTTTCACGCAAAGAGGGATGAACTTTTAAAAGCCCGCAAGGATCGCCGCAGTGAAGTTAGTTCTGGCGGAAGCTTAGATTTCTTAGCAGAGACAAAATCCATACGTGAAGGTGATTGGAAAGTCGCTTCAGCTCCAGTTTCACTTATCGATCGCAGGGTAGAAATGACTGGCCCAGCAACGCCAAAGATGGCGATTAATGCCCTAAATTCAGGGGCGAAAATTTGGCTAGCCGACCTCGAAGATTCAAGCACACCTCATTGGAATAATGTCATTGAAAGCCAAGTTGTACTACAGGGAGTTATCGGTCGAAATTACACTTTTACAGATTCTGAAACAAAGCATGAGTACAAACTAAATAGTGGCAAACTCTCAACGATTGTTATGCGACCTCGAGGTTGGCACTTTGATGAACGCAACATGGTAATTGATGGAAAACCCGTAGTTGGTGCAATTTTCGACTTTGCGTTGTACTTCTTCCATAATGCAAAAAATCTTCTTGCACTTGGTGATGGTCCTTACTTCTATCTTCCAAAGATGGAGAGCTACCTAGAAGCGCGACTCTGGAATGAAATATTTGTTGAAGCCCAAGATAAATTAGGTATTCCGCAAGGTTCAATTCGTGCAACAGTATTAATTGAGACTATTCCTGCAGCCTTTGAAATGGATGAAATTCTTTATGAACTCCGCGATCATGCCAGTGGTTTAAACGCAGGCCGCTGGGACTATTTATTTTCTATTATTAAATTCTTCCGCGACCGAGGCACCGATTACATCATTCCTGATCGTGCAGCAGTATCGATGACTGCGCCAATGATGAAGGCGTACACAGGTCTACTTGTCCAAACCTGTCATAAGCGTGGGGCACATGCAATTGGGGGAATGGCAGCCTTTATTCCAAGTCGCAAAGATGAAGAAATTAACAAGGTGGCATTTGAAAAGGTTAGAGCCGATAAGACTCGTGAGTCAGCGGATGGTTTCGATGGCTCTTGGGTCGCTCATCCAGATTTGGTTCCTGTATGCAGGGAAATTTTTGATTCAGTACTTGGTGATAAGCCAAATCAAATCGATAAAAAACGTGAGGATGTGCATTCAACTTCAGCAATGATTCTTGACGTCAAAGGAACTCCAGGGGAGATTACCGAGGCGGGGATGCGCTCAAACATTGACATTGCACTCCAGTATCTGGCCTCATGGCTCGCAGGTCATGGGGCTGTGGCTATTCATAATCTGATGGAGGATGCAGCAACCGCTGAAATATCTCGCTCACAAATTTGGCAGCAAGTGCATAACAACGTCACATTTGATGATACTGGCGCTAAGGCAACTAAAGATTTAGTTCGTAATGCACTTGAGGCAGAGTTGAAGCGGCTTATTGCACACGGATTCAACGCTGAAAAAATGCAAGAAGCAGCACGCCTCTTTGAGCGGGTCTGCCTAGATGATGAATATGTAGACTTCCTCACACTCCCGGCACTTGAAATGATTGGTTAAAACATGAGCGACAAAATTGATCTCGTACTTCGTTCACAAAATGTCATGACTGAAATAGGGGATCGCCCCGCTGCAATCGGGATCAAAGATGGAAAAATTGTAAGCATTGATGCCTTTGATGCAAAAATTGATACGACGGAAGACATCACAGTGAGCAATTATTTACTTCCAGGTGTCGTAGATAGCCATGTTCATATCAACGAACCAGGCCGCACCGAATGGGAAGGCTTTGCATCTGCTACGAAAGCAGCTGCAGCAGGTGGTGTAACAACCGTTATCGACATGCCACTCAACAGTATTCCTCCAACCGTTAACGTTGCAGCCCTTGCTACAAAGAAGGAGGCAGCTACCGGAAAGTGCTCCGTTGATGTTGGCTTCTGGGGTGGATCAATTCCCGGCAACGTTGCAGACCTTAAACCGCTACTTGATCAAGGAGTCTTCGGGTTTAAGTGCTTCCTCTTGCACTCAGGCGTAGATGAGTTCCCAGCATCATCTCTAGATGATCTAGCTAGTGCATTACAGGAGTTATCAAAAGAAGACGCGTTAATGATTGTGCACGCTGAAGATTCGCAGGCGATCGAACGCTCAACAAAACCATCATCTCGTGACTATCAAGAGTTCTTAGCTTCTCGCCCCAAAGGTGCCGAGAACGTTGCGATCGCAGAGCTCATTGAAGAAGCGCGTCGTACCAAGGCGCGCGTACACGTTCTACACCTTTCTAGCGGTGACTCACTTGCGCTGATCAAATCAGCAAAAGAGGATGGCATCAACATCACCGTTGAAACCTGCCCACACTATCTTTCTCTTACAGCTGAGGAGATCGCAGATGGTGCAACACAGTACAAGTGCTGTCCACCGATTCGCGAGAAGAAGAATCAGGAAGAGCTTTGGCGCGGATTAACAGATGGCATCATCGACCAGATCGTCTCCGATCACTCACCATGCACAGTTGATTTAAAACTCTTTGATAAAGGTGACTTCCAAGCAGCATGGGGTGGAATCGCATCCCTCCAACTTGGACTTTCAATTATCTGGACACAGGCACAGGAGCGCGGAATTCCTCTCTACAAAGTTGTTCAGTGGATGAGCGCAAACCCTGCATACCTAGTTGGTTTAAAGGACAAAGGCTCAATCGCCGTTGGCAAGGACGCCGACATCATTGAGTTTGATCCTGAGGCATCGTTTTCCGTTGATCCTCGCGAGCTTTTCCATAAGAACCAGATCTCTCCCTACCAAGGTAAAATTCTCAAAGGCGTTGTAAACCAGACATGGCTTCGCGGTAACACTGTTTACAAAGATGGCGCCCATGTTGGCGGAGTGCAAGGAAAGTTCCTAACGAGAGGCGTAAATTGAGCGACTTTAAGAACCTCACCGATTTAGCTAGCCGCAGACTAGGCGCAGGCGTTGTCTACGCAAATGATGAGTTCTTCGCTGAAAAAGAAAACCTTCTCAATCAAGGTCGTGCAAAGTTTAATAGCCACACCTTTGGTCACAAAGGCCAGGTCTACGATGGTTGGGAGACACGTCGCCGTCGCAACGAGCCAGGTGATGACTTCGCAATCATTCGCTTAGGAGCCGCCGGAATCGTAAAGGGTGCTGTTATCGATACCGGTAACTTCACAGGCAACTACCCAGAGCACGCCTCACTTCACGGCGCATCCTTTGATCACACCCCAACAATCGATGAGCTACTTGGTGCTAACTGGGAGCCGCTCCTCGATAAGGTCGCACTCAAAGGCGATCATGAAAATGAGTTTGCAGTGAAGTCTCACCGTCGCTGGACACATGTAAAGCTGACACAACACCCAGATGGTGGAGTTGCCCGTCTTCGCGTTCACGGCGAGGTTCTGCCAGATCCGAAGTGGATTGCAGCAAAGGGAGTTATCGATCTTTCAAACCTAGAAAACGGTGGCGAACTCATCGCATCCTCAGATGACTTCTACTCATCTGCTCGTAACACTCTTCAACCAGGTAACGCTCTTAACCAAGGTGATGGATGGGAGAACC
>Ga0209768_10001025_pt1 | contig 18152 bp, 17 predicted proteins | sample LauGreSBDMM110SD_3_FD_187564 | JGI IMG/M metagenome (GOLD analysis project Ga0209768, IMG submission 187564) | Freshwater lake microbial communities from Lake Michigan, USA - Sp13.BD.MM110.SD (SPAdes) (version 2) | ecosystem: Environmental > Aquatic > Freshwater > Lake | place: Lake Michigan... | reverse complement strand
GGCGACGCTCGGTTGTGACGTGAGTAGGGTCGTTGCGGCTGGGCACTCTGCGGGGGCGCACCTTGCCGCAACGCTGGTGACTGAACTGGCGCCGCTCCACGTGCGGAGTGCAATTTCAGGGCTGCTCCTCATCGGTGGTGCGTTTGACCTTGAGCCGATTGCTGAGAGCTACGTCAACAACCTCGTGGGCATGAGTGCCGATGAGGCGAAGCGACTCTCACCTGTGAACTACGTGCCGCAGCGCAACATTCCGGTGCTTCTGCGCGTTGGCGAACATGAGCCATCGGAGTTCCACCGGCAGTCGGAGCTCCTCCGCGAGAAGTGGGCGAGCCACGCCACCGTTTCGCTTGCGGCCGTGCCTGGTCGTGATCATTTTGATGTGCTTGAGGAGCTTGATACGCCTGGAGGCTCACTACTTCGAGATGCGCGTGCGTTGTTGCAGCTATCAGGTACATGAGACGATAGGCGCATGACGCAGCCCACCCCTTCAGCGGCAGAGCTCGACGCGCGCGACCCCCTTGCCGCGCTGCGAGAGCGGTTTAGCCTCCCCGTGGGAGTGGTCTACCTCGATGGCAATTCTTTAGGGGCCCTGCCCGTCGGCGTGCATGAGCGCGTGGCCAACGTAATTGACCAGCAGTGGGGCGAGCGGCTCATCCGTAGTTGGAACGAGTCAGACTGGTACAACCTTCCGCTTAGCGTTGGTGACCGGATCGCCCCACTTCTCGGTGTCGGAAAGGGGGAGGTGGTCGTTGGGGAATCCACGTCGGTCTCGCTCTTCCGAGTGCTGGCCGCTGCGCTGCGGCTACGTGGTGACCGGCAGGTTGTTGTCACTGAGCGAGAGAACTTCCCAACCGATCTCTACATCTTGGATGGCCTACGCCAACTACTCCCCAACTTGGAGGTGCGCTTCTGGGATGAGTCAGTAAGCCCGGCGGCGGTGCTTGATGGGGCAGGGGTCCTGATGTTGACGCACGTGGATTATCGAACCGGACGGATTCGCGACATGGGCGAACTGAGTGCCGCGGCCCACGCTGCTGGCGCGCTGACGGTGTGGGACCTCTCGCACTCCACCGGAGTCCTTGAGCTTGATATCGTTCGCGACGGCGCCGACTTTGCGATCGGCTGCGGATACAAGTATCTCAATGGTGGGCCAGGCGCCCCCTCATACACCTGGGTTGCACCGGCGCTGATTGAGCAGGTACGGCAGCCACTTGAGGGCTGGCTTGGCCACAAGAGCCCGTTCGCGTTTGTGCCCGAGTACGAGCCTGCCCCTGGCATTCGGCGCTTGATCACGGGCACGCAGCAGGTGCTCAGTCTGGCGGCACTCGATGAGTCTCTGAAGATGTGGGAGGGGGTCTCAATGTCCGAGATTCGCCGCAAGTCGATGGCTCAAACCTCTCGCTTTATTGAGCGAGTTGAGGCGGAGTGCAAGGGCTACGGCCTCACTCTCATCTCACCACGGGATGGCCAGCTACGCGGCGGACAGGTCTCCTTTGCGCACGAGAGCGGTTATCCGATTATGCAGGCGCTGATCAGCCGCGGAGTCATCGGAGATTTCCGTACGCCAAACATCCTGCGCTTCGGCTTCTCGCCGCTCTATGTGAGCTTTGCCGACATCGATCGCGCGGCAGCGACCTTCGCCGAGATTCTTCGAACCGACGCATGGCGTGCCCCAGAGTTTGCCTCGAAGCAGACGGTGACCTGACCGCTCCAACTACATTCGGTCGCGAATGGCCCAAAGGTCTGGGAAGAGCGAACGGCGCAGGCTTGCGGCGAGATATTCCACACCGGTAGAGCCACCCGTGCCCGACTTTCGGCCAATGGTTCGCTCCACCATCTTGACGTGACGATAGCGCCACTCTTGAACCCCCTCATCGATATCGACGAGCTGCTCGAGGAGGCTCGCCGCCTCGCCTCCAGCACGATAGATCCCAAGCAACACCTCTTGCAGCTCTTCATCGCCCTCATACGGTGCCGACACATCTCGGCTGAGCAGTCGCGCTGGGACCGCAGACCCGCGGGCCGCCAGCCAGTGGATCGTTGCGTCCCAAAGGCTTGGTGCCCGCATGGTGGCGCGCACAATCTCTCGAGCCTGCTCATCTGGGAGTAGGTCGGCGAGACGCGCGTTGCGGATTCCGAAGAGCGCCTCGATCTCGCGGAACTGAGCCGATTCAAATCCACTTGATGTTGCAAGCCTGCTGCGGAACGCCGCAAATTCGAGTGGGGTGAGCGTCTCTAAGATGTCCACCTGTGCAACGGCAATCTTCAGAATGTGTCGAACTCGGCTGAGCCTATGTGAAGCTCGCCAGCTCTCGTTCGCAGCAAGAGCGCTCATTGCACCTCGAACCTCGTGCAGGATCTGCTTAAACCAGAGCTCATAGGTTTGGTGGATCGTGATGAAGAGCAGTTCGTCATGCTCGTCTGAGCGGGGTCGCTGGAGGCCAAGTAGCTCATCGAGCGCTAAGTAACTCGCGTACGTCAGCCCTTCTGCATCACCAGGAACCCGATCGTTACTCATGGCTGCATAGTACGCCCCGCCGCCATAAAAAGGAGACCCCCGCCCAGATGGGCGAGGGTCTCCAGGTACCTCGTAAAAGGATCGGACCCCCTCCGCCTGGAGAGAGGTCCGATCGCAAAGCGCAAACGTATGCGCGATCAGGCGGGCATGAACACTCCGGTCCAAACCTGCCACGCAAGAAGCGTCTTCGCCACGAGCGAGAGGATCATGTAGCTGCGCTCACCATGAAGGTAGTCAGCCCACTTTCCAACCTTCAAGCGCTGCAGCACCATGTTCACTGCAAAGATGTTGAAGCTGATGAAGAGGCTCACATAGATTGTGATCAGCACAGGCTTGAACTCTTCAAGGCTTCGGCCGTTTGGCCCAATCCCAGTTGGCCAGTTGGCAAGCGAGAGGCCAACGGTTGTGAAGAGGGCAATCCACGGCGCAATGCCGGCGATGCAGCCAAAGATGTAGTGGCTCCACTGCACGTTCTTGCGCCCGATGTTCGCCTCTTCCATGGACCAGCCGAAGAGGTTCATGGAGGCGTTGCAGACCGCAATGGCAATGAGTGCGCCAGCATCAGTAATGAAGCTCAGCGATGCGATGCCGATGATCATGAGTGTTGAGCTCAACGCATACTCAGCCCAGCGCATTGGGTTGAACTCGCGGGCGAGCCATCCCTCGTAACGCTTGCGGAGTGGGTAGGCAACAAGGAAGTGCGCCAGCGCAGAGAGCGCGAAGAACGCAGCAACCAGATAGGCGAGCGGGAAGCTGATGAGCAGCTCCTTCGCCGCATCAAGTCCTACGAACTGGCCGTCAACGATCTTCGAGACGGGATACGTCCCTTCGAATCGCACCAGGGCATCAGTTGGGCTGATCCACCAGATGATGGTCGCCTGGATCCCGTGCAGGAGCACCAGGAGCCGGTTCCAGTTAAAGAGCTGCTTCGCTCGGGCAGCCGGAATGGCGGCAAACGTCGTTGCGACCCCGGTGCTGACGGCGGCCGCGCGCTTTGGCGCGGACTTCTTGGCTGTTGCCATGAAGGTTCCTCCCTTTTCGACTCTGCAAGCTGGACTTCAGCCTGGTGACCAAGAGGGTAGCGGTGCGGTTGTGATTTGCTCAAATCGTGCGTGAAATAGCCTCCAAAGTTGCGCTATCTGAACCAAATTCGTGCTTGTGCTGCGGTAGGATGAGGCGATCGTGGAAACCCCGCGACGGCCGGGCAACGGGTCCGGGCAAACTCGCCATTGAAGGAGAACACATGAAGAACCTACGGATCGGTGCCATTCTTGGCGCCCTCCTCATGGTCGCCGCAGCGTGCTCGAGCGCGCCTGTTGGCAAGGCCGGAGGAACCCTTATCGTCGCCCTGCCAGGCGACATCGTACGAACCGACGCTGCGTTGATGGACGACAGCAACACGTCGTACGTTATCCAGCAGGTCGTCGAGACCCTTGTTGGCCTTGAGCCAGGCTCGACCTCAAAGGTCGTTCCAGTGCTCGCAGAGAGCTATGTGATGAGCGCCGATGGCCTCACCTACACGTTCAAGCTGCGCAGCGGTGTCAAGTTCCACGACGGCACCGACTTCAATGCGGATGCAGTCGTGTTCAACTATGAGCGCTTCATTGGGCTACCAACCGAGCTCCGAGACTACGCCTTCTATATCGGCGACATCTTCGGTGGCTATGGCAGCGAGAGCAACCTTGAGTCCGCAACGAAGATCGACGACCTCACGGTCGCCATCAAGCTGCGCAAGCCGAGCTCGAACTTCCTGTTGACCCAGACGCTTCAGGTCTTTGCCATCCAGTCGCCAACGGCGCTGGTTCTGGGCAAGGCTGACAACACCGAGGCTGATGTGACCAAGATCACTGCCGCCACCGGTGGCGCAGGCGCAATGGTCGGCACCGGCCCATTCAAGTTCGTGAAGTGGGTTGTTGGCGATAGCGTTGAAGTTGTGAAGAACGCTGAATACTGGGATAAGGCGAAGGTCGCCTACCTTGACGCAATTGTCTTCAAGGCAGTTGCCGAAGAGGCTCAGCGCGTGAACGGTCTTGCAACGGGCGAGATTGACCTCGCGCAGACGATCGCTCCTGCAACGATTGCAGCGATTACTGCAAACAAGGACCTGCAGCTGATTGACCGAGGCTCCTCGTTCAATACGTTCCAGATCTCGATGAACCACACATACACTCCGATCAGCAATCCGAAGATCCGTGAGGCAATTGCCCACGCGATCAATTACGACTTCCTGATCGAGACCTTCTACGCCGGCGCAGCGGTGCGGGCAACGAACTGGATGCCAGCTGGCGTTGCATACGCGAAGGACCTCAATCTTCCAGGCTATGACGTCGAGAAGGCGAAGCAGTTGATCGCAGAGTCGGGTGAAACCGACCTCACGATTGACTTCTGGTATCCAAACGACGTGTCCCGCCCGTACATGCCTGATCCAAAGGGCTTGTTCGAAGCGATCACGGCGAACCTCGAGGCAGTCGGCTTCACGATCAACCCAAACAGCGATGGTTGGCGCGAAGGCTACCTGGATGACGAGAACCAGGGTAAGTACGAGATGTGGCTCCTTGGCTGGACCGGCGACTGGGCCGGCCCGGACAACTTCTTGAAGACGGCGTTCTTCGGTTATAAGAACGGCGCCCCTTCGAAGGAGTTTGCATACAAGAACGATGCCCTCGACAAGGCGATGAACGACGCGCTTGCAGCGGGCACCGAGGCAGAGGCGAAGACACTGTGGGAGACGGCGCAGGATTTGATCCGCGCTGACATGCCAACAGTGCCGGTTGCCAACTCGAAGCCGCAGGCAGCTGCGACGATCGACCTGAAGGGCTTCATCGGCTCTGCAGCGTTGAACGAGCCGCTCAACCTGGTCTGGCTCGATCGACCGTAACTGAGTTTCGTGCCGCGTAAGGCGGTGCGCCACTCGCTCTAACGAGAGCATCTGTCGCCGCTCCCTTGGCCGTGAGGCTGAGGGGGCGGCGACGGCGTTTCGCCCCTAGAATGCCCCGATGGGCAGATACATCGTTCGCCGCTTGATCGCCGCGATTCCCGTGCTGATCGGGCTCTCCATTCTCCTCTTCGCCTACATCCGCATTCTCCCCGGGGACCCGTGCGTCGCCATCCTTGGCCAGCACCGCACCCCCGAGGCGTGCGCAGCCCTCCGGGAGAACCTTGGCCTTGATCTTCCGCTCTGGGAGCAGTACATCCGATACCTCATGAACACCCTTTCGGGTGATCTTGGCGCGAGCGTCGTGAACTCCCAACCCTTCTTGGCTGAGTTCCTCACGCGCTTCCCTGGAACGGTGGAGCTAACCATTGGCGCACTCATCTTTGCCCTTGGCGCTGGAATCCCCCTCGGTCGGCTCGCCGCACGAAAAGCGGGCGGTCGGATCGACGGCCTGATCACAGGCGTCAGCCTCTTCGGGGTGAGCATCCCCGTCTTCGTTCTTGGCCTCGCGCTCGTTGCAGTCTTCGGCGTCATTCTCGAATGGCTGCCAACGCAAGGGCGTATTGATGCTCGCGCGCGCTTTGATGCCACTTCAGGGCTGCTGCTGATCGATACTCTCTTCGCCGGCCGCCTTGATCTATTTGTGGATGTTGTTCGCCACCTGATTCTTCCTTCGATTGCCCTCGGCTCAATTCCACTCGCGATCATTACCCGCATCACGCGTGCCTCGGTGATCGAGGTAGTGAACGAGGACTACGTCCGAACTGCGCGTTCGAAGGGCCTCAAGGAGCAGACGGTTGACAACCGACACATCATGCGGAATGCGTGGCTGCCCGTCACCACTGTCGTTGGACTTCAGGCGGGCGCACTCCTTGGAGGCGCGGTTCTGACTGAAACTGTGTTCGTCTGGAACGGCGTTGGCCGATGGGTTGTGGATGCGATCCAGAACCGAGACTACCCGATCGTGCAGTCCACGATCCTCATCTTTGCCCTCATCTTCCTTGTCGTCAATCTGCTCGTCGACATTGGGTATGCCTTGTTGAACCCAAAGATTCGGTACCAATAATGCTGCGCGCTGCGATGGTCGATCCTCAGCTCGCCCGTCCACAACGTGGCCTTTGGGGCGACGCTGCTCGCCGACTGCGCCGCAATCGACCGGCGATGGTGGGGCTCTTCTGCATTGTGCTCTTTGCCGCAGCCGCGATCCTTGCACCGCTGATTGCACCATATGATCCGTACGCCATGAATGGGAGCAGCCTCGATGCGCCGTCGCTCACGCACCTATTCGGCACTGACCTTCTCGGGCGCGACATCTTCTCGCGCGTTCTCTACGGTGCGCAGATCAGCCTCTTTGTTGGGGTTGGCGCCGTAGCCATTGCGCTCGTTATCGGGGGCGCCCTCGGTGCAATCGCAGGTGGCTTCGGCGGCCGGGTCGACGGCGTGATTATGCGTACGACTGACGTATTCCTTTCGATTCCAAGCATCTTGCTGGCGATCGGCATCGTTACTGCCCTTGGGCGCGGGATGCCACAGCTAACACTGGCAATCGCGGTGAGCTACGCGCCAACGTTTGCACGACTGCTGCGCGGCTCACTGCTGGCGCTCCGCGAGGCCGATTACGTAGTCGCTGCGCGCACCATTGGCGCCTCGCGCCTGCGCATTTTGGTGCGACATATGCTGCCGAACGCACTGACGCCACTGATTGTGCAGGCGACGCTGGTGCTCGCCACCGCCATCATCGACATCGCCGGCCTCGGCTTCTTGGGCCTAGGGCCTGTTGATCCGCGCACACCAGAGTGGGGGACGATGCTGGTTGACGCACGACGCTTCATGCAGACGGCCCCATACATCGTCGTCTTTGTTGGTGGCGCGATCGTGATCTCGGCGATTGGATTCAACCTTCTCGGAGATGGGCTGCGCGAGTCGCTTGACCCGAAGTTGAAGCGATGAGCGACCAGCACCTTCTTGAGGTTCGTGACCTGGTGGTGCGCTTCCGTACCCATGACGGTGCGGTGCATGCCGTGAATGGGGTCTCGTTCGATCTGGCCGCCGGCGAGACGCTCGGCGTGGCGGGAGAGTCTGGCTGCGGCAAGAGCGTCACGAACCTGGCGATCGTTGGCCTGCTCCCGAAGCCTGCCGGCCGCGTCGAAGGCGGCAGCGTGAAGCTGGATGGGCGTGAGCTCACCACCCTGAAGGAAGAGGAGCTACGCAAGGTGCGCGGCAGTGAGATCGCCATGATCTTCCAAGACCCAATGACCTCGCTCAACCCAGTGCTGCGCATTGAGGAGCAGCTGATCGAGACGATCCAGGCGCACCGCGAGGTGACCAAGGAGGCAGCCCGGACCCGCGCCATTGAGCTGCTCACTGCGGTTGGCGTTGCCAACCCAGAGTCGCGCCTGCGCAGCTACCCGCACGAGTTCTCGGGCGGCATGCGCCAGCGCGTGATGATCGCCATGGCCCTCGCCCTTGAGCCCCGCGTGCTCATCGCCGACGAGCCAACCACGGCGCTCGACGTCACCATTCAGGCGCAGGTGCTTGATCTACTTCGCCGCCTCACCGAGGAGCGCGGCACCGCAACGATCCTCGTCACCCACGATCTCGGCGTTCTCGCCGGCATGGCCGACCGCGTCAACGTGATGTACGCAGGCGCGGTGATCGAGTCAGGCACCACCGACGACCTCTTCGCCAAGCCACGCCATCCATATACCGTTGGCCTGCTGCGCTCCATTCCGCGCCTCGACGGCGAGACGGGCGGCAAGCTGGTGCCCATCGAAGGTCGACCACCCGATCTGGTTGATGCGCCCGTCGGCTGTTCGTTCTACGCGCGCTGCGCCTGGCGCACCGATCGCTGCGCCACCGAGACGCCCGCCCTCCTACCGATTGACGGCGGCACGGGTCCGATCGTGACGAGTGGCGCAACCGCAACCCATGTCGTTGCCTGCTTCAATCCAGTCGCCCCTGCCGAGGTTGCCGAAGGGCGGCCGCTGGCACGCGCCAAAGGAGCCACCCAATGAGCCGCGAACCGTTGCTCAACGTCAAAGATCTCGCGGTGCGATTCCCAATCCGTGAGGGGCTGGTGCGTGAGCGCACGGTCGCCGAAGTGCGCGCCGTTGATGGTGTCTCGTTCGAAGTGGCGAAGGGGGAGATTCTCGGCCTTGTCGGCGAGTCCGGTTGCGGCAAGAGCACCGTGGCGCGCGCGATCACTCGCGTCGTCAAGCCGAGCGCTGGCACGATTGACTTTGACGGACAGAATCTCGCGACGGCCGAAGGGCGTGAGCTGCACGAACTGCGTCGCCGCGTGCAGATGATCTTCCAGGATCCATATGCCTCGCTGAACCCACGCATGACCGTTGGTGCGATCCTCCGCGAGCCAGCCGATATCTACAACGTTGGGACCAGCGCCGAACGCACCGGTCGTGTCTCCGAGCTGCTCGAACTCGTCGGCCTGGATCCTCGCTTCGCTGAGCGATACCCCCATGAGTTCTCTGGTGGGCAGCGTCAGCGCATCGGTGTGGCACGCGCGCTCGCCCTCAACCCAGATCTCGTGGTGGCGGATGAGCCGGTGAGTGCGCTCGACGTGAGCGTGCAGGCCCAGATCTTGAACCTCCTCGCTGAGCTGCGCCAGCGCCTTGGCCTCGCCTATCTCTTTATTGCGCACGACCTCTCGGTGGTGCGCCACATTAGCGATCGCACCGCCGTGATGTATCTGGGGAAGATCGTGGAGGTTGCACCGTCGGCCGAACTGAATAGTTCACCGGTGCATCCGTACTCCATCGCTCTCCTCTCAGCGGTGCCAATCCCTGACCCGGCGATTGAGAAGAAGCGTAAGCGCATCATCTTGAAGGGCGATGTGCCATCACCGTCGAACCCACCGAGCGGCTGCGCCTTCCAGACGCGCTGCTGGCTGAAGGAGAAGCTCGGCAACCCGGAGCGCTGCAACACCGAATCGCCAGCACTCGTGCAGGTCTCAACGGGCCACCAGGTCGCCTGCCACTTCCCCGACAAGGCGTAGAGCGTAAGAACGCTTAGCGATTGCGCTCGCTGCGTACGAAGAGGAAGGTGCCAACAGAGAGCATGACCACCGTAGCGATTGCGATGACCGCGACCGTCCACGTTGGATCGGCGAGCACCGCTACGTTCGGGTAGCCGTAATAGGCGCCGCGAATGAGGTCAACGGCATAGCGAAGCGGCGCGATGTGGCTGACGATGTCGAGGTACCAGGGCAGGTCGCGGATTGGGTTGAAGGCACCGGCAAGGAAGAACTGCGGCAGGAAGATGAACGGGAAGAGGAGGTTCGCCGAGCGCTGGTTCGGCAACAGGCTGACGATCAGCGCGCCGAACGATGCGCCGAAGATGGCGACCAGGATGAGCGCAGGGATGATTGCGAAGACCTGCGCCAGGGTGAGCGGGATGCCGAGCACGATGCCGAAGGCCATAACGGTGAAGGCTTGCGGGAAGGCGACGAGCGACTCGCCGAGAATCTTGCCGGCAAGGATCGTGCGGCGGCCGATCGGCGCCACAAAGATCTCTTGGCTGAAGTCGTTCTCACGATCCTCAAGGATGGAGACAAGCCCGAGTGCTGCAGACTGCCAGACGCCCTGGGCCAGCTGCCCCGCAAAGATGAAGGGGAGCAGATCGATGCCGGGTGACTGGAAGTTCGACGCAAACGCCCCACCAAGGACGCCGATGAAGAGGGCGGGGAAGACGAGGCCGCCAACGAGACGGATCGGGTCGCGAAGGAGTTTGGTGACATCGCGCGCGGCGATTGCCGCTGCGGCTGCCGCTTCGCGGCGCAGGCTGAATCCGGTCGAAGCGCTGTGGGTTGTTGGCGTGCTCATCGTCGGAACCTTCGACCTGGTTGATCATCAAGCGGTGACTCTTCGCGATCGTCAGCGGTCGCGGCAACGATCTTGAGGTAGGCGTCTTCGAGACTTGGGCTCCGCACTTCGAATCGGGTGAGTGGCGCCTTCAGGTCGCGTAGCAGCGCGTGAGCTGACTCTGCACCCTTCACCTCAACAGCAAATCCGGCAGAGATCACCTGTGGCACATGACCGAGGCGCTCAATCTCTGCACCAAGTGCCACGCGATCTGCCGCCTCAAGCTCCACACGCGTCACACCAGTGCCAACGCGCAGTTCGGCAGGGGTGCCGTTCGCCACAATCTTGCCGCGATCGATGATGCAGACCTGGTCGGCAATCTCGACCTCGTCGAGATAGTGCGTAGTGAGGACCATCGTGGTCCCTTCGCTGCGACGAATCGCATCGAGGTAGCCGGCCACCGAGCGGCGCGACTCGGGGTCAAGTCCAACGGTCGGCTCGTCGAGAAAGAGGACCTGTGGCTTGTGCAGCAGTGAACGAGCGATCTCCAGCTTGCGGCGCATGCCACCCGAATACTTGGAGATCTTCTTAAAGAGATCGTCGCGGTCGAGGCCGACCAGCGCGCCAAGTTCGACGACGCGCTCGCGGTACTCCTTCGGCATGAGCGAGAAGGCAGGGCGATAGGCGTACGCGCCGTAGAGGGCGGCGTGGAAGCGGCAGTTCTCCTCGCCCGTCAGCTCACGATCAAGAGAGGGCTTCTGGAAGATGATCCCGACCCGTCGGCGCACCTCCGACTGGTCGAGTGCCAGGTCGGCGCCAGCGATCTGCACGCTCCCCGAGGTGGCGGCAAGTGTGGTGGTCAGGATGCTGATCGTGGTTGTCTTTCCGGCGCCGTTTGGCCCGAGGAGGGCGAAGAGTGAGCCCTGCTCGACGGAGAACGAGACGCCATCGACGGCGTTGCGGTCAGCGCCCTTGTAGCGCTTGACGAGGTCCGAGACGACGATTGCAGGGGTAGGTGGCATGGTCGCAATCCTACCCCTCTCAGGGTAGGCTCGTCATATGGTTCATATCGCTGGTCTCCTGCGCCTTGCGCACCCGCTGCCGACGCTCCTCAACGCGCTCGTTGCGGCGGCCCTCACCACGATCGCGGGGGGCTCGAGCACCCAAGTGGCGCTCGCGGCCCTCACCATGCTTGGAATCCACACCTCTATTGGCGCCATGAATGACCTGCTCGATCAAGAGCGTGACAAGGGGAGAGCGGAGAAGCCGCTCGTTGGCGGATCTGTCACGCCGCGCGAGGCACGTGCAATGGTGGTCATCGCCGCAACGGTAGGGTTCGCCGCGGCATCGGCGCTCAGCTCCATCAGTGTGACGATTGCCGCCGCTGGCGCCACCCTTGGCTATCTCTACAACGCGGGGATCAAGCGCACGCCGATCTCGTTTCTTCCGTTCGCCCTGGGAGTGGCACTCATTCCGGCGTTTTCGTGGAGCGCCGCAGGGGCCCCGCTCCCCGCTGCAATTGCAACACTCTGCCTAATCGCACTCCCTGGCGGCAGTGCACTTGCGCTCCAGAATGCACTCGCCGACCGCGAGCTTGATAAATCTGTTGGCGCAAAGGGCGCCGTGGTGCGGCTTGGCCGACAACGAACGATCGGACTGATCGCGCTGCTCCACAGTTCCACCTATCTCCTTCTTGTAGTCAGCGCGCCAGCAACCGCCTCGCCCGTGCTTCTCGCTATTGGCGGTCTACTGCTCGCCGTTGGGGTGACGTTGAGCACTCGCGTACGTCGTGACCTGCGCCAGCGTGGCTGGGAGGTGAGCGCACTCGCACTCGCCTCTTGTGCCATCGCGATTGCGCTCTCGTACGATTGATTCATGAACGCCCTTCGCGCGGCACAGCGCTCGACCAAGTCTGGCTGCGGCACCCTTATCGTCGGGCTCATCATCCTTGGCGCAATTGGCTCGCTCTTTGATGGCGGAACCAACACCAGCACGCCGCGACCAAGTGCGGTGCCATCTGCCACGAGTGACCCCGAGCCTTCGCCCTCCGTTGCGCCATCGCCCTCGGTGGTGCCATCACTGCCGATTGCCCTTGAGGTCGACCCGCCGGCCGCTGTCGCTCGTGGCGCGGAGATCGCCCTCACCGTGCGGGCCAGTGCCGGCTCGGAGTGCGAGATTGGAGTGCCTGAGTTGGCGCGTGAGGGGGAGGCCCCAGCCGCGCTCTTCGTTCCCAGCGGCGGCGTGGCCACCTTCACCTGGCGAGCGGGCGCAACCAAGGGCCTCTGGTTCGTGACGGTGGTCTGCACCGCTGAGTTTGAGCGTGAGGCGCTCGAGGTGGCCGTTACGATCAAGTAGTAGCGAACAGCTGCCCGCAGGCTTCATACTGCGGTGGTCAGTCTCCCTTGGGGGGGTAGCTCAGTTGGTAAGAGCTCCGAGCTTATATCTCGGCGGTCCCTGGTTCGATTCCAGGCCCCCCTACCATCAGCCTCGTTCATACTCTCCATATGGCACGTCCAATCGCACTCATTACTGGAGCCTCGTCGGGCATCGGCGAGCGTATCGCCCTGCGCCTGGCATCGAGCGGCCACGACCTGGTGTTGGTGGCACGACGTGGTGATGAGCTGGCGCGTGTCGCCGGGCTTGCCGCCGCCGCTGGCGCCGCGAGCGAAACGATCGTTGCCGACCTCTCGCAGGCTGCCGATGTGGCGAAGGTCGAAGCACGCATCGCCGATGAAGCTCGACCGATTGAGATTTTGGTAAACAATGCAGGCTTTGGACGGTTCCGCAAGATCACGGAGCTCGATGGCGCTGGCGAAGCGAATGAGATTGCTGTGAATGTCACCGCACTGACGCTCCTCTCGCGCGCGGCACTCATTGCCATGGCGCCACGAAAGCGCGGCGGAATTCTGAATGTCTCCTCACTTGCATCTTTCATTCCGTTTCCTGGATTCACCACTTACGCTGCGACCAAGGCGTACGTTCGGCACTTCACCCTTGCGTTGCATGAAGAGGCGAAACCGTTCGGCGTCCGCGTCACCTGCGTCGCTCCAGGAGTTACGCCAACAGGATGGCAAGATCGCGCGGGGCTGAGCCAGAGCTCAGGCCTGCCGAGCTTCTTGCTGACCTCTGCGGACAACGTTGCCCGTGCTGCTCTTGAGGCGCTCCGTGATGGACGCGCGCTTGTGGTCCCAGGCTGGATGAATGCACTCTCAGCACGATTCTTGAGCCTGATGCCGAGCTTCCTCCTGCGCCGCATGGGCGCGATCAGCTCCCGCTTCCCTCGCTAAGCGCGAAGGCTCCAGCGCGCGCCGGTTGGCTCGTCAACGAGCTCCACGCCAAGAGCTTCGATCGCTGCACGCAGTGCATCGGCATCGCTGAATCGGCGCTCGGCACGTGCGGCGGCCCGCAGTGCAATCATCTGCTCTACGGCGACACTCACATCCACCCCAGCACCTGTTGCCGGCACGGAAAGCGGTGCTTCGGTAGTTGCGATAGTGGCGCGTGGTGCGCCAGCTGCGGCACCGAATCGTGCGACAAAGGTGGACAGCGACTCTGTTGCGCCGCTGTGCATCGCGGTCTCGCCGATCCCTGGAATGCGAATCGTCACCGCCCCCTTGCCGCCAACGGTGACGCTGTTTGCGCCAAGGTCGATGGTCAGCGCGGAGTGCTCGTCAATGCCAAGGATGGCGGCGCCATCAGGAAGTACTCGCTCCAACTGCTGCAGGCGGCCTTCGCCAATGAAGCAGCGTGAGGTGTCGTGCGTCGCACCCTCGTTGTTGTTCCAGTGAGGGACGACCGCAACAGCGAGACCGGTGAGCGCGCCAATGATGTCGAGGCCATCGAGCCAGACCGGGTTCGTTCCCGCCTTATAAATCTCATAGACGGGGATGGTGCATCGCCCTGATGCTGCTGCGGCTGCGGATGATGCGATCAGCGTGGCGCCGTTCTGGATGCGCGCAATGAGCTGCTCAATGATGGGCGTGCCTCCCCAGCGACGGAGCGCGCGCGACGGGGAGCCAGGCCCCAAGAAGATCAGATCTGCTGCGTTGAGGCCGGCGATCGTTGGGGCAAGTGCCGAAGGGGCAAGGTCGGCGCCGGCGCGATCGGTCTCCGGGAGGCCAATCACTGTGGTCGGGATGCCGACCTTGGATCGGAAGAAGACGGCGATCTTCTCGCCCATCTCAGCGCGGTTGGTTTGAAAGTCGTAACTCCCGTCGAGGGCAACGAGTGAGGATGGGGTGCTGCGCTTGGGGAGTGAGGCGACCAGACTGCGATGCAGCGGCGCCATCGATGGGCCGATCTCACCCGAGCCAATCAGGACGATTCTCCCTGGAGCCGTTTCTGCCGTCATTCCGTAAGTATGGCGCAGCCCCAGTAGGATCAAGGCATGGCAACCCTCTACCTCTCTGGCGGCGGACTCGGACGCTCGGCCCACGCATGGCCCGAGGCGCTGCGCTGGCTCGCCGCACAGCCTGGCCCCCTGCTGCTCGCTTCGATCGCCTCAGACGACGACCGGCAGGCGCGCTCCCTCCAGCAGCTCCTCGCCGCCGTTGGTCGTGAGGCGACCCTCATCAGTCATTTACCGCAGGAGTCAACTGAGCCCACAACGCTCTTCCTCTGCGGCGGCGACGCCACAGGTCTCCTTGATCAACCAGAGCGGGTACGTGAACTTACGAAAGCCATCACGCTCTCGCACCTCACGATCATTGCCGACTCTGCGTCAGCGATGGCGCTCGGCCGGCGCGCCGCTTCGTGCACCTGTGGTGGTCACCCTATTCGCGTCATCGACGGAATCGGTGCACTCGGCGCGTGGAGCATTCTGGCGCACGCAACTGGTGGCAACGATGAGCGACTCGCTGACCTTGCTGATGATGCGCTTCCGAACGGTGGCCCACGACTGGCGCTCCCAACCGGAGCTGCAGTCGAAGTGCTCGGTCTTGGCACACGTATGTCGGGCGAGCCGGGCGGTCTCGACTTTAGGAGTGCACCCTGGTCACAAGTGAGTGCACACCGCAGCGACGCGCGCTAGAAAATAGAACGCGCTACGGCGCGCGCTTTTCAACGTAGCGACAACGCGTGCGAATCGGGCAGCGCTCGCAATCTGGACGGAGCGCATCGCAGTGCCCGCGGCCGTGGCGAATCAAGGCGACGTGCGCTTCGTACATGCGCGATGGCTCCACTAGATCGAGCCACGCGTCGTGCGCGAACTGCAGACTCGCCTTTGGTGGCAGAAGACCGATCCTTTTGGAGACGCGCTCCACATGAGTGTCGACTGGCATCAGCGGCACGCCGAAACAGAAGAGCATCACGATCGACGCGGTCTTCGGGCCGATCCCCGGAATGGCGGTGAGCCAGTCGCGCGCCGCCAGCGGCTCCATCGCCGTAAGAAATGTCAGGTCATACGCCCCGCTCTGTTCGCGCGTAGCGCGGAGTGCCGCCTTGATGCGCGGCGCCTTCTGCGCTGCAAGCCCACCACTCTTGATCACGGCGGCAAGAGAGCGCACTGGAGCAGCTTCAACCGCCGCCCAATCTGGATAGCGGGCGCGGAGCGCCGTAAAGGCGCGCTCGGCGTTGGTGTCGCTGGTGTTCTGGCTCAGGATGGTGGTGACGAGCTCGGTAATCGGGTCCATTCGTGGCTTCCAGGCTGGGGTGCCGTAGAGGGTGGCCAGGCCAGATAAAGCATCCTCGACCACCCCAGGGCGACGCTTCTTCAGCTGCCTTACCCAGGCCTGGGCCGGGCTGATTCGTGCGGAAACTGGCCGTTTTCGTGCGGGTGGCATGCCTGCATCGTAGCCCCCAGCCGTGGTAAATCACGGCGCACCAAGCGCGCCAAGAGGGGCATAACGCCCCCTGAACCCTCATCCTGTCTCCTAACCGAACCGACAGCGTGCCCGCGCTGCGGATTCGGGAATGGGAGGACAAACATGGCTACACGTAGCGCCGCAGGCGGCGTCAAGATCACCGTTCCGGCGACCTGGATCGCCTCATGGACCCTCTACGACCTGGCAAACACCATCTGGTCGTACGGCATCTTCTCGTATGCGATCGGTCTCTACTTGACCAGCGAGCAGGGTCTCGGCGAGTCACAGGGAAACCTCTGGCTGCAGATCTCGATCGCCCTCTCCGTCGGTATCAATGCGTTGATCTCGCCGGCAATCGGTGCAATCTCTGATCGTGCGGGTCGACGACTTCCGTATCTCCTCTTCTTTACCCTTCTCGCGATTATTCCGGCGATCTTCATCCCGTCGGTGCCAGTCGGCATGGGCGTGGTGCTCTTCTGCATCGCGAACTTTGGCTACCAGTCAGCCCTGGTCTATTACGACGCCACGATCAAGATCGTGAGCACACCAGCGAACCGCGGCTGGGTTTCGGGGCTCGGTAACGGCCTCGGGTACCTCGGCACGATTCTCATCGGCGTGATCATTCTCTTTGGCGACGTTTCCGTCGCGCAGGTCTTTGTGATTGCTCCGATCCTGTTCGGTGTGCTCTCACTCCCGATCTTTATCTTCATCAAGGAGGTTCCGGAACCGTCGGGCAAGGTTGCTAGCGGCAACTCGCTCACCGCCACCCTTGGCACCATCCGCGAGCTGAAAAAGTACCCAGGCCTGAAGCGCTTCCTGACGGCGCGCTTCTTCTACACCGACGCACAGAACACCGTGATCTCAATCATGGCGATCTTCGCGGTGCAGGCGGTCGGCTTCACGCAAGGTGAGGCGAACTATGTGCTCGTTGCACTTGCGACAACCGCAGTCATCGGCGGCCTCGTGTGGGGGCGCCTCACCGACAGCAAGGGGCCGAAGGCAACGTTGAACCGCGTCCTCGCCCTCTGGGCGGTTGCGCTCGTAATCGGCGCGCTCTTCGTCTCGCCGATTCCGTTCATCGTGGCAGGGGTGATCCTCGGCTTCGGCTTCGGCGGCCTCTCGGGCGCCGACCGAATCCTCATGTATCGACTCTCCCCACCGAAGCAGCTCGGTGAGTTCTACGGCCTCTACGGCTTGGTCGGTAAGGGCTCACAGGTGATCGGCGGCTTGCTGTATGGCGCCACGATCTTCTTCCTATTCCCAGTGCTCGGCAACGGCGCGTACACGGTCGGCTTGCTGACCCTGCTCGCAACGATGCTCGTGGGCTGGTACCTGCTGCAGGCGGTACCGGAGAAGCGCGAAGGCTGATCTAACGACACGCTCGGAGCGCTGCGTTAGCGAATGCGCGCAGCGCTCCAGCGAGTCAGCGCCGGGCCCCAAGCCCGTTCGCCGTCGCCCTTACTGATCGCATCGAGTTCTACCAGGCCGTTGATCGCGTCGGCGATCTCTGCGCTGCTCCACTTGCGCGCCGCCTCTGCAAGCTTGCCGGCGGGGAACTCATGCATGCCAATCGTTCTAGCTGCGGTAGCCACTGATGCACCCTCAACAACAGTTGCGCCGTGAATCTGCGCGAGATCGCGCATCTTTCGATGCAGCGTTGCGACCACCATTGGACCTGGCTCACTTACCGCGCGAAGTAGGTGCTTTGACACCAGCGTGCCACTGCGCGAGACGATCGCATCGGCAAAGGCGAAGAGTGAGCCAACACCGCGATCAGCAACCAGCGCATCAACAGCGCGCAGCGAGATCGGCCCGGTAGGAATCGCGAGCATCAACTTCTCAAGCTCAACCACCGACGTCATGCGAATGCCACTGCGATCGAGGTCGGGCTCGCGCACCTCGGCACCAAGTCGCTCGGCGATCGACTTCGCCGCATCACCAGCAATCTCTCGGCCGGCGCTCTTCGCGCGCGCCAGCAACCACGACGCCAACTCGCCAGGACCCGGTGAGATACACGAGACGATGCTGCCGCCGCGATCCTGAACGAGCAGTCCTAGCTCGCCTGGTCCGTCGGGGCGCAT
>Ga0209768_10001022_pt1 | contig 18163 bp, 29 predicted proteins | sample LauGreSBDMM110SD_3_FD_187564 | JGI IMG/M metagenome (GOLD analysis project Ga0209768, IMG submission 187564) | Freshwater lake microbial communities from Lake Michigan, USA - Sp13.BD.MM110.SD (SPAdes) (version 2) | ecosystem: Environmental > Aquatic > Freshwater > Lake | place: Lake Michigan... | reverse complement strand
TTACTTATAGAATGGTAGATTCACAAGGTGGTAACTGTAACTTCCATATGGGTCCATCAGAGACTCAAGGGTATATCTTCATAGCCATAGAGTATAACGATTACGCTTGGATGTATCTTACAGAGATTGACTACTAACCCCTCTTGTGTTTAACATACATGTTAACATAGAAATCACCAATACCTTCATTTCTAAAACCCTTACCCTTAACACGTAACGGTTTTGTTGTATCTATCTCTTCAGGTAATTTGATATTTAAAGTACCCGATGGATGTGGTACATCAATCATTTCTTTATTAAAATCGTCTATCGACATTTGGTAGTTATACACCAAATCATTATTTAACTTCTCAAATCCATCTTGGGGTGTTATTTTAACTTTTAAAATCAAATCACCAAACAAACCATTATGATAATCCCCCATAGACGATGCTTTAATTAATTGCCCATCAGATATACCATGAGGTAAATTGATATTAATAGTTTCAAATTTGTTATTTTTACCTTCACCCACACAAGAAAAACATACGTTCTTTAAACCATATCCTTTACCCTGACATGAATTACATGTTGTCTGTAAAATATTTGAGAAGAATGAGTTACCAACTCGTTGAGTAATTCTACCTGAACCATTACACGTGTTACAAGTGATTCTATCACCCCCCTGCCCATTACAGGTGTTACAATTAACTTTTCGACTAAATTGGATGTCCATAGTACTTCCTAAAAAAGAATCGATTGTACCTATGTTTAAATCAACTATTTTATCAGGAGCTCTCCTCTGTTTTGGACCAGCCATGTTGTTAAACAAATCGTTAAACATACTAAATGGGTCTGAGTCAAAACCACCAAATGGATTACTTCCACCTAAATCATATTGTCTTCTTTTTTCTTCATCACCTAAAGTGTCATACGCTTGAGATATTTTCTTAAACGTTTCTTCATTACCACCTTTATCAGGATGATGTTCAACCGCCAATTTTCTATATGCCTTCTTTATTTCATCTTGTGTTGATGACTTATCAACACCAAGTATTTCGTAAAAATTTTCCAACTATTTTAATTTTTTATAAATTTATTATCATTACTCTATGGATTCAAAATACCATATAATTTTATTTAAAAATAACAAGAAAAAAAAGAAACTTAAATCCTTTGTTAGAGAAAATCTTGCAAATGAATACTATAAAAATTTAATATCAAAGTCAAATGAAATTATTTTTGATAAGAAATTTGAAAATGGTTATGAGTGTCAGTTTTTCCTTGGTATCGTATCTGACAAATATGTCGATAATAATATTCATTATTTAGATGAATTTGGTAGGAATAAATCAATCGACCCTAAGATTGACGATAACAACTATATACAAAAAATTAACGTGTATAGATTAGAAGAAAGTCTTTTTGATGTAAAAAATGATACTAAGATTAGTATCGACTACTTTATTAAGAATTATATAAAAGATAAATTGTATCTTATCTCACAAATTAAAAATAAATTTGTTTTACAAAATGATGACGATTTTTCATTATTTAGTTTAAAGAATGAAGAAGATTGTGAAAGATTTTTAACAATACTGAGTACTTTGGAAGTTAAATCAAAACTAATGATTGTTAGAGATGTATCTCAGTCACAGAGAAAATACCTATACAACTTATTGATTGAGAAAGGGTTTAATAAAAAATTCTTGTATACAAGTTTTACTACTTATCCAAGATAAAAATAAAGTCCGTCCCTGAAATATCCACTTTAAATTGTTCAGCCTCGTTATCTTTACCAGTATTAAATGTAGCTAACGTTATTTCAAATTCTTCTAAAGGTAGCTCAAATATAATTGTAACTTTACCTTTTAATAAAGTCTGTGACGCATCAGCAATAATGGCCAATTTACTTAGAAATTCATCACTTTTCGTACTCTCTGCCATAATGTTAATTTTTCTTTTGGTTTAAACAAATCTTCTTTTTTAAATTGTTTGAACAATTCAGCCATTTGTTTTTTTTGTCGTTCTAAATCATCCTTATCCTTCTTCTGCGATGATACTAGGGAGTTCAATAACTTCTGTGCTTGGTCGGGATTTAACATCGTTTAAACTTATTTTTTTGTTAATATCAAATTTAAAATTTTTAAGATTATCTAATGACTCTTTATCAAAAATAGTTTTCAATTCGTTAATCTTCATTTCCAATAATCTTTCTTTCTCCTCTCTCTCTAAATTATAATTAATAATATTCAAAATATTATCCTGAATAATATTAATATTTTTTTCATCATACTCACTAACAAATGATAAATTCAATAAATCATTTGATGTACCATTATTAACAAACTTATCCTCAATTATGTGTTTTTTTAAAATTTTCCAAGTCATGGGGAAAGCAACATCAAAAACTAAGTAATTTTCAAGTTTTCTAATTTGTGTTAAATAATCTATAATTGGGGTTAATTCTTTATATATGCTCATGATAAATCAATAGTGTAGGTTATAATATAACTTAAAGTTAAATAGAAAATTAAGAGGTCCCTACCACTTAACTTTAACCTTTCGGGTGAAGTTTGTAGTAGGGCCCTTAAAAAAATAAATGAAATTCTAAACACATTTAAAATGCTGAGAACAAATAGAAATAAAAATATTGATGTTATATTAAGCATCCTTCTTTTTACCTTCTAAAATTTCTCCTCTAAATTGTTGTAATAACGCCTTTAACTCTTGAGCACTTTTTCTAGCTCGAGTTCCAGCACTTTTATTACCGTTATAGAATTTGCCAGCCTCAACAGAAAGTAATTCAGTTAATTCTTTGATTTTTTCTACAGTCTCCATTTAATTAAAAATTAAAAATTGTTTATTATAATATCAAGAATAAAGGTTTTTAAATTATTGTAAATTTACTTTTACGTTTTTTTCTAACGATTTATACAAAGTAGTTAACAAATCTAAATCCGATTTAGTAAAAATAGTGTCCATATTAAAAACTTCATAGAAAAACTTAACTAAAGACATTCTAACCTCAGCAACTTTTTGAGAGTAAAAAGTTTCGTCTAAAAAACTTTTTATAAAAGTCTTATGTTCCCCATCTAATTCAAAATACACACCTTCCTTATTAAAATTTTTAATAGTTTTTTCCCAACACCAATCAAAGTGTTTTAAATCATCTTCTTCAGTTATTTTAATATTTGTCTCAATAGTGGTTTCATGACCAAGATATGTACTATAAACCAAATTAACTAAGGAGATAACAAAATCTTGGAACAACTCCATTTTCAAATAACATATATTATTTGAATCAACCCAAAAATCAAATTCTTCACCTTCAACGGGTTTAGATATATATAAAAAAAAATTCTCCATATTTCTATAGAGAATTATAAATTAAATTATTATAAAGTAACTAATTATTTTTTGTATCCGTATCCAATAAGTTTTTTCATGGTTTCCATTTCTTCGTTTAATAATCTAGTCGATTCATTTTCAACGGATTCACCAAGGTTATTTAAAATTTTATCAGCCTTTTGTATTGATGATGTTTTTGAACCTTTTCTTTTTAAACCACCCTTTTGAGTTGTTTCACCAGCAATATCAACAGGTTGTGATTGTCTCTTATATGACGCTTCAGATTGTTCAGCACCAAATAAATTTTCCTTATAATTTTTGTAAGATTTTTCACCTGTCTTAGTTGGTACGACATTACCCAATGGATTACCGTCCTTATCAACTTGAGCATTCCCTGTTTTAGAATTACCTTTAAGATTCATTTCAATCCACTCATCATTTGGTTTAATTTCATCATATCTGATGTTTAGTTGACTAGGATGTGAAAAAGCGTCAACATATTCATCAACATATTCTGATGGAACATAAGCCTTTTTACTCATTTCCCCTAATTCACCATTACCAAGTGGGAACATAACAGGATTAGATTCAAACTTACCTTTAGAACCCGTCTTAACATAGTCAGCCATCTTTTTGAAAGATGCTTGATTAGCATCTTTGTTTTCTTTTTTATCTTTTTTAGAAATTCTGTCATATTCAGTCATCCCTTTTGACTTACCCGTTTTTTTAAGGTTGTCTTTAACTTTTTCTTCAGTAACAAGTTCTTCAATCATATCGATTAATTCAGATTCTCCCAAATCAAGAAAATCACCATCACCCATCTTAATTCTATAATTAACCGGTTCTTCATCACCTGAAACAAAATCAACTTCTTGGTCAATTTCTTCAGGATAATTTCTCATATACTTTTTCTTCAAATATTGGACTCTTGGGTTTTCATCATCAGATAAATTCATATCTTCAAAGTCATCGTGTCCCATACCCATACTCATTCCACCTAAATCTTCATCAAGTTCAGAGTTATCAGTATAAGTTTTACCACCTAATTTAAATTTACCACCTTTTGGTGTGTCTTTTAATTTTTTAGTAAAAGCGTTACCTTCTTCTACTTCTTCTTCCATTTTTTGTAATTTTAAAAAATCCGCTTTAGTCAGTTTACCTTTAGGTTCTGCAAAATCTAATTTTTTTTGACCACCATGTAGTCTTTCAGTTGTTTCACTTCTTGCATCTTTAGAACCCATCGCTAATGCCAAATCTTCAAGACCTGCATTATCATCTTCTTTAATTCTTTTTTTCATGTTTGCTATTTGTTTTTCTCCAAAGGCAGTTTCACCACCTTGTTTATTTCTTTTAAAATGAAACGGTCCATGTGATGAATTTTTACCTCTTCTCATAAACGTATAATCCTCATCTTCATCATCAAAACCATAGTCAGTACCAACTTCTAAGTCGTACTTATCTACGTCTTCCATTGTTTCAACCTTTTCCTTAATTTTTTTCGCAATTTCTTCAGCCTTTTCATTTAAACTTTCATTTAAAATTTTACTGAATAATCTTTGGTTTTGGTTCATTTTAGTTTTTTATAATAAATACTTATTTTTTTCGATTTTTTAGTATTTCTTCATTAATCATTTTAGTAATTGTTGTTTTACTTAAATTATATTCCTTAGATAATTTATTAACAATATTTTCAAATACACCAGTCTCAGAAAGTTTTAAAGCATTAATGTCTCCTTGGTTACAATAAGGAAATGTTAGACATTTCTTTTTAACTTCAACAAATTTACCACCAGGGATTTGTGTTTTAGATTTTCCTCTCCAATTTTTCTTACTTGATGACTTAGCCAAAAATGAAGGACCTGAATATTGTCCTGAAGAAGATGCTCCAGTCGCCTCAGTTGCTTCAACTTTTTTAGTATCATTACACTTACATTTAGATTTAACTTTATCACAAGTATCACAATATTCTTCATCCTCTTTTGTTTCACCAAATAAAGGTCCTGAAAACGAACCTGCAGAACCTGCTCCAGTTGCTTCTTTAGTTTCCAATGCTTTTGAATACTTATTCAAATCATCAGCTGCACCTGCACCTGATTGACCAAGTTGTCCATACTGACTTCTTATTTTTTTCATTAACTCTTGTCCTATGTCCATGTGTTATCGTTTTAGTCTATCACCCCAAATGTTTCTAGTTGTAAATAAATACTCATAAAAATCTTGTAATGACTTAGTCACAATTAATTTTATATCTTTATTCATACCACCTTTCTTAACCTCAGATGATATAATATCAATAAGTTTAGTTTCAAATTGTTTTAAAGTGTTCGACTCAAGAAATCCTTTTACTTCTTTTTTAACAATTTTTTCTATTTCGTTTTTTTCAGATTGATTAAAAGCCATTTTAAAATGCAAGTATTAATAATAAAAGTGTTAATCCTCCACCAGCATAGGTACCGACTTTCCACCATTTAGTTTTATCGTTATTGGTTTTAATCTCATCTTTTAAATCATCAGTCATATCAACATATAAACCAATTTGTTTGTCTTTCTCACCAATAATAATTTGATTGTTTTTATCTTTTTCTATCAAAATTTCAATTTGTTTATCTTTCTCACCTTCTCTATTCTCCAATAAAGAAATTTTAGAATATAATTGTTGGTTTTCTTCAATACAACCATCCAACCTAATTAAATCTTTAGCAATCTTTCTAGCAACCTCAGAACTAATAACAACCTTGGTAGTATCTTTACTTACCGTATTTATCTGTGAAAAAATGTTGAAGCTCATCATTACCGAGATTATCAACAGAAGCAACTTTTTCATTTGTTTTCTTTTTAATTACGTTTATGTTGTTATCAACCAATTGTATTTCTTGAGTTATTTCTAATATATTCGTATCAAGTTCAGCTAATTTATTATCCAATTCTTTATTTAAAATTGATACAGAATCAATCTTTGTTTGGATACTATCAATTGACGTTTGATATTTTTTAATATCAGTTTTAATTTGAGTTATTGTAATAATATTGTACATAAACAAACCAATAATAATTAAAAATAAAATTACAATTATATTATTATTATTATTATTGTTCATTCGTTTCAGGTTTCGTTTTCTTTCTACTCGCCAAAATTTTAGCCCATTTAGATTTGAACTTTTCGTAGTAAGTCTGAAGTTTATTGATAGCATTTAAAAAGTTTTCATCAACCTTAACCATATCACCAGATATATAAAGTCCATTACTTTCTCCAATTGTAAAATAAAAATCAACATCAAAATCGACTATTTTACCACTCCAATCAATATTGTTTTTATAAACATTTAATTGTTTAAAATTAACCAAATCCGAAACTTCCGCAACAAATTCATCCATAGTTTCTTGAAACGCTTTCTTATCGTCAGTTGTTAACTCAACATCTTTTCTGTCTTCACCATGAATCACCATAAGACCACCTGATATTCTATACCCTTGTTCTATTTCATCTCGTTTACCATCAGTGTCGTCAATTTCATCTTCAACCGCAGATGGTACATTATACTTCGTTGCGATTGTATCGACTTCAGATTTTTCAGATTGTTCAACTAAATAAGTTTTCTTTATTTCAGTAATGTGTTCAGATATGTTAGGATTTTTACTATTAATTAAATCTCTAATTATCTTAATTTGGTTTTTGATGTCTTGATTATCATTCATTTTCTATGTTGTTTTTAAAATATTCATAATTAAAAGATGGGCTTAAATCTGTGAATCGGTTATTAAAGTTACTTCTACAAACAATCCCATTAAATAATTTCACACCCTCCACTTTTGTGTTATGTCCAATAAATCTATTATCTATTGAAAATTTACTCAAAAGTTTTTTTGATAATCCAACAAGAGAATCAATCTGTTCTATTGGGTATGGTTCCCAACAAATCTTATCTCTCCATTTTTTTTCAAAAATATCTTTACTATAAATATCCCCAATCCAATTAGAATACGACATCCCTAACGGAGTTTTTTTTAACCATCCTAAATTCTCTAAACAAACGACAATAGAATTTTTATTTATGTCGTTATCAGTAAAAATATTTGAATATGAATCGTCAGGGATTAGACTTATAATATCCCCCTTTTTATTTATAAAATAGTTTGGTATTCTATCAAAATTACCATTATTTCGATTCTTTAATGAACTTAAATACTCGTTTTGGGGTCTAAAACTATGACAAAGAATTATTTGTTTTTTGTTTTTGTTTTTTTCAAACTTAGGAAATTTACCATATTTTTTAATATTAAGCATCCCTTTTTAAATAGTTTAGAACCTTGTAATTTTCACCTGTCTCGAATTGTATATCATTTTTTTTTTCAACCTCTTCAGGTTGTAATTGTTCTTCTTTAACTTCAACAATATGTTCTTCTACAGGTTCTTCTATCACATCATTATTATCAATATTTTCATTAACAATATCCCCATAACCATTTAACACTTCCTCAATCTTACGTAAATCCTCCTCTGATGGTTGATACGGTTTATGTTCATTCTCAGATTTAACAGGATAGTTATTTTTTAATATTTCTTCCAACTGACTCAACTGTTCTTCACTTGGCTCCCATTTTTTTGGTTCTTCAGTCTTTTTTGTTTCGTCAAAAACTATTTTAATTTCTTCCCTTACCGGTATAGTTTCAACCTCAACTTCTTTATTCTTCTCAGTGAACTTTACCAACATGTGAGCAAATGTTAAAGATATAACTGGAAGTAACCCTCCAGTTAAGAAAGCTAAAACTGTCTTATGACTGTTTAAATCAGTTATTTCAATCCCCATATTTTCAAACAACCCACCAACCATTGAAATCCAATCTTGGAATGTCTGTGATGTCTCATCAATATATGTAAATGAAAAGAAGACATTCCCCAACATTTGAATAAATGTTACGATGATAAATGGGAAGTAAACAAAACGACCCATGTTAACTGAAACGGCAGCTAAGGCAGATAGTGCAGCAATTTCAATACCCACCGAAAGATACATAGCCCAAGTAATAGGATTAGATAAACCGTAAAAACTCGTAACGTGTGATATTGACACAAACGCTACGAGTAATATTGGAATAACAAAGGCTAAAGAAATTATGTTTGTTAAATTTCTACTAAACCAATTTTTCATTGTCCCAACTCATTCTTGTAATGGTTTATGGGCATATGGTTCTTATCCGACAATTCTTCAATTTCTAAAGTCTTCCAACTTGGAGTTTCTTTAATGATAGTAATTAGTTTATCTTGGGATACTACGATAGTACTTAAAGAGTCAACTTTCTTAGTTAATAACTCAACCTTTTTTTCAGTTGTTTTGACTTGGGTTGAGGTTCCACATCCTTTAAAGAAGGATAATAATACGATTACCAAAATCGCGGGAATAAAGTATTTCTGTAATTTTTCCATAATGTTTTTTTATCTAATTTAAAATTAAATTTATAACAATAAATAGTTGATTACATATAATCGAACAAGGTAACACTTTCATTTCGTAACTTACGAAGAGCTTTTTCTTTAATTTGTCTTACTCTTTCCTTAGTTAAACTGAAATCTGAACCAATATCTTCAAGTGTTCTTGGTGTACCTGAGATACCATAATAGTCTTCAATAATCTGTCTTTCACGTTCATCTAGTATATTCATAATACCAAACAATCCGTCTTTAAGTTGGTCGCCATTATTAAATGCCTCATCAGGCATATCACTATTCTTATTAACAATTAAATCAATCAACGTATCACCATCTTCATTAATCTGAGTTTGTAGGTTGATTGTTGATGGTAGATTAGCAAATCTGTCGTCAATTCTTTCACCCGTCTTGTCTGTACGTTTCTTCTCTTTATATAGGTCTTGGATAACGTTTACAGGGATACGGATTGTTCTTGAGTGTTCATTCAAAGACTGTAGAATGGATTGTCTAATCCACCACACCGCATACGATATGAAGCGAAGGTTCTTCGTCCAATCAAAACTATTAATCGCCTTCATAAGTCCGATATTTCCTTCAGCAACTAAATCACTGAAATCAACACCTTGCCCCTGATACTGTTTAGCAACAGTGATAACAAATCGTAAATTACCCTCTAACAATTCTTTACATATACTGGCCCTTTCACTATCAGGTGTCTCGGGGGTTTGCATCTTAGCCGACAGTTCTCTTTCTCTCTCAGGAGTCATTACCTTAATACGTCTAAGTTCTTTAAGGTAGATTTGTATTTCGTCTTGATTAATCGGGATAACTTGGTTTTTTTCCATCATATTATTTGTTTTGAGTAAATTTCTAATTGTTTTAATTGAATTTCTGATAAACTATCAATACCTTTTTCTTTTATCTTGTCCAATAAATCATTAAGCGTCATAACTGGTACATCTTGAATAACTTCTTCATTAAAGATTTTAAAGAAATCATCAAAAGAACGAGACTTATGAATATGAATACCTCCTAAAAATTCAGGTACTCCCGTATTATCACTTACGTATCGAGTCTGATTTAATTCTTCATTTTCTGTCAAAATGTCAGTGTTTTCAAACAAATGTTTTTCTATATCTTCGTCCATAGAATATATCATGTCAGATTCAAGAGGGAAAACAAAATACATTGCCGTTAATTTAACAATATTTTTTTTCATATAGTCGTCTATATCTTCCCAATCCAACTTCGTACCAAATGTGATTATGACACCACTGTCTCCATGTTGGAATTTTATCTCACCTTTTGATATTTGTGATACCGTTTCAGTTAAAAGGTTTAAAGCCTGTGGGTTTTCTTTATATTCCCCGAATGCAAATAATATATAATTCATAATCATAGTCTTACAAAGATAATACAATTTTTTAATTTACCAAACTTAATGTGAAACTTTGGAAATATTGTCAGTTTTTGTAATCTTGATGATGTTATCGGCCCAATTTGAAATCATAGGATTGTGTGTAATAACAAGTATGTTTTCAAAGTATTCTTTAATTTTGATAAAGAACTCATAAACCATTTCTAAGTTATCATTAGAAATCTTACCAAATACTTCATCAAATACTGTAATGTTTGGTTTAGGTAAAGAACATACTTTAGCCATCACTGCTCTTAATGCCAGTGAAGCAATTGTCTTTTCATATCCCGAACCTGAAGTCATTAACTTTTCAATTTGAGTATTATTGTCTATCATACAAAATTCTACCTCATTCTTTTCACTGATACGGATTTCCAATCTGAAATAACAAGAGTCTTGTAATAGTCGTTGAAGTTCAGAGTTAATCAAAGGCATCATGTTCTTCATAATTCTTTTTGAGATACCGTTCTTACCGAACAATTCCAAATAAACTTTATACTTAACTTCCTTTTGTTGTTCCTCAGAAATCTTAATGATTAAGTTGTTATTAGAATTAATCTTTTCAAGATTGTTAGTAATTTTAAATCTTGAATTGGTTACTTCCTGTTGGACAAGTTGTTCCTCTCGTTTTAAATCTTCCAATCGTAAGTTAGCCTTAATGATTTGACTTTCAATCTGTTCGTTAGATTTGATAACATCTTGTACATCATCATATCTTTTTAACTTATCTAACAAACTTTCTTTCTTTAACTCAAAGTTTTCAATTGTTGCTTGGTATTTTTCATAGACAAGTTTGTTTCTTTCGTACTCATCAAAGTCTTTTTTAAGTTTAACAAAACCTTGTTCTTTGTCCGATAATTCTTGCATTAAACCCTCAATCTTGGTTTTTTGCCCGATAAGTCCGTCAAGTTCAGCAATTCTTGATTGTGTAATTGCTGCGTTCATAAGTTCAATACCACAGTGTTCACACTTGATACCACCACTTACTGAACTCTTTAACTTTTGGATGGATGATATGTTGGTGTCCAACTCAACCTTTTGTTTGTAAGTCTTTTGGTACTCCTCCTTAACTTTATCGTGTTCATTCTCATAATAAAACTCCGAAGGTTCAACAATCTTAACCCCATCTCTTAACTGAACGTTCTGTTTAATTTGATATTCAAAGGTTTCAACTTCTTTTCTCGTATTTTCAGGATTAAGTAATGAAATTTCTCTATCAACAACAACTTTTGATTTCAAAAGGTTATCACGATATTCTTGTCCTTTAACAATTCTACCTTTAACATCTTCAATCTTAACTTCACTTTCTGTAATATTCTTATCAAACTCTTGGTTTTTAACCAATAGTTCTTCGTTCTCATTCTTTAATGTTTCAGTATTGTAAATGTTTGAAATCATTGACTTAGAGAACTCTGAATAGATTTCTTTACCAGTCTCTTCCTTTCTTTTAAGGAAATCTAAACCTAAAAATCTTGATAGGACTTGTCCACGAGCTGTTGGTTTCGCTTCCAACAAATCCTCAAGGTTAGTACCAGTGGTTAATATAGTCATCAGGAAGTCTTCATAACTTCCAATTGATGTCTTAATAAACTTTTCAGTTTCACGTCGTTGTTCACCCGTGAATTTAACCAATGAACCATCAGGAAACTTCTTAAAGAAGTCTAACTCTGTCTTAACATTCCATTCACCTGATTTAGATTTCTTACGTTCAAGTTCACGAACAATAATGTAATCCTCACCATCAATAACAATCTCCCCTCTAACAGATACTTTATCTTTGTCAGAATATCTGTTGAATATCTCCTCAGCTTTGTTTGTTTTTGTTGTTGTATTAAAAAACAAGAACATCAACAAATCCACCGACAACACAGTCTTACCTCCAAAGTTAGGTGGGTCCGATTCAATTACGGTAATCCCACCCAACTTTTCAAAGTTTATATGTTGGTTTTCACCATAAGATAGAAAGTTAGAAAACTCAATCTTCTTGATATACCACTTCTTAAATGAAGCAATCTCGTCTTGTTCGGCAATCATCTTATTGTTTACCGCTGAGTCAATCTTCAGTATATCTTCGTAAAGGTTTTCTTGGGATTTAGATTGAAGGATGGACTTAATCAAATCGTGTTGATAGTTCTCGTCCATAATGTTAATAGTTACATCAACATTGTCTTGTACCTCTTCTGTTTTCTTTAACTTGGTAATAACATTTACACTTGTAGTTGAATACTTTTTTTGAAAGTACGCTTTCACACTTTTTAACTTTTCTTGTGTAAAATTCTCGGGTGTGTCTTCCCATACTACTTGTACGTAAGGATTTTCAAGTTTTGAAAAATCTAAATCTTTTATCATTCTAACTTTTGTGAAATTAATTGTCTTGCTGAACAGGTCCATTTGCTTCTTCACCTTCTGGTTTTTCAGAAGCGGTTTGTCTCATCTTTTCAAACAAATCTGACATTGTTCTTTGGTAGCGTCTTTCAGCATGAGCGTTTTTTAATTTCCACGCAGCAACCTTCTGCTTGTGGTTTGGTCTTAATCTTGACGTTGGCATATATTATTTGGGTTTTAAATTAATCTATTTTAGCTGGTCGGTTTACTTCAAACCATTCAATGAAAGCGTTGATTGCCCATACCGCTCCTGAGGCGAATAAACCATCAAAGAACCATGAGATATATGGACTTGTTCCGAAGAACTGATATGTGGGTGAGAATAAAACTGTTCCCAAGAAAAATCCGACCCAAGTGGAACAACACATCATACAGGATATGATACCTGAAATAAAGTTGAATGTGTTTGATAACATTAAACCTGAGCTTCCGTAAGCTTTGATGAAATCTCTCATTCCTTTGAAGATGGTACTGTAAACCATAATTGTTGAAAACCCGTAGGCTAAAATCATAAATAATACTAACTGTGTCATAATGTGTTTTTTAAATTTGAATTTCGTAGATAGAAAGCATAAGAAGTTTTTGTCATATCTTCAAGCTCATTCACCTTTTTTGTTAATTCTTTTATTGCGTTATTTTTATCACTTAATTGTCTGTTTAGTTCAAAAAGGGTTTCCTGTAGTTTACCACATTCTACTTCCTTTTTATCTTCCAATTTACCTTTAAGAATGTAAATCTCATTTTGTAGTTCTTCAATCTTTGAGTTGTCTTCAACAATAACTTCCTTCTCAAATTCTCTTTCAATTATATCAGGAAGATTACCCTGATTTAATAACCCATATTTTTCAATATAATAGCCCTTTCTAAAACATAGTTTAACAAAACCATTAGGGTCGGTTATTTCATTAATCTTACAGAATGAATTGAAGTCTTCAACGTCTTGTTTGGTTAACTCAATAGTTAACGAATTTTTCTGTTCCATTTTCAATATCTTCGTATGAGTTTATTCTAAATGATATGAAAGGTTTTGGATTGAATAAATCTACTGTTGTATACTCATCTTTTTCCACATCATAAATTCCATATCCATGTTTGGTTACCGTTTCACCATAGTTCTGTCCAACGGTTGAACCAATCATGTAAGCTTTTTTACCACCGGGTATATCAAAGATTTGTCTCTTATGAATATCACCACATAGTACCAAGTCACACCCATCAAACTTTGATGTTTCAAACCCATCCTCAAACTTAAATCCTAAGTTGGTTGTAAGTCCCTGAACTGGCCCGTGAAATAATCCAATCTTAACTCTGTCAGACTTTTCAATCGTAGGTGGGATGTTATGGTCCATAAGTGAATACACACACCAATCAATATTTTCATCCTGATACACACCTCTATTCTTGTAGTAAACTACCATATCATTTTTAAGTGAGTCAACTACAGGTGTTAGAGCATCCAATCGTTCCATATTGTTTTCAAGGAAGTCGTGATTACCAGGTATTAATACCGTTTTAGTAATCTTTGAACACTCCGTTAATACCCAAGCGATAAACTCAACAAGTTCAGGTGTCATTTGATTTTTAGAGTGAACTAAATCCCCCGTGAACACAATTCTATCAGGAGCAATATCTTTCCATTGTTTAAACGCTTCTTCTAAAATTGACTTATATAGTTGGTGGTCTTTAAACAACCTAACGTGTAAATCAGAGAAATGAACTAACTTTTTTATCATAGTTCTAATTTCGGAGATTCAAGATAAAAAGGGTATAACTCATCATTTACATTACCACAAGCCAAACAAGCGTATGTTGGGAAAGGTACGACTGTATCGTCAGGTGAACCAGTCAATAACTTTGGTACTCGTTTTAGGTAAGTAATTTCTTTGAACTCGTTGTGTTCACATTTGTCACAGACAATGAAGTCCATGTCTCTTAAATTAATTTTTGGTTTTTCTAAATTCATATTATTCTTCTATAAACATTATTGTATTACTAATCGGTACTCTAAGTACTGGTTTAGATTTCTCATCAGACTTAATCATTACTTCGTAGTAACCTTCTCTAATTTGTACCGTGGATACGTTAGAGTAATTTTCACTTTGGAAATCATCAAAGCGAACCATTACCTCTTTTTCTGTTGTGTTAAATGTTAGTTTTATCATAGTTCAAATATAGTAATTTTTTTATTTATTGTCAATTTAGATAGTCTTTTACATTCATATTCATCACAGTGTCTACAACATCTTGTGGAACCCTGAACTCTTTATATTCTGAGTCCTCTTTCAATAATACGACAATACATCCATATAATTTCATATTTTCATACTTTGTTCCTTCCAACATTTTTAAGATTAACTTACCATATAAAGGTAGTTGAACATAGTAGTGTCCAAGAGCGGTATTTGGTAGATTTTGGAATGGTTTAAACATAGGTTTTGTAAAGTTATTACTTTCAAAGTTTTTAGGTTTGTTTGTCTTCCAATCTGTTATTAATAACCCAAACCCATCTTTATTCCTATTTATTACCAACCAAACTTTATCGGGTTGCCCAGTATAACCTAGTTCAGGATGTCCCAAAACAATCTCCGTATCCAACAAAACAACGTCACGTTCATTCATTAGTTTTAGAAATTTAGAACCAGCACTAATCATACTATCACCCTTTAGAATCTGTGTAATATCACAATCAAAAATTGGTTGACGAACTTCTTTATAGTTACCACTACTTTCAATTAAATTTTTCTCTAAAAAGAAGTGAACCCTACTACCCATATTGGTTGAGTAATCTCCAGCCGCGGCCCATTCCTCAATTAATTGTTGTTTAACTATAGGGTCACCTTTAGATTTCTTTTGAGCTGCTTCGTCAGTTGGAAATTCAGGGTAGAACTTTTTCAATACCTTTGATACCGATGGGAAATTGTTTTTAACAACCCCATCTACATCTTTCATAAAATACGTGTGAGTATCCTCAATAAAGGTTAACTCCAACTCTTGTCTTTTGTTCTCTAAAATTTCTCGTAATTCTAAAGCAATTTCTTTTAATTCCATTTTAATAACTCATTTCATAATAATAATCATCTATCATACCTTTCAAATCCGCAATGTCAGAATCTTTTGGTAATTTTAGAATCTTCACTCTCCCTCTTAACTTTCCACCATTTAATTGGTTATAAAGTTTTTGAGCATCTTTCCAAGCATCGGCATCTAAACATATGATAATATCTGACTTAGCTTTGGTATATATTGTTTCAAATAATAAATCGTGTAATATTTTTCCCAGTAAGACAACTGGATTGGGTGTAAAGAACCCATCAATAGCCCCTTCACATAGGTAAATCGGTTTATTCCAATCAATTAATTTTTCGTTGAATATGATTGTTTCCTTTGGGTATTCAGGATTTTTATACTTATTCTTCGTGTTAAACCACGCCCTTGATATGAAGTAGTTAATCTCATTGTCCATACCATATGAAGGTATGATAATCCTACCTCCGTAGTCACCATCGGTAGCAAACCCAATATTAAACTTTTGAATCATCTCATCAGTAATACCACGTGTTTTAATATACTTTAAAACTTCTCTGTGTGGAATGTGAAGGGGGTTAGCGTCCTTAATTGAAATAAATTCTTTGGGGAGTTTTAACTTTTTTAGTTCAACATGTTTTGATTTGTGTTCTTCAGGTTTGAATATGTCGTAAGTTTTCTTTTGGTTCTTGGTTCCAAAAATATCAATTAACTTACCTAAAACCCCGTGTGTACCATTTTCTTGTCCACAACTCCAACAATGGTAAACGTGTTCATTAATATTTATTTCAAGGTTACCCTTGTTTTTCCCCTCATCACAATATGGACAATTTATTGAAATCTGACCTTTGGAAGCGTAATAATTTTTTTCTTTACCAAATAAGTCCCTAATAATTTCGAGTAAAATTTCGTCTTCGTCCATTACCTTAATAATAAGATAAAAACTTATTGTTGTCAAACTTCACAAAGTTTTAATCCTTTTTATATTTATATCATATGCCAACAACAATTACGGTTAGTAGTATAACAGGAGCGACCCCATTTAATATTTATTTATGTATGACAGGTGGTACACCTTGTTATTTTATATCTAGTATAGATAGTGGTGATTTACCGTATAGTTTTAGTGTCCCAACTCCTATCCAAGAATTAAATGGATATGATTTAAGGGTTACTGATTCAGTTGGGTGTATAATAACAGGAACAACAAGTATTTAAAAAATTGGTATTAAATTGGCATATATTTTCAGGATGTTGTAGTGGTACTACCTTTCAGGTTGAAGCTCCAACGCCTCCTTATAACTTTTCTTCAGGTAACACATATTACCTATTAACTGACCAATATACTGGATGTTCTCAGTATTTAAGTTCAGGATATTCTTCAGGAACTACGGTATATAATTTGGAGAGTGGTAATACTTTTTCATATACCAGTTGTACTCAATGTATTTTAACATATCCTTGTGTTCCGGGTCCAACTCCAACACCAACTTCAACCCCCGCTCCGAGTGCCACTCCGACAAAAACACCAAGTCCAACACCAACAAAAACTGTTACACCATCAATAACTCCAACAAAAACACCAAGTCCAACTCCAACAAAAACACCGACAAATACACCAACACCAACAAAAACACCAACTAATACACCTACACCAACAAAAACACCAACTAATACTCCAACAGTTACAAAAACCCCCACAAATACTCCTACACCATCAATAACCCCAACACATACACCAACAAGGACTGTAACACCAACACCTTCTGTTACCCCATCAATTACCCCAACAAGAACTGTTACTCCAACTATTACTCCAACACCATCAATAACCCCAACCATTACACCAACACCAACTATAACTAAAACACCATTACCAACATTTGCAGTAACTCCAACAACTACACCAAGTGTTAGTGTAACTCAAACCCCTACACCAAGTGTTACTTCACCATATCAATGTGAACAAAGTAGTTTTTGTGTTTCAATTAGTTTATCAGGTTATAGTTCATATAATGGAGTATATTACAATTACGGTTATTTTAATAGTTACCCAATATTTTATGCACCTAATGCATTAACACCTTCATACATTTATTATAATATACCTGAAACTAGATGGTGTTTATCACAAACAAGTGGTGGTACATGTATATTATTTGGTCCAACAGGTAGTTCTAGCTTATGTCCTGATTTAGACGAAACTTTATTCTTTACAAATTGTCCAACACCAACACCAACAAATACTGACCCTTGTAATGTTTTTGACTTTACAGCAGTATTTGATTGTAACATCACTTCAGGAGCTACTCCAACACCTACACCAACTTTAACTCCAACAACTACACCAACACCAACGGTAACTCCAACACCATTATGTTATGGTAAATCAGTTATTTTTTCAGGTGTTAGTTATGTATTACCAGGACCAAGTCCAACACCATCAATAACACCAACAAACGCAGTTAAAGGTGTACCAGTAACAGGTATTAGTGAATTTTTAACATTCTCAAACAAATTTTCAAGTCCATATTCGAAATTATTGTTAGATTGTGATGGATATAACAAATATTTAGTTT
>Ga0209768_10001014_pt1 | contig 18232 bp, 17 predicted proteins | sample LauGreSBDMM110SD_3_FD_187564 | JGI IMG/M metagenome (GOLD analysis project Ga0209768, IMG submission 187564) | Freshwater lake microbial communities from Lake Michigan, USA - Sp13.BD.MM110.SD (SPAdes) (version 2) | ecosystem: Environmental > Aquatic > Freshwater > Lake | place: Lake Michigan... | reverse complement strand
AAATGAACGTTTCGCTTCAATCCGCATCAGAGAGCGCGGTTAACGACAATTCGCCCATCGATGTCTTGATTGTGGGCGCTGGTTTGTCTGGCATTGGTGCCGCCAAACATTTGCAAATGCACAGCCCACAAACCAGCTGGTGCATTTTGGAATCAAGAGACGCCATTGGTGGCACATGGGACTTGTTTCGATATCCAGGAATCCGATCAGACTCTGACATGTACACCTTGGGATACTCCTTTAAACCTTGGCTAGATCACAAATCAATTGCCGATGGCAGCACCATTCGCCAATACATTCAAAAAACGGCCGACGAAAATGGCATCACGCCACATATCCGTCATGGCCACTCCGTGACACATGCCACATGGTCATCGGATGAAGCTTGTTGGACCATTACAGCCAGTCAAAAACAAAGTGATAAACCGGTCATTTTAAAAGCAAGATTTTTGTACCTGTGCTGCGGCTACTACAGTTACAAAAACGGCTACCAGCCTGACTTTCCAGGCCAGGCCAATTTCAAAGGCCTGTGGGTCCATCCTCAATTTTGGCCAGCCAAGCTGAACTACAGTCAGAAAAAAGTGGTGGTCATTGGCAGTGGTGCAACAGCTGTAACTTTGGTGCCAGAAATGGCCAAGACTGCAGCCCATGTCACCATGTTGCAGCGCTCTCCCACTTATGTCGTCTCAAGGCCTGGAGAAGACAACTTCTCGTTGACTTTGCAAAAGTACTTGCCCATGAAATGGGCCTACCAACTCACACGTGCTAAAAATGTCAGCCTTGGTATTCTGTCTTATCAATTGGCTCGCAGTCAACCCGAGTTTGTGAAGCGCTACTTGGTGAAGATGGCTGCCAAACAATTGCGCTCAGATGAACAAGCCAAGCATTTTTCCCCTGATTACAATCCTTGGGATCAAAGACTCTGCCTTGTGCCAGACGGCGATTTGTTCAAACAAATCAGAAGCGGCAATGCCAGTGTGGTCACTGACACCATTCAAGCCGTCACTGAAAATGGCATTCAATTGAAAAGCGGCAAGACCCTTGAAGCTGACATCATCGTGTCTGCCACCGGTTTAACTTTGAACCTTTTAGGCGATATTCAAATTGAAGTAGATGGCAAGCCCTTCAAGGCATCTCAAGCCATGGCTTACAGGGGCATGTGGTTGTCTGACTTGCCCAATGCCATCATGACCTTTGGTTATACCAATGCTTCTTGGACTTTGAAAGCCGATCTCACCGCTGTATACACCTGCAGGCTGTTGAATTACATGCGCAAAAAGGGGTACAGAAAAGCTGTGCCAATTCGAGATGCCCAGGTCGAAGAGCAAGACTATTTATCGTTCACGTCTGGCTATGTCCAACGCGCTCGCGACGTGCTTCCAAAGCAAGGCAAAATTGCGCCGTGGCAAGTGAATCAAAATTATCTGAAAGATATCTTTCTGATTAAATACGGCCGCTTGAATGATGGTGTCATGCGCTTCAGCTAAATCTGCCGTTTCACATCTTTTTTTGAATATCTTCTTTTTCGGATTAACCAAGTCGAGGTACGCATGCTTGCTTTATGGATCTTGTTTTTGCTCTTCATGAGCCTGGTCGGATTGGTTTTGTTCGCAGCTTTTTCAAACAAGAAGGCTGAACAACTTCTGCCGCCAGCCGGTACCTTTGCCAAATTAAGATCTACTCGCCTGCACTATGTCGATCAAGGACAGGGGCCGGCCATTGTCATGATTCATGGCTTATGCGGTAATTTGCACAACTTCACCTACGGCGTAGCCACACCTTTGGCCCAAAACCACCGGGTGATCTGCGTTGATCGCCCTGGTTGCGGTTATTCCAAACGCTCATCTAATGCCGATGCCAGCCTTGAAGCACAAGCCGATACCATTGTGAGTTTGCTAGACCACTTGCAAATTGAGTCTGCCGTTTTTGTGGGCCATTCCTTGGGAGGTGCCATCTCATTGGCTGCTGCACAAAGACACCCCGACAGAGTGAAAGCCTTGGCTTTGATTGCGCCTCTGACGCATTTACCTGATGAACCCTCACCCGCTTTCAAATCACTTGAGGTTCCCTCACCTTGGCTTCGATCTATTCTCGGTTGGACCTTGGCCATTCCTGGAACGCTTTATCGAATGTCATTGAGCTTGAAAATTATTTTTGGCCCTGAGAGAGCTCCCGCTGACTTTGCCATTCGAGGGGGTGGCATCTTGTCACTCAAGCCTCAAACCTTTATCACCGCCTCCAGTGATATCCAAAACGCTTCATGGAGCATGCCTGCTATTGAGGCGGCTTACGCCAACATGAAAACACCAGTTCATGTTTTGTTTGCACACGAAGATCGAATTTTGGATTGCAAACAGAATGGCGAAGATTTACCCTCTCGCATCCCTGGTGCGCAAATTACCTTGGTCACCGGTGGGCACATGCTGCCTGTGACCCAAGTAGAACTGTGTGTTCAATTCATTGAAGGCGTGGCAGGGTAAGACACAGGCTTAGCGTCTTGGTGCCACACTTTGTACTTGTGCATCACCTGCGCATAAGCGTCTGAGTCTTCAAAACTTGTCAGCCAATTTTGCAAAGGCTTCCACGCTTGCGCATCAAACCATGCTCGGTCTGTTCTAGCAAATTGCCGCACAAAGGGAGCAATGGCTGCGTCAACCCAGCACCATGCGGGGCCCAACAAACATGCCGTCTGGCTCAGTTTGGCATTGAGTTGGCTTAGGAACAATGAACCCTGTTGTCTGTGTGCCAAGCCATCGGGCAGGTCGTAGCGATTGGGGTATTTGTAGCGATCTAAATGCTGCTTAAATTCGCTGTCGCATTGGTGCACCAACGCCACCGCATCTTGGTGCGTGGCAGTGCCTGCAGTCGACCAAGACTGTGGGTCACTTTGCTGCAAAGCCCAGTTGAGAATGTCCAGACTTTCTTCTAACACTTGGTCCTTCAAAACCAAGACTGGTACGGTGCCTTTGGGCGACACAGCCAACATGCTTTCGGGTTTTTGCGACAACGCAATTTCGCGAATTTCACAGCGTATGCCGCTCGACAAGAGCGCCAATCTGGCGCGCATGGCATAAGGGCAGCGTCGAAAGGAATACAAAACAGGCGCATCGGCAGGTAACAAAGCGGCCACCCTTTCTTGGCGTTGTGGTGTGCCAATGTGGTTCATATGACGCGCCTTGGCAATTTCCCATTGTTTTTGTCGTTCTCGTGCGCTGTCCTTTTGAACATCGCTGGTGTGATCATGACAACGCGGGCAACTGACGCCCAACTCAAACATGTCCGATTCTTTGGCGCCAGGTGGCAAGGGTTCACGACAAGCGCGGCACAACTCATGGGGACCCGGTGTTAAACCATGGCCCACAGACACACGCTCATCAAACACGAAGCACTCGCCCTCCCACAGGCTTTTCTCTGGGGGCACAAGCTCAAGGTATTTAAGGATGCCACCTTGCAAATGATAAACATCTTCAAAGCCATGTTCCAACATCAAGGAAGTTGATTTTTCGCATCGAATACCGCCCGTGCAAAACATGGCAACACGGGGCTTTTGACCATTTTTAGCTTCCAAAGCTTTCGCCTGCTTCACCCAAACAGGCAGTTGCGAAAAGCTTTGAATCTGCGGATCAACGGCGCCTTTGAAGCTGCCAATTTCGACCTCGTAGTCATTACGCGTGTCGATCACCACCACATCCGGTGCAGAAATAAGATCGTTCCAATCTTCTGGTTTGACGTACTGGCCTACACGCTTGGCTGGGCTGATGCCATCTACACCCAGCGTCACAATTTCTTTTTTGAGGCGAACTTTCATGCGGTGAAATGGTGCTTTGCTTGAAACCGACTCTTTGTGCTCTAAGTCAGCCAACTTGTGATCTTGTCGCAAGTAGGCCAGCACCGCATGCACGTCTTCCGGCATACCGGAAATCGTGCTGTTGATGCCTTCACTTGCCAACAATATCAAACCCTTGATGTTATGCGCTTTACAAAATGCCAACAAGGGTGCACGCCGATCTGCAAAGTCAGGCATATCAACAAACTTATAAAAGGCCGCAGTGAGATAAGTGGTTTCAGTCGCAATCAAGTTCATGGCTCTATTTTGCCTTGAGTCAGGTAGAAGGCGGGCTGATCTATGTCAGATGCTACAAAATATGCAAGTTTAATCTCAATGGCTTCTGGCGAAAGCAATGTCTTCTCGACATTGCAATTAAGCTTAAATATTTTTCAACAAATCTGCAGTCTCATAAAGTGGCAAACCCATGATGCCCGTGTACGAGCCCTGGATGTCTGAAATATAAGCAGCGACCATCCCTTGAATACCGTAGGCACCTGCTTTTCCAAAGGGCTCACCCGTTGCCACATAAGCTTTGATATCCGACAATTTCATGGGCGCAAAAGTTACTTTAGAAACAGACACACTCAATGAACGCCGACGACCAGAAGCCACAGCCACGGCGGTTAAGACTCGGTGCGTTTGACCAGACAAAGTTTTTAAAATTCGCACGGCATCTTGCGCATTTTCGGGTTTGCCTAGAATGAATCGGCCCAAGGCCACCGTCGTATCTGCGCACAACACAGGTGCAGGTTTTAAGTGACGCGCTTGCATGCGTTTGACTGCCGCTTCAAGTTTCAATTGGGTCACGCGCTTCACGTAGGTCAAAGGTGCTTCACCAGGTATCACGCGTTCTAGTGATTCAACATCTTCGTCTGGTGTGGCCAACAACAACTCATACCGCACGCCGATCTGTTCGAGCAATTGTTTGCGCCTCGGACTTTGCGAGGCCAGGTAAACGAAATCTTTCATTGCAAGTTTATTCTCGGTGATAAGGGTGATTGGCATTGATGGACCAGGCACGGTATAACTGCTCAATAAGCAAGACCCTGGCCATGGCATGTGGCAGGGTGAGATCAGACAGGCGAATGCGCTCATGTGCTGCATCTCTGAAAGCGGGCTCTAGACCATCTGGCCCCCCAATAATCAGCGCCACATCATCGCCCCCTAGTTGCCAGTCTTTCAAACGCTGCGCAAGCGCGGTAGTTCTCAATGCGGTACCGCGCTCGTCTAGCACCACGATGCGAGTGCCACGTGGTATGACCGCCTCAATGCGCTGCCTCTCAGCCGCCACCAAGTTTTCATAGGTTTTAGAGCTGCGGGGCTCGGTCTTCACAGCCTTGAGCTCTACTTTGAGTTCAGGGGGAAAGCGTTTGGCGTAATCGTCCCACGCAGTTTGTGCCCAATCGGGGACGCGTTGTCCCACTGCCACAATTAGCAGCTTCATGAAACTTAGGCCTTAGGCTTGGCCTTGGTGAAGGACTTGGCTGCTGGTTTGGCGCTGGATTTGGCAGAAGGTTTGCTGGCAGGTTTGCCAACAGATTTTGAAGCAGGCTTGATCCTTGATGTGGCAGGTGGCTTAACAAGAGTTTTACCCAAAGATTTGCCAGCTGCTTTAGTGGCAGGTTTGGCGCTTGATTTAGCCGGCACTTTGCGCGTGGGCTTGAGCGCTTCCGAACCCATGGGGCCAACAGGGACAGAATCACGCCGTGTGGGCGTACGTCCGGCACTGACATTGGCCTTCTTCTTGGCAACTGGCTTGCGCACAGGTTCAGCAGGCTTGGGGGCACCCAGCTTCAAACGCACCGGCTTGTCGCCCCAAATTTCTTCAAGGTTGTAGTAAGACCGAATGGTAGGCTGCATGACGTGAGCAACGACGCTGCCGCAATCCACAATAATCCACTCGCCGTTGTCTTCACCCTCAATGCGCGGTTTGGGATAACCCGATTCTTTCACCTTGTCGCGAACACTGGCTGCCAAAGCTTTCGTTTGACGGTTGGAGGTACCTGAAGCGATGATGACTCGCTCAAAAAGAGCGGACATCTCTTCTGTATCGAACACCACAATTTCCTGTGCTTTCACATCTTCCAATGCATCAACAACGATGCGCTGGAGTTTTTGGGTGTCTTTTTTGGCAGAGGTTTCGTTCATCGTGCAGGCAGGTAGAGGTGATGGCTTTGAATATACAGCGCAACGGTCGGCGGGACCAGTGCGTCAATGGTTTGCCCTTGGGCCACCCGTGCTCGAATTTGCGTTGCGCTGTGCGGCAATTGAGGCAATTTCAAGGCCTGAGTGGGAATATCAAGGCTGGAAGCAACGATGTCTGAGGATTCAGACATCTCGCGTTCAGCGACGCAAATTATAGCCCGCTGGGCAATTTCACCAATTTCATGCCACGTTGCCAAGACTTTGCCTTGATCTTCCCCGATCAATAAAAAAAACTGGGCACCAGGAAACTGACCGCCAAAGCTTCGCAAAGTGTCGATGGTGTAACTGGGGCCCTGTCGATGCAACTCAATCTCATCCACCCTGGCCTGACTTAAATGGCTGAAAGCCAGCCGAGCCATTGCAGCTCTGTGTTCGCCGCTGCTTAAGTCTCTGGGTTTGTGCCAAGCGTTCCCAGTAGGCACCACGATTAGCTCGTCCAAATCAAATTGAGCGATAGCAGCTTCGGCCATGGCCACATGGGCTCTGTGCGGCGGATCAAATGCGCCGCCCAAAATGCCAATGCGTTGAAGTGTCAAACCCATTCCCTTGGAATCAAAAATTGGCTGGCCAATTGAGCCTCAGCTGAATCGGCCGCATCGACTCTGTTGTAGGACCAAGTCACCAGCGAAGGCATCGACAACAGAATCGATTCAGTGCGACCGCCTGATTGCAAACCGAAATGCGTTCCCCGGTCCCAGACCAAATTGAATTCGACATACCTTCCTCGGCGATAGAGCTGGAAATCTCTCTCTCGCTCGCCATAAGGCGTGTCTTTCCTGCGCATCACGAGGGGCATGTAAGCTTTCAAAAGCCCATTGCCCACGTCTTGCATCATGGCGAATCCCTTTTCAAAACCAAGTTCTGCAAAGTCATCGTAAAAAATACCGCCAACGCCTCGCGCTTCGTTGCGGTGCTTTAAAAAGAAATACTCATCACACCATTTTTTAAATCGTGGATGCAGGTCTGCGCCGTAAGGTTGAACAGCATCTCTGCAGGTTTGATGAAAGTGCACCGCATCTTCTTCAAACCCGTAGTAAGGGGTAAGGTCCATGCCGCCACCAAACCACGCTACAGGCGCTTTACCATCGGGCTTTGCCACAATCATTCGAACATTCATGTGAACGGTAGGCACATAGGGGTTGCGTGGATGAAAGACCAAAGACAAGCCCATGGCTTCAAAAGGCGCACCTGCCAATTCTGGGCGATGCTGCGTTGCTGAAGGCGGCAACTTGGGCCCGGTCACATGTGAGAAGCCGCAGCCGGCTCTTTCAAATACCGGGCCGCCTTCCAGAATTTGGGTAATGCCATCGCCTTGCAGCATCTCGCCTTCTGGTTTTTTCCAGGCATCGACCACAAAAGAAGTGCCATCCAAGTCATGCAATGACTTGGTAATTTTTGCTTGAAGTTGGATGAGGTATTGCCGAACGCTCTGGGCTTGGCTAACTTGCATGCTGTGTCTTTCTAAAAACGTTTGTTGACGTCTATGGGATGTTTTCTCTGGCAGGCAATGGCCGAATGGGGGCGACCTTGTCTTTGTGAAAACCTTCTACACCTTCGTACATTTTTCGAATGCGATCGTAATCTAGTTCTACATCGCCAGAAAGTTTTAAAAAGCCTTCAAACTTCATCTGCTTTTTGGCGTAATCGAGATGCACCACAGCCAAGGGTAAATTGGCACCCATGGCCAATTGATAAAAGCCACTACGCCATCCTTCTGTTCGCTTTCGAGTTCCCTCGGGGGACAAGCCAATCCACAAGAATTTATCTGCGCGCTGGTGTTCTGCAAAAACCTCGACCATGGCACCGACGACACCACGTGACGAAGACCGATCAATCGGCACGCCACCAATCCATCGAACCCATGAACCGAACAGAGGGATTTTCAACAATGAGTCTTTGCACCAAAAAAACAAGGGCAAGCCCATGGTCCATTTGCACAACATGGCCGTGCAGAAATCCCAATTGCTGGTGTGGGGATACACAATGGCCACACCTTGCAGCGTTGGTAGACCTTGAAAATCAACTCGCCAACCAATCAGTTTGAGCAGCCAAGCGGCCCAAATATGGCCCTTCATTTGAAAGGGATGGGGCCCAGGAATTAAAGCCGATTCGGGTACTGCTTCTTCTTTGCTGGCGTTCACGACTTGATTGCCCTAAAACCAATATCTTTTCGATACTGTTGCCCATCAAAGTGAATACCCTTGGCCATTTCATAGGCCTTTTGCTGCGCTTGCTTCACCGAATCGGCCAGCACAGTGACGCACAAGACCCGACCACCTGAACTCAAAGTTTGACCATCCTGAGCCGTCGTTCCAGCATGAAACACCATGGCATCCATCTCGTCTTTAGGCAATCCCGTAATAACATCACCCTTGCTAGGTTTCATGGGGTACCCAGCGGCAGCCATCACAACCCCCAAAGCAGTTCTTCTGTCCCACTCCAACTCAACCATGTCCAATTTTTCGCTGGTGGCGGCCAACATGACCTCCACCAAATCGCTCTTCAAACGCATCATGATGGGCTGAGTTTCTGGATCGCCCAAACGGCAATTGAACTCCAATGTTTTGGGCTGGCCTTGTTCATCAATCATGAGACCGGCATACAAAAAGCCCGTGTAGGGAATGCCGTCTTTTTCCATGCCCCTGATGGTGGGCATGATGACCTCGCGCATGGCCCGAGCGTGCACTTGTGCCGTCACCACGGGTGCGGGCGAGTAAGCACCCATGCCGCCTGTGTTAGGGCCTTGATCATGGTCTAACAAGCGCTTGTGATCTTGACTGGTGGCCAGCGCCACCACGTTCTTACCATCGCACAACACGATGAAACTGGCCTCTTCGCCCTGCAAAAATTCTTCAATGACCACGCGGGGCACAGCAGCGCCATCTGCGTCTGCGTTGTGAACCACGCCGAGACTGTTGTCCAACAACATGAAGTCGATGGCTTCATGCGCTTCTTCCGCCGTCGTGGCCACCACCACGCCTTTGCCTGCCGCTAAGCCATCGGCCTTCACAACAATAGGGGCGCCCATTTTGTCGACATACGCATGAGCTAACGCGACGTCTGTGAAGGTTTCATAAAGGGCCGTCGGAATGCCATGCCGATGCATAAACGCTTTGGAAAACGCTTTGGAACTTTCCAATTGAGCGGCTGCTTTGGTCGGTCCAAAAATTTTCATGCCGTGTGCGCGAAATTCATCGACCATCCCAGCGGCCAATAGCGCTTCAGGCCCCACCACCGTGAGTTCAATTTTTTCTTGCTGTGCCCATTCACGCAGCGCCTTCACATCGGTGATGGGTACATCGAACAAATTGGGGTCGCGCGCTGTACCGCCATTGCCGGGAGCCACATAAACTTTCTGAATGCGCTCAGATTGCGACAACTTCCAAGCCAAAGCGTGTTCTCGTCCACCACCACCTACTACCAATACTTTCATCGATCAAGCCTTATTCAGAAATGGATGCGTTGTGGAAAACATTTTGCACATCGTCCAAATCTTCCAAGATATCCAACAGTTTTTGCATTTTGGCAGCATCATCGCCTGAAAGGTCAATGCTGTTTTCTGCGCGCATGGTGACTTCTGCCATGTCAGCTGTCAAACCAGCGGCTTCAAGGGCATTTTTAACCACTTCAAAATCTGCCGTTGAAGTGAGAACTTCGATGGCGCCTTCATCGTCTGCAATGACATCTTCTGCGCCGGCTTCTAAAGCCACTTCCATCACTTTGTCTTCTGAGGTACCTGGTGCAAAAATCAATTGGCCGCAGTGCTTGAACTGAAAAGCGACTGAACCTTCCGTGCCCATGTTGCCACCGTGTTTGCTGAAGGCGTGCCGCACTTCTGCCACAGTGCGCACGCGGTTGTCGGTCATGGTGTCGACAATGATGGCTGCGCCACCGATGCCATAGCCTTCGTAGCGAATTTCCTCGTAGGTCACGCCTTCCAAGTTGCCCGTGGCCTTGTCAATGTTGCGCTTCACGGTGTCAGCTGGCATGTTGGCCGCTTTGGCCTTCTCAATGGCCAAGCGCAAACGGGGGTTGGCGGTGGGATCACCGCCACCTGTTCTGGCCGCCACCATGATTTCCCGAACCACCCGGGTCCAAATGCGCTGGCGTTTTTCGTCCTGCCGGCCCTTGCGGTGTTGAATATTTGCCCATTTACTGTGGCCAGCCATTTCAAATTCCTTGTTGTTCTTTAAATCATCTAGGTTAGATTTTACTTTTCATCTGGGGACTGATTTGAATCACTTACCCTGCTTTCAGCTTGATCAACAAAAAAGCCGGACGAATCCGGCTTTTTTCAGTTGGCAGTTGCCTCTTCAGGCTCATGGGGTTCAGATTTTGAATTGCGCCCTTCTTTCTTGGGTAAAGGCTGGATGTCCAACAAAACCTCATCCTTTTCGTCCAAGTCGACGCTCAAACGACCACCATCAATGAGGCGACCAAACAACAATTCGTCGGCCAAGGCCTTGCGAATGGTGTCTTGAATCAAGCGCTGCATCGGCCTTGCACCCATGAGCGGATCAAAACCTTTTTTGGCCAAGAACTTGCGTAAATTGTCGCTGAACGTGACGTCCACTTTCTTTTCAGTCAACTGGGTTTCCAGCTGCAACAAGAACTTGTCAACCACGCGCATGATAATTTGCTCGTCCAAGGCCTTGAAGCTGACCATGGCGTCCAAACGATTGCGAAACTCAGGCGTGAACAAGCGCTTGATATCGCCCATTTCGTCGCCCGCCTGACGCGGATTGGTAAAGCCAATGGTGGCCTTGTTCATGGTCTCTGCGCCGGCATTGGTGGTCATGATGATGATCACATTGCGGAAGTCGGCTTTGCGGCCATTGTTGTCCGTCAAGGTACCATGATCCATGACCTGCAGCAACACATTGAATATATCGGGGTGCGCTTTTTCAATCTCATCGAGCAATAAAACGCAATGCGGTTTCTTGGTCACGGCTTCCGTCAGCAAACCACCTTGGTCAAAGCCCACATAACCCGGAGGCGCACCTATAAGGCGACTTACCGCATGACGCTCCATGTACTCTGACATGTCAAAGCGAATGAGGTCGATACCCATGATGTAGGCCAACTGCTTGGCAGCTTCGGTTTTACCCACACCGGTGGGGCCACTGAACAGAAAGGAGCCAATGGGCTTGTCGGTTTTACCCAGACCAGAGCGGGCCATTTTGACAGCGGAAGCCAAGACTTCGATGGCTTTGTCTTGGCCAAACACCACACTCTTCAAATCGCGCTCAATGGTTTGCAGTTTGCTGCGATCGTCATTGGACACATTGGCTGGCGGAATGCGTGCAATCTTGGCGACGATGTCTTCCACTTCCGCCTTGCCAATGGTTTTTTTCCGCTTGGAAGGCGGCAAGATGCGTTGTGCAGCGCCGGCTTCGTCGATCACGTCAATGGCTTTGTCGGGCAAGTGACGATCGTTGATGAATTTGGCAGACAACTCAGCGGCTGCCTGCAGAGCGGCATTGGCGTATTTCACGCTGTGATGCTCCTCAAAGCGAGACTTCAAGCCTTTCAAAATGTCGACTGTTTCCGCCACAGTGGGCTCAACCACATCGACCTTTTGGAAGCGACGTGACAGGGCAGCATCTTTTTCAAAGATGCCGCGGTATTCCGTGAATGTGGTGGCACCAATGCATTTCAACTGGCCGCTAGACAGCGCAGGCTTGAGCAGGTTGGATGCGTCCAATGTCCCGCCAGAAGCAGCACCCGCGCCAATGAGGGTGTGAATTTCATCGATGAACAGCACAGCATGGGGCTTGTCTTTCAAAGCTTTCAAGACACCCTTCAAGCGTTGCTCGAAGTCACCACGGTATTTGGTGCCCGCCAACAGCGCGCCCATGTCGAGCGAGAAAACAACGGCCTCAGCCAAAATTTCAGGCACGCTGCCTTGCGTGATGCGCCATGCCAAACCTTCTGCAATGGCCGTTTTACCTACACCGGCCTCGCCCACCAACAATGGATTGTTTTTACGGCGACGGCACAAAATTTGGATAGTGCGCTCAACTTCATATTCGCGGCCAATGAGCGGGTCAATCTTGCCCTCTTTCGCCAGCTGATTCAGGTTCTGAGTGAACTGCTCCAAGGGCGAAGCCTTCTCGTTTCTTTCAGAGCTGCCACTGCCTTCTTCATTTTCTGGTGAAGGAGCGGCTTCACTGCCCTTGGTCGTTTCTGGTGGATCGCTTTTTCGAATACCGTGGGCGATGAAGTTGACAACGTCCAAGCGAGTAATGCCTTGCTGGTGCAAGTAGTACACCGCGTGCGAATCTTTTTCACCAAAAATGGCGACCAACACATTGGCGCCAGTAACTTCTTTTTTGCCACTGCCGGTCGATTGAACGTGCATGATGGCGCGCTGAATCACACGCTGAAAACCCAATGTGGGTTGCGTGTCGACTTCTTCGGTACCCGCCACTTGGGGCGTGTTGTCTTTGATGAAGGTGGACAGCGATTGACGCAAATCGTCTACTTGGGCTGAACACGCGCGCAGCACTTCTGCTGCGCTGGGATTGTCTAGCAATGCCAACAGCAGATGCTCTACGGTAATGAACTCGTGACGCTGCTGACGCGCCTCAACGAAGGCCATGTGCAAACTGACTTCCAATTCTTGGGCAATCATGTGATTTCCTTCAATGCCTTGCGGAGGTTAAAAATATTAGGTTGGGTAGATTTGTTGAATTTCAACTGCTTTATGCCACATTCTTGCCTACTTTTCGTGAGATTCATGCCACAGGCTCGCTCACGCACTGAAGTGGGTGTCCCGCCTGATTGGCTGCGTCAAGCACTTGGTCGACCTTTGTAGCGGCCACGTCACGGGAGAAAACCCCACAAATGCCCTTGCCGTCCAAGTGAATTTTCAACATGATTTGCGTGGCGGCTTCTCTGTCTTTGTTAAAAAACTCTTGAAGCACCAAAACAACAAACTCCATGGGGGTGTAATCGTCATTCAGCATCACAACTTGGTACATCTGAGGCGGCCCAACTTTGGCAGGCCGTCTTTCTAAAACCACAGAATCGCTATTTCCGGGGGTACGAGCAGGGTCCCCAACCGATCCTGGCGGGCTTGGTGAATTTGGTTTTTTAGGTTTCTCTGTTGCCATCATTTCATTCTATAGAGACTCTGCGGGGTTCTGCTCCGCCCCCCTCAAAAGTCCTTATGTCGCAATGCAGCAATTCTGCATCAGTCGGGTAAACCTTGAATTGACAACGTCAAAAACAGTGCTTTAAATGTCCTCTATAAATTAATCGGATGGAGACATGCATGCTCAACGGAACAGTGAAATGGTTCAATGACGCCAAGGGATTTGGATTTATTCAGCCCGATGGTGGCGGCCCAGACGCTTTTGCGCACTTTTCTGCCATCACCATGGAAGGCTTTAAAAGCCTTAAAGAGGGTGCCAGGGTCAGCTTTGAATTGACCGATGGCCCCAAGGGTCCTATGGCCATCAACATTCAGTCTGAGCAAGGTGCGGCTCAGGAAGTCAAACCCGAGGCGTCTTGAAACGCCAAGAAAAAAGCTCTTAAGAATGAATTCTTAAAAGCTTTTGTCAAACATCAATGGTCGGCGTGGCGGGATTCGAACTCGCGACCCCTTGCACCCCATGCAAGTGCGCTACCAGGCTGCGCTACACGCCGACAAGCTTTAAATTATAGCTCGAGAAAACCCTTAATTTGAGAGCAAGTCTCTGATATCCATCAATTCACGACGCAGGGTTGGCAGGCTGCTTGAAGCTTGAAGGGGAGAAGCCCGCTGAGCACTTTCCATGGCCATCACAGATGCTTGTTGGCCCTCAGAGAAAGCGACCATGTCCTCGTCGAAATCTTCCATGACTTCATCGTCTGCAGAGCTCAGTTCAAGCGCATCTTTTCTCAAACCCTTTTGAGATTGAGCCAGTTCTTGCATTTTGTTGCGGGCACCGCTGATGGTGAAACCTTGCTCATAAAGCAAATCTCGGATGCGGCGAATCATGAGCACTTCGTGATGCTGGTAATACCGGCGATTGCCACGGCGCTTGACCGGGCGAAGTTGCGTAAATTCCTGCTCCCAATAGCGCAACACATGCGGCTTGACACCGCAAAGCTCGCCAACCTCACCAATGGTGAAGTAGCGCTTGGCTGGAATAGACGGGAGGGAGTTCTCCATTGAAATCACTAACTTGCTTTGGGGATCGCAAGCTTACTCTAAGCATGGGCCCCGAGTAAAGGGGCCAGTGGTTAAATTTTTGAAGGATTCAAAAAAATATTTTGAAGAGCCCGAGAGCCAGTGAGCATCAGTCTCACAGTTTTTCATCGCCTTGAATGACCGCCTTGAGCTTGTGGCTGGCATGAAAGGTGGCCACCCGCCTGGCTTCAATGGGGATCATTTCACCGGTGCGAGGGTTGCGACCTGGCCGCGGCGCTTTCTCCCGAATTTGAAAATTGCCAAATCCAGAAATTTTGACATCCACTCCTTGAACCAATTGCGACGCAATCAAATCAAAGAAAGAATCAACCATGTCCTTTGATTCGCGCTTATTCAGACCGATTTGTTCGAACAACAAATCAGCCAGGTGGGCCTTGGTAAGCGCTGGCGTTTCGAGGGTTTCAACAGAAAAATTCATAGTCACTTTCAGGCAAGCATTAAGTCCGCAAACGAGCAGCTAACTTCAATGCCAAATGATCCAATACAGACTTGACTGTGGATTCAATTTGCACATCTGTCAATGAGGCTTCATCACTGTTCAAGACAAGTCGCACAGCCAAACTTTTTTCTACACCAAGTGTGGCCGAAGGACGAAACACATCAAATAGGACAGCACTCCGAAGTAGCCCTGCTGTAGGCGAGTCGTGAACCGCGGCCATCAATTCAGCGTGCGTTACTTTTTCGGCCACCACGACCGCAATGTCTCGCTCTACGGCTTGAAATTTTGCTACGCCTTGCGCCACCGGCACTTGTCTCTGAAGGACGGCATCCAAATCGAGTTCAAACAGAACAGGTGCCTGCTGCAGGTCCCATGACTGACGCCAACGAGGATGCAACTCTCCCACATGTCCAATGACATTGCCTTCCACTGAAACTTGCGCACAACGGCCAGGGTGCATGGCAGGATGCTCGGCCGACACAAACACCGGCTTGGCGGGGGCTAACAATGCTTCGACCTCGCCTTTCACGTCAAAGAAATCGACGTTGCGAACCTTGCCGCCCCAAGAAGTGGAAGACACAGGACCATAAGCTACGCCCGACACACGCATCGGCTGATTCAAGCCTTCCACGGTGGTGTCTGAATCCTTTACCGAGGCATCTCGCAAAAACACCCGTCCCAATTCAAAGACACGCAAGCGATCGGCTTTGCGATCTAGGTTGAACTTCACCACTTGCAACAAGGATCCCAGCAAACTGGAGCGCATCACACTCATTTGACTGGCAATGGGGTTAAGCAATTTCAAAGGGCTGGGGTTACCCGCGAGTTCATGCTCCCAACGCTCTTCCACAAAACTGAAGTTGATGGTTTCTTGGTAGCCCAGGGCTGCCAAACTGCGGCGCACAGCAAAAGGGCCGCGCACATTTTCTTTGCGAATCTTGGCAGTGATGGGCGCCAATGGGGGGGTGGTGGGCAACTGGGTATAACCCACCATGCGTGCCACTTCTTCAATGAGGTCTTCTTCAATTTCCAAATCGAAGCGCCAGCTGGGTGGATTGACCGTGATCAGGCCTTCAGTTTCTGAAACTTCAAAATCCAAGCCACGCAGTGCATCGGCGCATTGCTTTTGGCTCAAGGTCATGCCGATGACTTTGTTGGCACGCGCAACACGCAATGTCACAGGCTTGCGAACTGGCATGTTCAACTTTTGATCGTCCACAGGACCAATTTGAGTGGCAGGTGTGCCGCAAATATCAATCACCAACTGGGTAATGCGTTCAATGTGTTCAACGGTACTTTCAGGATCAACACCGCGCTCAAACCGATGCCCTGCATCGGTTGAGAAGTTGTAACGACGTGAACGGCCTGCAATGGCTTTGGGCCACCAGTAAGCGGCCTCGATGTAAATGTTTTGAGTGACATCAGACACGGCAGTAGCATCGCCGCCCATGATGCCGGCCAAGGACTCCACTTGTGAGTCGTCTGCGATCACACCCACTTTGTCGTCAACCGTGACGGTATTGCCATTGAGCAGCTTGAGGGATTCATTGGCACGGCCCCAGCGGACTTGCAAACCACCCTGAATTTTGCTCAGATCAAAAATGTGCGAAGGACGGCCCAATTCAAACATCACGTAATTTGAAATGTCCACCAAGGGGCTCACACTGCGTTGACCACAACGCGCCAAACGGTCGACCATCCAGTCGGGGGTTTGCGCTTTGGGATTCACGCCCTTCACCACCCTGCCGCTGAATCGACCACACAAGTCTGGGGCTTGAACAGCGACAGGCAATTTGTCTTGAACTTGTGCCGCAAGTGTTTTGAATTCGGGTACTTTCAAAGTTGCACCCGTTAGAGCCGATACCTCGCGCGCAATGCCATAAACACTCAAGCAATGTGCCAAATTGGGCGTGAGTTTGAGTGTGAACAGCGTATCGTCTAACTTCAAATAAGTGCGAATGTTTTCACCAAGGGGTGCATCCGAGGGCAGCTCTAACAAGCCGTCGTGATCGTCCGCAATCTTAAGTTCTTTGGCAGAACACAGCATGCCTTGGCTCTCAACACCGCGCAGTTTGCCCACCTTAATTTGGAAAGGTTTGCCGTCTTCACCAGGCGGCAACTCTGCGCCCACCATGGCGCAAGGAATGCGAATGCCCGCGCGTGCATTGGGTGCGCCACACACAATGTTAAGCAATGTAGGTTGGCCGACATCAACTTGGCAAACTCGCAAGCGATCGGCATTGGGATGCTGCTCTGCACTTTTGATCTCACCAATGACCACGCTGGAAAACGGCGGGGCAACAGGTTGAAGTTCTTCAACCTCCAAGCCCGCCATGGTGAGAATTTCGGCAAGTTGTTCGGTGTTAAGGGGTGGGTTGCAAAACTCACGCAGCCAAGATTCAGGAAATTGCATGGTCTTTTACTTATTGAAATTGACTCAAGAAGCGAACGTCGCCATCGAAGAACAAGCGCAAATCATTCACGCCGTATCGGAGCATGGTGAGCCGGTCGGGGCCCATGCCAAAAGCAAAGCCAATGAATTTTTCAGGATCGAGGCCCATGTTGCGAACCACATTCGGGTGCACCTGGCCTGAACCTGCCACTTCCAACCAACGTCCCGCCAAAGGTCCTGTTTGGAATTGAATGTCAATTTCGGCACTGGGCTCAGTGAAGGGAAAAAAGCTGGGACGAAAGCGAAGAACCAAGTCATCGCTTTCAAAAAATGTGCGGCAAAAATCAGTGAACACCACTTTCAAATCTTTGAAGCTGACGTTCTCACCAATCCACAAACCTTCGCATTGGTGAAACATGGGTGAATGCGTGGCATCACTGTCAACACGGTAGGTGCGCCCTGGTGCAATGACGCGAATTTCTGGCATGCCCTGCCCTGCATCCAATTGCGCCTTGAAGCGCTTCACATGTTGAACCGCATGGCGAATTTGCATGGGACTGGTATGAGTGCGAAGCAGGTGACCACCTTCCACATAGAAGGTGTCGTGCATGGAGCGTGCAGGATGATCTTCAGGCGTATTGAGCGCCGTGAAGTTGAACCAATCGGTTTCAATTTCAGGACCTTGTGCAACTTCAAAACCCATAGATCCAAAGATTTGTTCAATCCGCTCCAAAGTGAGAGAGACCGGGTGCAGGCCGCCTTGCGTGAGGGGACGACCTGGCAATGACACATCAAAAGCTTCCGCCTTGAGTTGAACCGCCAACTCGTTATCGGCCAAAGCTTGACGGCGCGCTGTGAGCGCTGCTTCGATGCCTTGCTTGGCCAAGTTGACTGCTGCGCCGAATGTTTTCTTTTCATCAACGCTCAAGGCGGCCATACCCTTCATCATTTCGGTGATGCGGCCTGCCTTGCCCAAATACAGGGCCTTGGCATTTTCAAGATCGGCGGGGGTTTGGGCCTGAGCAAAACTGGCCCGGGCCGCTTCAACCAAACTGTCCAACTCGGTCATGGTGGGAACTTTAAAAGGAACTTAAATTCAACATAAAAAAAGGATTGAAGCCTTCGCAAGCCTCAACCCCCTTGATCGACTGTGATATCGACTGCGTGAGT
>Ga0209768_10001013_pt1 | contig 18233 bp, 8 predicted proteins | sample LauGreSBDMM110SD_3_FD_187564 | JGI IMG/M metagenome (GOLD analysis project Ga0209768, IMG submission 187564) | Freshwater lake microbial communities from Lake Michigan, USA - Sp13.BD.MM110.SD (SPAdes) (version 2) | ecosystem: Environmental > Aquatic > Freshwater > Lake | place: Lake Michigan... | reverse complement strand
CTCACATCTAAGACATTGCTGTTAAAGGGCATATATGCACTCAGACCTACCACTGGGGATACACCAATGGCCATAGCATTGGTAAATTGACCCCCGATCGCTGCTTTATCCACATCCGTTAATGCAACTTGTGCCGCACAGAGTGTCCCTGAGGCAGCACCATTTGAGATTGCCCACCGATCCACAGAATACACGGTGCTTGCCTCTTCCGCACTCCCACCTGCGCCCGTTCCTGTTAGACTAACGGTTAGTGCAGGTCCATTAACAGACCCTCTCTGATCCACACGCATATCTCCATTCATGATACGATTGCGAAATACACCCAAGTTCTCTGAATTTAGACTACCATAGATAGTCATATTACTTGTGACAACTCCAGATTGTGTGACTGTCATGGATTCAGATAATGCACTATTGGTTAAGTCATCTAATGTTAGAATACCTGTATTATTTGCAATACTATAGAAACGATGGATACTTGCCTCGTATTTTTTTACAGCAGGTATTAGTTTCTTAGGAGCCATCGTATTATGGTAAAAGGATAAAAAAATATAATTATAACTCTGCGTCAAGGCGTAATCCGATCACCCATGGGCGGTCACCACCTGAAGTCCGTGTGAAACGAAAACAATCTGTGTAAGTATATGTAGATTCAAAAGAGGTTGTGGGTGCGAGAGTTGTATAGGAAAATGTTGGAATGACTCGTTTAACGACCTTATAGGTAGAAGAGCCCCATTGAGAACCCGCCTGTACTCCACCTTGATCTACTATGCCCATTGTTTCGTAATACCTTAGACATAATTGCAATTCTTCGGAATAGGGTCTAACTTCAAACGGTGTGGCCATCGCACCTTTTTCAAATTGGACACCTGTCAGATAAATTGAATTGCTCGTATCCGCCAAAAAGTTATTCGCCGAGGCGCCATAGGCTTGAATATTGGAACCCGTAAAATATTGAGCACTGGACCACCCACCCACCACGTCCGAACTCACATAGGGTGCGCTTGCTCCCAAGCACAAGGCTAAATTTACCCCGCATGTGGTATCCTTCGCCCAAGCCGCATCGGTGGTATCCCCAGGAATCGTAAAGCGAATCTTCTGCCACGAACCTGACGGAATGCTCGGTGTGGTATATAGATACGACCGTGGCAGGAGGTATTGTGATATCGTTGTTCCTGTAGCATTCTTACTATAAATTTGATACACCTCCGCCGCAGACAGGGCTTTATCATAAATACGAACATCATCTATGTATCCTTTGAAAGCATATGCATTATCATAAGTGCGACATCCTAATTTTAAAGTGGTTGGTAATGCAGTGGTTGTTCCAATAGTTAATACCAGCGCAGTGGAAGGCAGTGTGGTTGTTCCGACTGCCACCCCATTTATATAAAGAATATTACTAACACCATTTATTAAAGTCACAGCTACATGCAGCCATTGGGACAAGGTAATGGTTATAAAGGATGATGTATAATTAACACTTGATATATATATACTGGTATATATTTGTGAAGAACTATTAATGACAATGCTTAAAGTGTTATCTAACAACCCTCCTATACTGAATGGTATAGAATAATTCGCAGCCGCCGTAGGATAGATCCACATAGAAACACTCAAGGGCAGTGATGCATAATTATAATTATACGATATGAATGTGCTGGGTGTTCCGCCTACCGTATTCGCGGTTAAATCCAAAGAGCGCGTGCCCACTTTATATACACCTGTGGAATAGACCACATTGGTGCCCACGGGATTGGTTAAGAAACCGAGAGTATCATTAATACCTGAATCCGTTTCAAAGGTTACGGCAGCTATGGCAGCCGCTGCCCCAGCATTCCCAGCCGAAAGTGAGAATTGTTGGTCATTACTGGTATTGTTTTTAATCCAGGCGCTGATGGTTGCACTCTGCGCAGCCGTGGTGCCCCATGCCAAATCAGCGACATTCAGTCCTTCAATGGGTTGCTGATAGAGCATATAGGCCGCATTTTGATAAGAGTAATACAGCCCGGCGACTTCACTTGCGGACAAATCCCGATTATAAATACGCACATCATCTACGAGCCCTTTAAATGCATAGAGAAGACTGGTCCCAGTTTGACCGCCAATACGTAATTGTGTGGGAGAACCCGTTCCATTTGCAATAGTGAATGCCCCTGCGCCCGTTTTCGTACTGCAGACCATTACCCCATTGATATAGAATTGTAAATAAGAATTGGTTACAGTTACACTAATATAATACCACGTGCTAGCACTTAATGTGATTGAAGCCGAAGAATAACCTATGCCACTAATATTTACTCCTACAATGATTTTTCCAGTAGCATCAATCACAAGTTGTAATGAAGTATTATTCGTAGAGGTATTATTGCCTAGGCAGAATAGCACTTGATATGCTGCAATGGAGCTCGCGTTGATCCATCCACCTATAGATAAAGGGACAGAGAAACTGCCACTGGCCAATGTATAGGTTAATCCTTTGGTCATGGTGCCACCCGCAGTATTGGCGGTTAGATCCAAAGATGCTGTGCCAGACTTACTGGAAGACGAATAGACGGTTGTGCCTGTGGCCACGGGTGCTGGTAATGTGCCTTGAGAATCCGTAGCCACATTATCAAACGCCAACCGTGTCGTTAAACTATTGGTCGGTTCCACTGTCGGTGGTGCCACATTTGCCAATGCCAATATTTCCGTGGCGGAAAGAGCCCGATTGTAAATCCGAAATTCATCAATGTATCCTGCGAATGGAGTAAGGCTTGTGGTTCCATCATTACCAAACAAAATTCCTGTGCATAAAAACGTGGGAAATGTATATGTATTAACTAGCGTTCCATTTAGATAATAAGACATCGCACCAGCACTTGTCACTGAAAAACCAATGTGATACCATGTATTTTGTGTGACAACACTTGATGCCCAAGATACTACACCACTGTTAGTAATATACAACGTCAAAACACCTGCACTGAGTGAAATAGAAACAACTAAATTGTTCGTGGTAACGCTTGTTGAAGTATTTGTTACAAAGATAGTGCTATACTTTCCAGAGGCCGGTGACTTGATTAAACAGAACCAAAATGACAAAGAGAAAGGGTATTTTAAAATATACGGAGAAGTCAAATAGTTTGCTGCCGCCGTTGGTGTCGCTATTACATTCGCTTCATTGGCTAAATAGACCGCGGCATTCCCAACACGTCCCGGAGCATAATTCATTGTGCCTGTAGGTGTTAATACCACACCATTCCCACTAACGTCTAAGATATTACTGTTAAAAGGCATATATGCACTCAGACCTACCACAGGGGATACACCGATGGCCATGGCATTGGTAAAACGCCCTTCAAGCGCTGCTTGGTCGGCATCTGATAAACTCACTTGTGCCGCACAGAGTGTACCTGAGGCGGTTCCATTTGCAATGGCCCACCGATCCACAGAATATACAGTGCTTGCCTCTTCCGCACTCCCACCTGCACCCGTGCCAGGTTTGCCAGTTATTTTTCCACGTTGATCCACGCGCATATCTCCATTCATAATGCGATTACGAAATAAACCCACGTTATCCGCACTAACACCGTTATAGAGTGTTAAATTACTTGCATATACAATCCCTTGTGAAATGGTCAATGACTCCGATAATACACTATTGGTTAAGTCATCTAATGTTGTTGAATTACTCGTAGCGTTAAAGAAACGATGAATACCTGCTTCATATTTCTTTACCGCAGGTATAATTTTCTTAGTAGCCATTGTATTATGGTAGAAGGATAAAAAAAGTTACTATAACTCCGCGTCAATGAGTAATCCATATACAGCTGGTTCGGCATTTGTGCGTGTAATTCGGAAACTATCCTCATAGGTTACTGCATTATTAAACGCTCCATATAAAGCAACTGTATAAGAGAGTGTCGGCACGGCACGTTTGATGACCTTATAGGTAGAAGACGTTAATTGAGTGCCTGTTTGCGCCCCTCCTTGATCTACAACATTGATCATTTCAAAGTAGCGTAAGCATAATTTTAATTCAGTGGAATAAGGACGACCACTAAAAGGCGTAACGCTCGTGCCCTTTTCAAATTGAACCCCTGTTATATAAATGGAATTATTTACATCGGCCAAGAAATTATTGGACGACATGCCATAGGCTTGAATATTGGAACCCGTATAGTATTGGGCACTTGACCACCCACCCACCATGTCTGAACCCACATAGGGCGCACTGGCGCCTAGACACAGTGCTAAATTCACTCCACACATGGTATCCTTCGCCCAAGCCGCATCTGTGGTATCCCCTGGAATCGTAAAGCTTATCTTTTGCCATGCCCCCGACGGAATGCTCGGTGTAGTATATAGATACGACCGTGGCAGAAGGTATTGAGATACCGTCGTCCCCGACACATTTTTACTATAAATCTGATAAACCTCCGCCGCAGAAAGAGCTTTTTCAAAAATCCGAACATCATCTATGTAGCCTTTGTATGCATATGTATTATTATGACAGCGACCTCCTAATTTTAAAATGGTCGGTAATGCGGTGGTTGTTCTAATGGTTAATACCAGCGCAGTAGAAGGCAGTGTGGTCGTTCCGAATGCCACGCCATTTATATAAAGTATCATACTAACGCCAGTTTGTAAAGTCACTGCTACATGTAGCCATTGCGATAAAGTTACTGTAGGTCCTGTAACACCATAAAAGACACTTGACACATGATTTTCTAGTACTATTTGAGATGAACTATTGATATAAATATCAAAAGAATAACCCAACAAACTTCCTATACTAAATGGTATAGAATAGTTCGCGGCCGTCGTAGGATATATCCATAGAGAAACACTCAAGGGCAGTGTTGTATAGTTATAATTATACGAGATAGATGTGCTGGGTGTTCCACCCGCTGTATTCGCCGTTAAATCCAGTGACTGCGTGCCCACTTTATATACGCCCGTGGAATACACCACATTGGTTCCAATGGGATTGGTTAAGAAACCGAGAGTATCATTAATTCCGGAATCCGTTTCAAACGTTACTGCAGCCAAGGCCGCTGCGGCTCCGGCATTTCCAGCCGAGAGTGAGAACTGTTGGGCATTGCTTGTATTGTTTTTAATCCAGGCGCTGACTGAGGCGCTTTGAGCTGCAGTGGTTCCCCAAGCCAAATCCGCAACATTCAGCCCTTCAATCGGCTGCTGATAAAGGGTATATACCGAATTTTGATAAGAGTAATACAACCCTGCTATTTCCGTAGCGGACAAATCCCGATTATAAATACGCACATCATCCACATAGCCTTTAAATGCATAGGCTAAACTGGTTCCCGCCTCCGCTCCAATACGCAATTGGGTAGGAAAACCGGATGCCCCCGTGCCGCCTCTAATATTTAATGCCCCCACTCCCGTCTGTCTGCTAGCTACCATTACCCCATTGATATAAAACTGCATATAATAGTTGGTGATAGTAAAGGCCAAATGATACCATGTGCCTGCGGTAAGCGCGAAAGGAGATAACGAGGAGTTATAGGCCGTGCCTCCGATCGTGCAGGTTAGAACGATTTTCCCACTCCCAGCAACATCAAAGTATATTTCAATGGCTAATGTATTGGTGGAGGTATTGTTTCCTATATTAAATGGCACCTGATACGCAGCGGTCGTAGGCGAGGTAGAATTGATCCAGATGCTTCCAGATATGGGTAATGTGTAATTACCAGTAGCCAAACTATAGGTTAATCCTCTGGTCATGGTTCCACCTGCGGTATTCGCAGTTATATCTAAGGACGCTGTTCCAGACTTACTTGAAGACGAATAGACGGTCGTTCCAGTGGCCGTGGGAGCAGATAGCGCCCCTAAGGAATCCGTAGCGATATTATCAAATGTGAGACGTGACGTTAAACTATTGGTTGGTGCCACTGTCGGAGGTGCTACATTTACCAAGGCAGCTATTTCTGACGCGGAAAGAGCCCGATCGTAAATCCGAAATTCATCAATGTATCCTGCAAATGGATAAGTAAAGGAAGTATTGATATTTCCTAGAATATATCCATTTTTAACAAATGCAGTTGCAGTGGTGCTCGTTTGCACCCCGTTGACATAGAACAGTAACGTGCCATTCTTCTTCACAATGGCCGCGTGTGCCCATGTATTCACTGTAATCGCTGCGCCTGTATAATTAGCTACATTTTGTATGCCAAAAGCTATATTGCCTGCCAAAGTAATTTGAATAAAGAGTGAATTTGCAGATTGCGCCGCGGAACTATTGGTTGAAAATGGCACACATGGATAGGTGCCACTGAGAGGCATCTTGGTGGCTAAAACCCATAGTGATACCGTAAAGGAAGTTGCATAGGAATAGGATGCATTTAACAAATAGTTTGCTGCGGCAGTAGATGTCGCCAGCACGTTCGCCTCATTCGCTAAATAGACCCCTGTTTCACTGACTCTCCCTGGCGCATAGCGAGCTGTGCCTGTCAATATGGGCGTATTTCCATTCCCAGTAACGTCCAATATATTGCTATTAAAGGGCATATAGGTGTTTAAAGTGATGAGCGGAGAGACGCTAAGCATCGTCGCATTGGTGAATCGCCCTTCTACCGCTGCCTGGTCTGTATCTGATAATGTCACTTGTGTAGAGCATAATGTGCCCGACGCATAACTATTCGCAATTGCCCACCGATCCACAGAATAGGTGGTCTCTGCAGCCGCACTATTACCACCGGCGCCTACTCCCGGTATGCCTGTTACGGTTCCTCGCTGATCCACACGCATATCACCATTCAGGACACGATTTTGGAATAAACCCGTGTTTTCTACACTTAGCCCACCATAAACCGTTAAGTTACTCGCAGTGATACTGGTTGGTGTGATGGTAAGCATCTCCGTTAATGCACTATTGGTCAAGTCATCCAACGTTGTATTACTCGCGGCGCAAAAGAAGCGATGGATACCGGCTTCCCGTTTTTTTATCGCAGGTAACAATTTCTTAGGAGCCATTGTATTATGATAAACGGATAAAAATAACTATTAATTACATTCGCGTAGCAATGTGCGATGGGTGAGTTTCTGCAGCTCTGGCAAGGCCACCCGAATGATTTCTAAAATAGGCTCCACTTCGTAGTCATCCCGACAGGAATAGACATCAATCGCGAACCGGTTTAATTCCGGCCATGTATGGATGGATACATGGGATTCGGATAAGAGATAAAGCACCGTTAGGCCATAGGGTTGAAACTGATGATACGATACATTCAGAATCGTCAGACCACACGCCTTAATGATATCTTGCAACATTCGCATCATCTTATACAGGTCATTCACTGAACTCTTCTGTGCTTCTACACCCCAATCAATGAGTCCCTCAACGGTGAGCAATTTACCTAGCATTTATGTATATCCATCCTACTGTTTAACGTTTAAGCCATTTATAAAATAAAATAAAGCTCGGCCGTTTCTATCAAATAATTCTCCACGCCAAAATAAATAAGGGTATGTCCTATTCATTTAGCGATGTGTTTTACATTGATACAGATACGTCTATCGCTAAACTAAAAGGTAACTTAGACCTACAAAACAACGTGCGCTTCTCTAAAACCACCACCGAAGATGGTGTCGTCATTCAAGCCAATATTATCAAGGATTATTTGCAGAAAAACTCTGAACTCTTTGCCATCAATAACTTTACGAATTCCAACACCGTTACGCTAGACATTCAAGATATTTACCCAATGCCTAATAATCAATATCAGATTTTATTGGATGTGGAAAATCTCACGTCATCTACTTGTAATTTACAGATAGCTACAAAAACCATTCAAGTTTCAGGCAATCATAGGCTATGTCTCAAAATAGATTACCCCAATGTCACCTCTGAAAACACCTACCTTCCCTATTTGGGCACCAAAATCTATAACTTAGACTATGCCACGTCCAATGACCACGACTATTTCGTCGGTTATACCAATGGCACCAATACCCTTACCGAGAGTGCGACCGGGGCGCAGCTCGCTATTACAAACCCCACCGGATATTTCCTACATAACGCATCCAATCACGTCTTTAAAGCCAGTTGGCACTTGCTCTGTGATGAATCCTATTTTAGCGGAGCCATCCTGCATTCAAACCAACAGATCATTACCGGCATTTATAAAAACCAAGCCATCGCCGCAGGCACCCCTTTCACGACCATTGGTGGTAGCAATGTCACCCCCATCAAGCTCCCTCAATCCTTTAATGACGCCTATATGTTCATTCTAGCGAACGATATTACCTATGAATCTACCACCTTTATAAAATACTTTAAAACACAGGGTAATGCCGTGCAATCCACCTTTCCAAAGCTCATCCCCTTAGAAAGCGAACGCATGCTCTGCTCCTTCTTGACAAAGACCGATCCCTTATTACCGATTGTCCCCTATACTTACGATCCCCTTACCGCGGCCTATCTCCAAGATACCCTCAATGGCACCCTCGTCACCATCCCAGGCACCACCTTTGCCAACAATTATCAATATGTTCTGGTAAAATTAACGACCGCAGGCGCTTATCTCTGGACCATCCGTATTGTGGTAAAAAATATTAATCTTGCGATCCCCAATGCCATAGACGTCATTTATCATGAGAATGGGACATTTACCGTCAGTATTATAAATAATGCACTCACCGACTTGGTCATCTATAATACGAATCTTTCCACCTCATTTATCGTGAATTGCTATAACGTGCTTATCCACTTTAATGCGCTCGGCGTCTATCAGTGGGCAACAAAGATAGACCCACTCGCCTCGTTTAAAAATGTATTGACGTCCTATAGCAGTAATACATTCTTTGTGCATGCCGTCTATGACCCTACCATCGTTCCAGGGGCGACCCTTGCAAATATCTATAACAGCGATGGCACCACGTTTAATACGCTGAATACAACCACGGCCGGCACAGTGGCCGCTACCATTTATTACGGCGAAGATGGCAAAGTTCGACATTATAACCATTATACATGCAGTTTTCCCAACGCCATCCGCCCTTTCTTTGCGGCTGTGCCTCCCGCCTCAGGCACCCTATACGCCCAACTCAATACAGCTACTCTGTCAAATGTAGCCATTGAATACACGGATGCCTTTTTAAATATAACCAATTATAGTGTCCCTGCCAATAGTATTTCATTCACCGGATATAACTACTTATCTCAAACGATTGGTCAAAAACAACTCAACTTTGGAGAAAATTTAAAGAAGCTACGTATGAATGCGGAAACTCTTACCCTAACGGGCTCGGCAACGATTGACAGTGACCTGGCGGTGCGCAAAATACAGACCAGTAGCAATATCCTCATGACCAATGGCTCACGCCTCGGCATTGGCACCCTCCTGCCGCGTTATACATTGGATGTCCTCGGGGCGGGATACCTAGCCGGAAATGTCGGCATTGGCACCACCCTGATAACTTCTAAACTCACTGTTCAATCCGTCAATCAAGACCCCTTGTCTATTCAGAACTTGACCAGTATTAGCTATCCCGTGGATCCATTTATTACGTCTTCCACTCCAAACTATGGTCCGGATTATACTTTTACATGCAATATTGTGGATTCGTTGGTAGATATTCAAGAAATGCCGCCCCCCGCAGGAGCGAGTTATGGAGAATGGCAAGATTTCGTAGGTAACTACACCTATACCGCTACCAGCAGCAATATCACAGGAACAACTTATGCTCCTTCTAAGGCATTTGATAAAGACTATTTTACTGCTTGGAGAAGTCGCACCGTGCGCTACAATCGCACAACAGGCGTGCCCTATAATTCCAACTTAACGACGGTTTCTGGCACCGGATATTATGGTGAGTGGCTGCAAATGGATCTCATTCAGGAATATTTTACGAAACCCAGAATGCGAATGGGGCTCTATAATTACAATGTGCATAAAGATATTACGAACGTTGGCACGCCCGTAAGTTGGATTATTGCCGGTTCTAACGATGTAAATGCGGACCCCACCTACTGGAATCAACTGGGTATTTCACAACCAAGTGACGATGTGGGTTGGACATTGCTGGATAAAAGAGATAATTATACGCTAAATACGTCTTCCAGTAATTTCACCATTGCCAATACAGCCTCAAGCTCAAATTATGGACACTTTCGAATGATTATTACCAAGACAACACCTGGATATGATTATTGTTCCTTGGGTGAATTGCGTTATAATATGAATATTGTCTTTCGTAATTCCTACCCAGCCTATACGAGTTATAATTATACAGCCATTACCAATTCCAGATATAACTTCTTCTATAACGATCGGGTAAACTATAATCCACTTATGTTGATAAATGGCCCAGCCGACTCCATTCAGACCCTTGGAATTAATTGGCGTTCTGGAAAAACCTTTACCAATGTCGCATCCGATTCCATTATACCCAGCAAAATAGAACTCTATTACCCATCCCCGATAAACTTTAATAGTTATGGGTTTATTGGCACACAATTAACCAGAATGCCTACCAATTGGCTGTTTGAATATTATGGGCAAACCGGTGCTTCCACTAGTAATTGGATTCAATTGGATACACAAATCGCAAATGTGCCAACGCAATTAACCACCAGCTACTCCCTACCCACACTCTATAATGGAGCACGTTTTAGGTTCTCATTGTCCAATAATAATTCGCCGACGGCCGACTACCTGGAATTAAAGCGTATTCAAATAAAAAACCAGTTGATTGTGACGGCATTAAGCATTGACCAAACCAGTAAAGCCTTATTCGCAACTGGGGTTGGCATTGGCACCACAACCAGTACGCTGGTGAATCAACTCGGCGTGAATGCAGAAACCAATTTTTATAAAGACGTTACCTTTAATGACGGTATTCTCATTCGCGGAGTGATGGAATTCGCTTATGAAGGGGATAATAACACAAGTAGAGGAAGAAAAGGCCATCGTGGCATTGAATGGAGATATGATGATAACAATCGTTGGGGAATGGTACAAGATAGTTTATATAATTTAGCTTTATACACATCCAGTTTTATAGATTATCCTACTCCAGGAGAGGGTTCATCCATCACCTTTAACAAGACGAATACGGTCAATAACGATGCCACGATTGCCTTTACCGAATACGGTCGTTTTAATTACCAAGGCAACCTAGGTATTGGTACCACCCGCCCACGAGCCAAATTGCATGTAAATTCGGATGCTTCCGCTAAAGCGATGATTATTAATCGCACAGGAAATGGGACATTGATTGATTTTAATGTAGCGAATATTTCACAGGGTAGTATTTCCGTATCTGGAGCAACCGTTTCCTATAATACATTTACAGGAGGACATTGGACGCAATTGGAAAATAATAACGGACCCATAATGGATATACCGAGAGGAACCGTCATGAGTAGCATTGACCAAATGGCTGAATGGAAATCGCAAGAATGGTATAATCAATCCAATATATTTCAACATGAATCCTACTATGGTCAATGCAACGTGGGTGATACATTTACAGATGAAATAGGTCTCGTTCATACGGTCGTTTTAGAAGAAAATGAATCTCTTGCAAAATGCAAAATATCGGATATATATTGCGATAAGCGTGTATATGGTGTATTTAGTAATTGGGATCACGAAGGAGATATGGTGATCCATTCGTTAGGTGTTAGTGTAGTGCGCGTTAAAGGTGGCTGTAAAGGAGGGGATTTAATTGTTAGCAATGGTGATGGAACGGCCGTTTCACAGGCAGATGATATCATCCGCTCTTATACAATTGGTAAGATTACTGTGGGTAATTCCAATCTGGATGAACAAATAATCCCATGTGTATTATACTGTGGTTAATCTTGATATTATAAAAAATAAGCGTGATTATAGAATAGAGAAACTAAATGAGTCGCGTTTTAGGAGACGTGTTCCAAATCCTTCAAGGAGGAAATGTAGGATTGGGAACCACCGAACCACGGGCAAAACTAGACGTGATTGGTGATACCTTCATTAGCGGTTCCATATCAGTCGCTTCCTTTACGGGCGGCGCCATTAGCGACAGTGTTTCTACCACGTCCAGCACTATTGCGGCTTCTTCTACCGCTGTGAAAACCGCATATGACCTCGCAGCGGCTGCTCTCCCTCGCAGCGGTGGCACCATGACGGGCGATATCCTCACCAGTGCCACGGCAAATGTCGGTATTGGCACCACCCTAGCGAGGTATCCATTAGATGTCACAGGAGACGCACTGATTAGCGGATCTGTATCTGCGGCTTCCTTAACGGGCACGGCGATTAGTGACAGTGTTTCTACCACTTCTAGCACTGTTGCGTCTTCTTCTACTGCGGTGAAAAGCGCTTACGACATAGGCGCGGCTGCCCTCCCTCGCTCCGGAGGCACCATGACAGGTGATATCCTCACCAGTGTGACTGCGAATGTCGGTATTGGAACCACCGTGGCGAGAGTGCCCCTAGATGTCACAGGAGATGTCCTCGTTAGCGGATCCATATCTGCGGCTTCCTTAACGGGCTCTGCAATTAGTGACAGTATATCTACCACTTCCAGCACCATTGCAGCCTCTTCTATCGCGGTAAAAACTGCTTATGACCTCGCAGCGGCCGCTCTTCCTCGCTCCGGAGGCACCATGACAGGAGATATCCTCACCAGTGTGACCGCAAATGTCGGTATTGGCACCACCGTAGCAAGGTCTCAACTGGATGTCACAGGAGACGTCCTCGTTAGTGGATCCATTTCCGCGGCTTCCTTAACGGGCTCTGCTATTAGTGACAGTGTTTCTACCACTTCTAGCACCATTGCGGCATCTTCTACCGCTGTGAAAAGCGCTTACGATCTCGCTAACGCCGCCCTTCCGAAAGCAGGTGGCACCATGACCGGTACGCTGGTCGCCAGCAATATCTATATACATGGATCCATTGATACAAGTAACTTAACTATACGCTCACGAGGCGCTCTCTTATTGCCAGTGGGTTCAAACAGTGATCGTCCCACCCCTACCATAGATGGCTATATCCGCTATAACCAGGAGCTAAGCCAATTTGAAGGCTATTCACAAAGCACATGGGGCGCGATTGGAGGCGGAAGCACTGGTACTGGAGGCTTCTCACCATGGTCTAGTAACGGTTCTGATATTTATTACACATTGGGCAATGTGGGCATTGGCACCAGTCTGCCGCAAGCTAAATTAGATGTGAATGGAAATGCCCTTGTCAGCGGCGATCTAACAGTTTCTGGTTGCAATTTATATATTACCAATGGAGGGGTGGGTATCGGTACGACCACCAGTTCAACTGTAAGTCAGTTAGCCGTCAATGCTGAAACCAGATTGTATAAAGATATTACATTAAGTGATCGGGTAGATGTAGGAGGATATTATAGCGGGGGAATGCGTATTCGTGGTGTGGTCGATTTAGCCTATGATGGGGAAAATATATCACGAGGAGGGTCCAAAGGACATCGCGGGATTGAATGGTATTATGCCAATAACAACCGATGGGGCATGGTGCAGGATAGTTTATACAATTTAGCGATATACACCTCTAGTTCAGTAGTAATTGACGACGAAGGTTCGGCCATTACCTTTAACAAAACGAATACCGTAGATAATACCTCTACCACTGCCTTTTCAGAGTTCGGTCGTTTTAATTACCAGGGCTACCTCGGCATTGGCACCACCCGGCCGACACAAAAACTACATGTCCAAGGCGGCGCCCTGATTAGCGGTTCAGTATCTGCGGCTTCACTTACGGGCACAGATATTACCACAAGTAATTTAACGGTCTTAAATACACTTACGTTAGGTGGAAACTCTACGGCATTAAGAAATCGTCTTCAAGTAAATTCTGCCCGTAAAGTATTTTATGTGGATACCAGCACCAAAAGCACATTCGTCGTATCCTCAGATGGTATTTTTGGCGGTTATTCATCAAACGTAGATGTCTTTGTAAATCAGAACAAACTCAGTTATATGACGTCAAATTATGCCGATTACGATTTAACCTATGCTTGGACATCCGGTTCAAATACAGATTATACAGTCACTTTAACCCAAGCCGCTGTATTTGGCGACATTGTGGATATTACGATATGGCCTCAGATTGTTCAATTGTCCTCTACCCAACCGGGTTACGTGTATCAGAATATTAGTTTAACCTATTTTAATAAAACCACCATAAGTGGAACGGACATTTATTATCTAGGCAATACTGGCATTGGCACGATCACACCCACACAAAAACTACACGTCCAAGGTGACGCCCTCGTAACCGGAAATCTAACAGTCACCGGAAGCAATATTACAAATGTGAATGTTATTAACAATATTGAATACAATAGCAGTAACGTGATTATCAACAATGTCAGTGGTGCCGGCCCAGCTCTAAAGGTAAGTCAAACCGGTGTCGGCGCGAGTTATCCCATTGCCGACTTCTACGATAATGACATTAGCACGACCATCCCTGCCTTTCGCATCGCAGATGGCGGAAATGTTGGGATTGGCACGACGAATCCTTCTCAAAAACTGGAAGTAAATGGAAATATAAAAATTGCGACTGGGTATAATCTATATAAACCGTTTATTGGATGTTTTGTTATAGCTCCACAGAATCCAAATGGTGTTCTAGCAATATATAAATTTTCAATAGCAGTTACCACAAGTGGACACTATAGTACAGTGACTGGTCAATTTACTTGTCCTATTGAAGGATATTATAGTATATCCGTATCAATATTGAATGCAACGACAGGAAATAATGCTTTTAGAGTTTATAAAAATAATGCATTTACAGATGGTGTATCAGGAGTAATCGGATATAATTCAACTACAGAATATGCAACAGCTTCTACGACGAGTATTCTACTATGTGGGGTGAATGATACGCTTGACGTGAGAGGCCTACGATGCCAAGTTAATTATAGCAGTATGACTATTCATTTCTTAGGGTAATTACACCAATGCATGCAATAACCATTTAAACCATACCGGCGTAGTAGTATTAACAGTAAGGATGCTAAAAGTTCGCCTAAACGTAAAAGATGATCGCGTGCAGTTGGTTTTGGAGGAAAAGCGTAAGCCGACCATAAAACCCGTCATTGCGCCCGGCGATATTAAGCATCTGCGCAAACAGCTCAGTATTTCTAGCAATCTATACATTCATCCGCGTCTATTGGATCAATCCCGAATGCATCCCCGTTATGCCCGGAAATACAATATGCACAGTTATGCCACGGGGCTCTCGTTTATTGGCGACGCATTTATCAATTTTGTGGCGGCCGTGTTGGTCTATGATGAGTTCGGCAATTATAATACGCGCAAAGAATTGGTGCCGCGCCGCCTGGATTACACCAATCATAAGCACCTGGCCTTTAGAACCCAGCAACTGGGATGGAGTTCGTTTATTGCTTCTAATTCAGATACGCTCTCTATAGATACGAAAAAAGGAGAAAAAGCCTACGCCAATATGCTAGAGGGGCTGATCGGGTGCCTCTATAACAGCAATGACCTCCGACAATTGCCAGAAATACTGGAAACCGTAAAAAATATTCTCGCGCCTGACAGTAATGTCTCATTCTTGTCGCGTTTAAACTACGATTCGCTGCAATTCTTCGCGATTACCTTCTGCTTCCTTTACAGTATGACTTGCATGTTCGTGCTCTACATGCTCTTTTAACCCATTGAAACCATATAAAGATTAACCGCTCAATATATTTATAACACATATGGACCTATAGTGTATCGGTTCGCACTGGATCCTTATGAGTTCCCAGGATGGGTTCGATTCCCATTAGGTCTAAAATTTATAGTTTTTCTTTACATAAGTGTTCGTTTTATTTTTATAATAAAAACTATATAAAATCTCTTTATATCCCATTATTGTAAATGCAGCTACATGTGAAAGGCTATACGTTCTTTCTAACAGATAGAGTAGATGAAGAAGGAAATGTAAAAATTATGTTTTTATCTTTACAAAAACAGCCATATCCATGTGTACTTATTGAATTAAATAAAAATAAACGCAAGACAGAAGGATATTTACAGAGTGTAAATTTTTATACATCATGTTCCATCAAAGAAAAAGAATTAGAAAAACAATCAGGAACCATCACAATGATACAAACAGCTTTGACCTATATGTTAAACCAATATCCTCATATAAAAAAGGTTCAGCTTCAAGATGAGACATTCATAGATATTCCAACAAAACCGCTAATAACTCCTAGACGATTGTTAAAAGGTCAATTGGGATGGTATGAAGAATATCTGGGTGCATATCCCCTCTTAGACATCTTAAAGGAAAAATTAAAATACTTAAGAAAACCAGAAACTCAAGCCAAACTCCAAACATTGTTACCCTCTAACTCAAGTGATAATAAATGGTGGATTCCGACAAATATAATCCCTATTGCAGAGCAATTACAAGAAAGATTGTTTCATTATCTTATTGGAACCATGTGGGTTATTTCAGCATCTACAATTCGTAACTATAACATAGAATATATCATGGAACCGGTTTCATCTCAAAAAGCGGGTTCTTACCAAAAACGTATGAAGCAGATTTTCGCTAAAAGACCAAAAGAGACACTTTCTCGGCAGAGATATCTTTAAATTCAAGTTTCGTATTTTTCATATGTTTTAACCCATTTGCGTATAGCATTGTCTGAAACGCCATATTTTTTGCCAACTTTAACCACGGACATATTCACAAGATCTTCTTTTAGTTGTTCGTAAGAAGGCCTTTCTACTTTGCGGAAATGCCCTGATTCAAAGATAGCTTTTGATTTACATGAAATACATTGGCTATAACGCCGATCAATCACATTCATACAGCCCTCACACTTGCGTTCTTCGGGTATGGTCCTTGGCTTAGGTTCAGGTTTCGGAGGTCTATCTGTATTATTTTTATACACCGTCATATTTTTCCCTTTATAGGTATCTGTTTGAGCATGACAATTGGGACATATTGCGCGCAAATTGGTATATGTATTATTGGTATGGCGTCCGTCAATATGGTCAATTTCAAGAGGGATTGGTTTTTCATTCCATTCCGCTAGCCCACATATAGCACATTCGTGTTTCCAACCACGCTCTATTTTTAAACGTCTAAGCAATTGACTCATACTTACATACGTTGAATCTTCCACCAAGATTTCTTCCATTGTGTATCGTTTTTGAAAAGATGCGTTCTCTGGAGCATTAAGATGCTCATAATCAATGTGCAATTTATCCAATTTCTTTTGGATAATCACTAGATGAATACACGATCTATAACCCAATAGATCCATTACAGTCGTCCAATCAGTATTTGTTTGCACAATTTCAGCAATTTTTTCTTGTGTAAATTTATTAAATTTTGTGTGAAGTCCATCAAAATGCGCGCCTAGATTATCGCATTGAATGCCAGCACCTTTAATACGTCGTTGAAGACTACGGGTCATTGTCTTCATATCCAGTTTGGTTAGGACTTCGTTCCAACAATGGCATGATGAAATAAATGTTTGCAGTTCCTCGTCGTTATAATTAATGTGACTCATTTTACCCTAATTTATAGTGGTATAGTCAATTTTTATTGTATTTTACGCTTTAAACTCAAAAACTTATTTAAAGATTTATATCCTATCTAAGATAGGAAGTGAAAGCCTTCCCGAGAACTAGACAGGTTTCCCGAGCGGTCAAAGGGGTAAGCTTATATTGCTCCAGTAACTGTTAAAAGCAGTTGCTAGTCCCAAACTATTTGGGGCGACACTTTCAAATTGCGGGAATCTCCTAAAGGCGAAATCTACCAAGTTTCTGTGGAAACATAGAGATGGTGAAGACAAACACACTTCAGTATGGTAAAAATGATTCGTATGAACAATGGATAATCCGCAGCCAAGCTCCTAAGGTCGTTATGGTAAGACTATGGAGAAGGTTCAGAGACTAGACGTTAGTGGGCCCGAGAAGTTCTAACCAAACTTCTATGACGGCTTAAGGTATAGTCCATGCATTATGTGAAAGCATTCTGGTAACATGGGATCTTAAGCATCCATGCGTAAGCTTCAGGGGTCCGAATCCCCTACTTGTCATCATAACCAAAAATGTAAAATTTATATTTTGTTTTTAATTTAATTTGCACCGCAAATCTAAACCAGCTTTAATTTGCACCCACCAAATCTAAACCATATTGACCTTACTAAGCGTCATAAACGTGTCCAGCCCTGTGTGCTTGTAGAAAGCCGCCGCCCGTTCATCCTTGAGGTTGGGGACCACACTAAAGAAGAGG
>Ga0209768_10001011_pt1 | contig 18249 bp, 15 predicted proteins | sample LauGreSBDMM110SD_3_FD_187564 | JGI IMG/M metagenome (GOLD analysis project Ga0209768, IMG submission 187564) | Freshwater lake microbial communities from Lake Michigan, USA - Sp13.BD.MM110.SD (SPAdes) (version 2) | ecosystem: Environmental > Aquatic > Freshwater > Lake | place: Lake Michigan... | reverse complement strand
GGTAAGGCTCAACATATGACGGGTGGTTATGAGACTCAACCTTGAAAGTCACGGCCCACCCATGGCCAATGTCAACGACGCCTGCATTTTCACCAATGCCAACCAGCATTGAATCGTTCTTTGGAACTTTGTCACCAAACTGGCGAAGATGAACTTTGGAAGATTTATAACTGCAGTGCTCTGACCACATCACGGAATACATAGCTAATTCTGAAGAAGTTGGTCGGCGTCCCAAAATTTCTCGAATTGATACGTATTCTTCTTGCTCTAAACCAAGTTCAGCGAATGGCTGTGAGGTTTCGGGAGAAGCAACCGCATCAGAAACTTTGTCGATGCTCATGCTGTGACTTTGCCGTCGTTAATTAGTGACTTAAGCAACGATGTAAAGAATCCAAGACCATCTGTAGTTGGTCCAGTCATTTTTTCCACCGCATGTTCTGGATGCGGCATGATGCCAACCACATTTCCACGAGCATTAGATATGCCAGCAATATCCCGTCGCGACCCATTTGGATTTATCTCCAAGTAACGCGCTATGACCCGACCTTCGCCTTCAAGTTCATCTAATGTTTTTTCGTCAGCAACATACCCGCCTTCACCGTTCTTTAGCGGAATCAAAATCTCTTGGTCAATTTCAAAATTGCTAGTCCAAGCAGAGGTGTTGTTTTCAATGCGAAGCTTCTGGTCACGGCAAATGAAATGCAAATGATCATTTCGAGTCAATGCGCCAGGTAACAAATGTGATTCCGTCAAGATCTGAAAACCGTTACAGATTCCGAGAATTGGCAAACCACCATTGGCAGCGTCTACCAGTTTCTCCATGACTGGTGCGAACTTTGCAATTGCTCCACAACGCAAATAATCTCCGTAAGAAAAACCACCGGGCAAAACGGCGGCGTCAATAGAATGTAGATCGGCATCGGCATGCCAAAGTGCAACAGCTATGCCGCCGGCTAGTTGAATTGCTCTAGCAGCATCTTTATCGTCAAGGGATCCAGGGAAGGTGATCACGCCAACCCGTGGAGTCATGGGCGCACCTGAACTGTGAAATCTTCGATAACTGGGTTACTTAAAAGACTTGACGCTATTTCGTTGATTTGAGCCAGCTTGGCATCATCAATCTCACCGTCAATGGTCAGTACAAACTGCTTACCTTGGCGCACTTCAGCAACATCGGTAAGGCCCAAGCGTCCGAGCGCGCCAAGCACCGCCCGACCCTGAGGATCAAGAATTTCAGGCTTAAGCAACACATTTACGAACACTTCCGCCACAGTCACTCCAATTTTAGGTCGACCAATCTAATTGTATTGTACAAAACCATGAACTTATTGTGTTCAAGGAGATTGCTGAGAAATTTATCTTGCTCAAGATTTTGGATTTACAGGCCACTCGATCTTCAAGAATCGCCTGAGTTGTAGATTAGCCTTGACTGTAGATTACTTGGAAATTAGTTTTCACCAGTTTCAAACAAGATCGGAAGCAAATGCTCACCACAGTTAAGCAATCCTTAATGCTGGTAGATACCAGGGAGCGTTTTGTTTTAGCAATTCTTACTGCCTTAAGAGCGCTCCTTGGGATTTTTGACATTGCAGGAATTTTCCTTGTGGGCTTACTCCTGGCGAAAGGAACTGCCCAAATTACAACTAGTAGCTCACAAGTAGATGAAGTCGGGTTCGCTTCACGTCTCGCGACGAATTTTACTTTGGTTCAGATTGCATCTGCGGCATTAATCCTTTTTCTATCCAAATCGATTTTCGCAAGTCTACTTATGAAAGTAATAACAAATAGATTCGCCGAGGCAGAAAGTAAAATCGCACCCCTTTTGTACCTAAGGATATTGCAGTCCCCAATTTCCAAAGTGTCAAAAATTTCACAAGTAGAATTGACGCACTCACTAATTTATTCTGCTGGAAGTGCCGTATCGCAATTACTCACGGTGGTACTGACCATTATGAGTGAATTAGCTTTATTGATGCTTATTTCAATTGCGTTCGCATTAGTAGATTTGAAAATAACAATTTATATTGTTATTTATTTTATTGCTATTGGGGTTTTGATTCATAAGACTATTGGATCGAAACTACAACGCGCCGGAAGAAGACATGCGGAGGCAGCAATTGCAGCCAGTTCAACGGTGCAAGATTCATTGGGGGCTTTTCGAGAGATATATGCATTAGAAAAGCAGGAGGATTTTAAACTTAAATTTACCCAAGCTAGATCCGAATTTGCCAGAGCAACAGCGACACTTAATTATTTAGCTCAACTACCTAGATATCTGGTCGAATCTGCTGTGATGATTGGCGCAATTGGCCTTGCTGGCTTCACGCTTAGTTCTGGAGATCCCGCCTCAGCGGCTGGAACTTTAGGTATCTTTCTAACGGGCGGCCTAAGAATAATGGCCAGCATGCTACCGCTGCAGAATTCCCTTGGAGTATTAAAGCAACTGACTGCGCAAGCAGATTTGTTTCTTCGCCTCACAAAAGAGTTCCCAGCCCGAAGCCATGAATTAGAAATCGATTGCAAATCTAAGTCGACTGATCTAAATTTGACGCCGATTGAGGTTGTGCTTGACCAAGTCTCCTACGCTTATGAGAACTCTGAGCTCCCTGCTGTTAAATCAGTTTCGCTCAAAGTTCCAAGAGGGCACACAGTTGCATTTATTGGAGCTTCTGGATCAGGTAAAAGCACTCTGGCAGACTTGATAGTTGGATTACTAATTCCAACGAGTGGCACTGTTTTGGTTGACAATGCTGATTTTAGAAATATCGGCTACGTCCCTCAATCACCTGGAATGATTAGTGGCACTATTTGTGAAAATATCACCATAGACATAAACAAACAATTCCTTGATCAGGATCGCTTGAACAATGCGTTGTCTTTGTCTCACCTAGAGGAACTGGTGAAAACTTTGGAAGATGGCGTCGATACAGAGCTTGGAGCCCAATCTGATGGGCTAAGTGGTGGACAACTCCAACGCATCGGATTAGCTCGAGCAATCTATGCAAATCCTGGACTATTAGTTCTCGATGAGGCCACCAGCGCACTCGACGCTGAGACCGAGGCAGCGGTCTCCGATTCTCTCCGAACTCTTCATGGTAAGTGCACAACAATCGTCATTGCGCACAGACTTTCAACCGTTCAAAAAGCTGACACCATTTTTGTATTTGATAAGGGAGAAGTCGTTGCCTCTGGCAGATTTGAGGACTTAGTGGTAACTAATGACATAGTAGCGAGATTCGTAAAACTTGCCAGCCTAGATACCTGAGTCACAAATAGTTTTATTGTGATAACTCTTGCTTTGCTAGCCTCAGGGAGGGTTGACTTCAGTTTCTAAAAAATCTTACCGTTCGCATGCTGCGTATTTCTCTGAGGGTTATTAAACACTTCTAGTCACTGTTTAGGTTTATCTTCGCTTCAAGCTCATAAAAATCCTTAAACTGAGAAACATAGTCCCGTGAAGCATCTTTCTGCCCCAACAAAAAACCCTGGCCATCAAGGATAACTCCAGAAGACTTGAGAGCACTGATGTCGGGGACATCAAAAGTTTGATCACCAATGAACCAGACATTCCTTCTTTCTGCATTTGTCAACAGGTTTAATGCGAAATCAAATGGCGCTCCGGATTCCTTCTCTGATCCTACTAATTCAGAGGTTATAACGTAGTCAAAAGTTAGTTCCCAGCCCAAGTAGATAAGTTTCCTAATCTGAATTTGGCTAGTTAAGTCGGTAACCATAACCAATGGAATCTTTTGGAATCTTGCAGAATCAAGGAAGTCTTTCGCACCAGGATTTGGTTTCATTTCGATTAAAAACTCTGACCAGTAGGTTTGTTCATACTTAAGTGCCACATAAGGTTTACTGGAAAAGCCCATTTCAATTAACGCTTCTTGGAGATACAGAATTCTGCTATGACTTGACGCTACCGACCCAAGCCTGTTCTTCACCTTGGTGCGCGATAAATCAATACTTCTAACTACTTGTCCCTTTGAAACGCCCAATTCTTTTGAAACCATTTCTGCAGCTACATCTTGCGCCTTAATATTGCAGCTTACGTAGTCATACAAGGTGTTATCAAAATCTATCAAAATCGAAGTTGGTTTCTCGTTTAAAATTTTCTACCCCTTATTCTGGTTCGGCGTTCAACTAAACCAATGACTACCAAAAGGGACATAAGACCTCTGGCTCCAGAAGCAAATAACGGTTGATCAACGAAGAGTTGATTCTTGTGCTCAACCATTACATCAAGCAACGATGAGTAATCTTCAGATGTTAGTGAGTGGGCATCAATTTCCATTTTTTCTAGGCCTTCTTGTACAATTTCGTGCGAGACATTGACATTTGAAAGACTTCTTAACTTTCTCACAAAATTTTCAGCAAAAAAAAGATTTCTAAGTATGCATTGAACTTTAAAGTTGCTTTGATTCAAATCATTGAACGGGAAGTTGAGAGGCACAAGAATCAAAGATAGGTCGGCTATTGCTTCCTGTGGTTCGATATATTTCTTGAAATCTGGAACTCGCATCTCAATGTTTGACAAAGCGTTTTGAGCTGACGCACCTCGAGTACTCACATCCCTATCTATCTTTAATTGTCGGCGTAGATCTTCATCCATTGACAAATAAACCTTTAAATCCACTTTTTCTCTCGTGGCTTTCAGGGTTAGTGCATGCAGTCCATTGACCAGTACTAAATCAGATGGTTTTTGGACAAATGGTTTTGTAAATCGACCAGCTCTGTGATCGTAGTGTCTAGACATAACCAATTCCCGATTTAGCGCTTTTTCAAGATCAACTTGCATGAGATGTAAGTTATTGGCATTTGGATGCAAGTGAGTAGTCCCATTCCAGATCTTGTCACCACGCTCATAGATGTGGTAATCATCCCCAGAGATGTAAGTTGTAAGATGTGTTCCCAAGATTCTCGTTAGCGATTGGGACAGAGTATCTTTTCCCACACCACTATCACCAGCGATTGCTATTGAAAGTGGTTTGGTTCCAATACTGAAGACATCACCATCCACTATGGCGCCCCGCAAAATGCTGACAATCAACAGGCTGCCAAACACGAGCAACAAAGTCTCTAGGAATTGCTTACTTTGAGATATCTGCACTCCAAGAGTTAAATCAAAGATGAGTTCTCCAAACCTAATTGTAGAACCAGTTTGTTGTCCCCAAAATGTGAGAAGTACAAGGACTTGAACTACCAAGTTCAAAAAAATAAAGGACTTGTTTTTTTGTTTTGATAAAAGCGCAAGTATGGGGAGCGACCAAATGTACCAGCCGATCGCACCAGGGGCTGCAAGCGCAACACCAAGAAATGATGCTCCGGTAAATGTGAGTAAAACTGTGGTTGTAGATCGACCAACACGCCACAACCAGTAAAGAAGCAAAACATAAATGCTTGGAAAAACAAGAAACCTGAAATCTTCGGATAGCACTATTCCGTAAGTAAGTACCCTGCCTGCCTCTGGTGTGGCCAACACCATTTCTCTGTAGCCAGATAGAAACATCAATGGAAGCTGTAGGAACAACGAAGTAAAGAGGAAACTTTTTGTCATTTTTATGAATCCATTTTTGTACCTTGGATTATCTGCAAAAAAAACAATTGCCACTGGTACGAAAAGGAAAAAGCTAAGTTTTGCGGATACGGCTAGACCTAAAAAAATTCCAGCCGCTGACCAGCGCTGCTTGTCCACAAAAACGAACATCATGAGTAGATAAAGCGTCGGTATAACATCAATCTGGCCATGAATAAATGAAATGTAGATTCCAAGAGGACTTAATGCATAAATCCAAACTCCTATCGAGTTAGCGCTTGTTCTCTTTGAGAGCAGCTTCAGAACTGCCAGTTCGTAGATGACGATAAGTAAACCAAGAGAAATTGAGGAAATTGATGAGTTTACAGGTGCAATAAACTCCGCAAACATCACCAATGATGCAATCGGTATAAACATTGCGAGTCCATATGGAAAAGCATCTGGTCGACCACCGGAATCAAGCCAACTCTGCCAAACATCAAGACTTGGATTATTCAATGAATAAGAGACAAATGGCAAAAAAAGATCTCTATGAATAGCTGGAAATAGCCCAATTACCAAAATGAATCTTATCAAGATCCCTAAAGTTATCGGACTGCCAATTCCTTTAATCACGCACGCGCTCCAGCCAAATATCTGGATTCTTTGTGCAAACTGCATCCAGATCATCTAAGTCAAATAAACCCAAAATCTGATCCAATTCTCTCTCTAGGTTTCTGCCTTGTAGTTCTGGTGAGACTAGACAAGTTTTGATTCCAAATGCTTTTATGCTTGCAATCTTCTCTAGGTGCGTCCAGTCACCACTAAAGCAATCTATCCATACCCAGTCAGGGAAAAACCCTGAAACGCCTTTTAAATTAAAAATGGTTTCTACTGACTCTACGTCGCTTAAACGTGCCGCAGTTCGTGGTTCGCCTGTAAATAGTGTTTTCATCATGAAGGGAAATGATTGATCGAGTAAAAAATAGTCAATCACCCCGAATTCCTTGAGTGTATTGCAAACTCTCTGCTCAATACCCTCCTCCTTCACGTTTACGACTAACGTTCCATGCCTATACTCACTTAGCCAGTCTTCAAAAAGTTCTGCATCAAGATCAAAGGGGTCGTGAGTTACTATTATGTGGTTTTCGCGTGACCTCACATCCATCTCTATGCCAAAGGATTTATTGGTTTCCACTAATCCGTACTTTGTATTAATCCGATGTTTAATGATTTGCATTTAACCGTTTCCTAAGCTCAAAAGAAAATTTTAAAGTTCTTTTAATGAACTTCGATCTAGAACGCCAGCCAACATTCCATGACGATACGCCATGGACTCGCTTATGGAAATACACAGGGATCCTATGAACTGAATAACCTTGATTTTTGGCTAACAAATAGGCAAATAAATCTAATGAAAAATCATCTGGAGCATTTACAAATTCTTTCAATAGGTTTCTGGAGAAAATAGTTGGTTGTGCATTAATGTCCCACAAGCGCGTTCGAAAAAGTAGCGATTCAAAAATCGACATTCCAAATGTAAAAATTGTGTCATAAATGGGTCTGTCGCTTCTTTTCCCCTTAATAAAAACATTTGCATTTGGTAGCGCATTTAAAACTTCTAGAGCTGCGATCACGTCTCCGATGTCAGTCTGTAAGTCTGCATGTGTCCATCCTGTGTGTGTTGAGGTTGTGGCAGCCAGTCCCTGTCGAATGCCAAAACCATAACCCAAATTTTTGTCGATAAATACAGTATTTACTCCATGCAAATCTTGGGTTTGAATTTCTAAAATCTTCCTCGAGTTATCCAACGAGCCATTATCGACAAGGATGAATTCAATTCCATGCTGAACGTGTAACATTCCACAGCGCGAAACTAATTCTGGAATACTTTTTTCTTCGTTATAGCAAGGAATCACAATGCTTAAAGTAGGAACCTGATTAATCAAAATCCACTCTTTTCTCCAGCTTAAAGACAATGTACCTCATGCCTACGAAATTTATAACTATCGCAGAGGCGCTTGCTGCAAAGAATGCAAAAAGCTTTGAAAATTGATTGTCATGCGCGAGTTTCATTACGAGAAAACTGTTCATTGAAACGTTCACCGCTAAAGAGGACATGTAAACTGAAACGAATTTTACTTTTCCAAATCGTGTTTCGCTCGTTCTAAAGGTAAACGCACGATTTAAAAAGAATGACAAGTTCATACCCAAAACGAAACTGATTGCCTTGGCTTGGAAATTTGGAAGGCCAAAACTTAAACCCACTATGTAAAAAAATACATCAGTAGAAAACGCTAGCAAGCCAACAAAAATATATCTTCGCCCCAGACCAATTCGAGAGAAATGTTTGTCGCTCAACTGTGGTTTCGACTCATAGTAATGTGTGGAACTACGCCACCTTCTTCATTGATACCTATTTGCCAAAAAGCAATTTTAAGCAGTTTTTCCCTACCTAAATTGTGAAATATAGACAATGGAAATATCCCAAAAACTCGAAAAGCCAAGTCCTTAGTCATAAACACATTTCTTAATTGCATGTTTGGACTTTATTACACTATTTAAAATTTAAGGGATAAATGGCTTTTGTTTTCTCTTGAACCCTACGGGCATTGGACAAAGGGGTCATGCTCAAACTTATAGGAATGACTTGGCCATGAATCCATGCATTCTCTCCAATAATTGAATGTTTTTAGTTCCTCTGGAGTTCCTAAACTTACAAAAAAATCTGGGTGCTTGATTCGAATAATCCATTTTTTTTGTAACGCAAAGTCTAGGAGAGAGTCTAGGTAACTTTCTCCATTAACCTTTTCATCTAATGCAAGGAATTCTTTCAAAAGCGATTCGGCATACTTTTTGTCCCCAAAAGTAAAGGTGCCAGTAATTACTTGCCATTGATCCGAAAAAGAAATCAACGTCTTAACGGCAGATTCACAAAGGAGATCACTGTTTGGCTCCGCGTTAACCCACCCGTATGCCATTGGATTTATGGCTCCGGGTCGATAATTTTTTTGTGCCCAAACCCAAATTTCATTTGAGGCCATTTTTTTATCATCCAAATTTTTCCCAGGAATCATTAGAGCATCGCAAGCACCTACAAATATCGGTTTGTTCGCGTCTTTGACAGCCATCTGTTGAAGCCCCAGATATGCACTTTCAGCTTGCCCTGAGGTAATTGAAGCAACATGTATCGTCCGAAGATTATTTTCTTGCAGATAACTTTCGAGTAAATCGCCGTTTTGTAGGTCAGATCGAGATAAAACAGTTACCTGCGAAGTACCTAATCCCTTGGAAATCTGTCCAACCATTGGAGACCCTGAAACTTCTATCAGTGGTTTGGGAAGTGAGTAACCTTGGTCAGCAAACCTACGGCCCTCACCAGCCGCAAGAAGCAGGCTCTCAAAACTATGTGTTTTTGAAACTTTTGACCGGGAAAGTTTTTTTAGTGTCTCACTCCAATACTCGTAATCTTGCAAATCCTCAGGTGTTCCCCATTGCATAAAATAATCAATTAGAAAAGTCTCTACATTCATGCCGCGCTTTAACATCGATTTGTAAGTAAGACTCAGATAGAACTCACCATTTAGTGAATCATTAGACTCAATTTGCTCATCAATGGCATCGAGCATTACTTGTCCGCTACTGAATGCATATGTGCCAGATGAAGCCTCTTCACTAAACGGATCTAACGTCCAAGGTTGTTTTTCCTGAATATCAACTACACGACTGCCTTCTTTCTTTACGTAAGCAAATGCAGTTGATCTGAGCATGTGGGGATGAAATCCTGTGTAGGTAGGAATTAAGCCCTGCACGCCAGAAATCAATTTCTTTTCAAACTCTTCATGATTCCATCTGCATGTGAAATCGCAGTAATTAGCTACAACTGGCCTCGCTCTATCAATGTATTGAGACGCCTGTTTTACAGCCCAAGCCGGACCTTTTTTATGTTTCGCAATGGGAACAATCTTGCCCTCGGGTCTAAGGCTCTTGAGAGTCCCCGCTAAATTCCAAGATTTTACCTCGAGATGCTCCTCGTTAACAACAAATACAACATCCTCCCAGCCTGGGTACATATCTAGAACATGAGCAATAATCGGCTTTCCATCAACAGGAATTAAAGGTTTTGGCAACTTATACCCAGCTCGCTGAAATCTTTCTCCAGTCCCTGACATAGGTATCACCAATTGTCCGGTCATTTCGTCATTTCCTGTCGGAACTTCTCCATGTCCCAGTCAAGCAATTCAGCAACTTCATAATCACTTAGGTAATTTAACTCAGCGTCAACGGATACATGTTGCCCCACAGCAATCAACATTCTTGCAACGTCGCGCGCATCTGATCCAAGATCACCTTTTGTATAACTAGTACCAAATCGATCAAGGTAGATGACGTTGTGGGCATATGTGTCATCTGGGCCGAACACGGTAGGTCCCAATAAGACTGCTTCGTCGGGAACCAGGATTCCCCCACTCAAGTTTTTTGCCCAGCCTGACGAGCACTGACCAACAGTTTCTTTCGACAATTCTGGAAAGTCATCAGTTGCACCTGCGCGCCAAGAATTTTCAATTTTCTCCAATAGAGTTTCTACCTCTTGGAAGGTCTCGCCCCAAACAGTTAGTCCATGATTTCCCAGCAACAAGCCTTTATGGTGAGGCTCCAATACTTCAAGAATTGCGCGAGCAAGAGGGGCGCCTGGTCTCACGTAGGGAATCTTTGCAATTGGTGCAAAATCAGAGACTAATTCGATAAAGATAGACGGGTCTTTTAGAACGCCGACTGCTATTGATCCCACAGAGTGAACATGCGAAACAACTTTTGATGGGATTATCGCATGCATTGCAGTTTCTATCGACGGTCGTAGCCCTGAAAATGATCCAGGAAGAACGGCATCGAGCATTTTGGATGAATCATCTAGTAAAGACAGCTCAGCGGCACTGCCTAAGTCAAGGGCAACAAAGATATTTGAGTCGAGAGCATCCGACATGCGCTTTCCGGATGCCTTAATCCACAAAACTCCACCGTCTTTATAAGAAACATTCCCTCCCGGTCCTTGCACATATGAAATATCACTTCCAAGTTTTTGTGCGTGCAAACATAAATCATCTACAGATTGCGATTTAAATTTATTCACACACGCTCAATTCTCAAAATTTTTCATTATACAAAGTGAAATTTGTTTTCGAAACTCAATGCTATCATTCGGTTTCTTTACGTATGATTATAATATCTGGACCGTTTGATGAGAAAATCTTCTCTAAAACATATCCCGCTGGCACAAGCCGTTCGATAATAATCCTATTTTTAGGGAAAACTGCAATTCTCTTATCATTGAAGTGATAGAAGTGAATATATTTTTGGTCCAGCTCCAGCCAGTATGGCCTTGAGTCTCTGTAGTAGGGACTAAATGGGTTATCCCAATATGAATTTAAAACATAAATGGAAAGATTCTGGGAAATTTCAGGATCATGCACGGTTTCAAATCCAAAGCCATCGGCTGGAGACTCGCCACTACAACCTGAATTAATTCCGATCACTGCGAATCCGTCTAGGTTCTCGCCTATCCATTTATTCGCCAAAACACTTGAATCTTTGTGAAAATCCCTATAAAGACTGTAGAAAAATTGTCCCGTCCCAAACCCTATGGCAAAAATCAAGATGAAAGAAACAAATAGTCGAACCTTAAATCCCCCCGTGGCGAATTTATTAACGAGTAATTTAATCGATGCCACTAGTGGAATGATTAAAAATGGTAGAGCAATACTTATGTTTCTATTCAAGGACAATCCAAAAGTACTTAGGTAAAACATGAAAGTCATGGGAAAGCTAACCAAAATCAGGAAAACTCCCCAATTCTTTTTAAATTGATCAAACAATCCCATCAATATCAATGGCGAACCAAGTAATCCAAAAGAAATTCCATATGAGGCTATGAAGTAATAGGTCAAATTTTCAAAAAATTGGCCAGAAAAGTTATTGTAGTTAGATGAATTGAATAAAATTCCATTTATGAATAGCTTGGGCTGCAGTAATGCACTTAGATTTATTAAGATAAAAATAAAACCAGATATTGCGATTGGCCAGCCCAAGGACAACAGACCGTTTTTCAATCTAGAAAGCGAGTTGGCTTTTGGCGCTGTACCCAAGTATGTCGCGATAATTATTGGTACGAACAAAAAAACCCCTGTGTATTTAACGGAGAGTGCCAGAGAGGCAAAAACGGCTGCCAAAATTAGATCGGTTTTAAGCTTGTTATCTAAGTAGCGGATAAGAAAATATAGAACTCCTGCCGAAAAAAAATAAATGAAGTGGTCAGGGTAGGCGAATCTGGAGTAGGCATAGAATCCAGGAGAAACAATGAAAAGAATCCCAGAGACATAGCCATATGCCTCACCTTTAAATAACTTTTTGCCTGAAAGATAGATGAAAACGGAAGTTGATCCGCCGATAATAACTGTCTGAATCGACCTTGCTATATCAATAACATTAGTTGAATTTGGAGCAAACCCAAAAAAATCCGCGACGTGAAGAAATGGTAAAATAGTGTAAACATTTAATCCACCGGCCTTGAATTCAGATGTTATCCAGATGCCCAGTTCGAACATTCTTAGTGCTTCCCAAGTGTAGATCTGTTCATCACAGAAGATGTAGGGGTCTTTTTCCTGAAAAAAAGCAGGTATTCGAATCAAAATAGATACTGTGAAAATAGTGATGGCACCGAAGTGCCGCGACATGTACAACTTTTGTAATGATTTCAACGTATATTCCAAACTTTTTTCAATCGCTGTAGCAAAGTTCCTTTTCGACTTTACGTTACCAAGTTTGTAAGCGCGATAGATCTACTTTTCAAGATTTTCAGCGAATGAACTGGCTTGCCAAAAGCGCACCAACTTGCGTTGGTGCGAGGAACTGTGAATTGAACAAAGGGCGCCTCGAGTGTCTCAAAAATAATCACGAGAACTTTGTCATCATCTGCACTAAGGTTTAAAACTCAATCGCAGGGCAGGTCTTGATGCAAACTAGATAGTCAGAAGGCCTAATCGAACTTGCTCGTTGAACTCCGGCAAGGTGCTTTGTAGCTCTGTGAAAGTTCCAATTCCCAATACCTTTCCACCTTCTAGGTAGATAACTTGATCGGCATCCTTAATAGTTGTCAATCTGTGGGCGACAATTATAACAGTGGTGACTCCTCTTAGGCGCTTTACAGTTTCCATAACTTTAGACTCCATGATTGCATCCAAGGAGCTTGTTGCCTCGTCTAGCACAAGAAGTTTGCTGTCGCGATAAAGCGCTCGGGCGAGACCCAATCGTTGGCGTTGTCCACCTGACATTCTATTAAAATTTTCATTTAGTTTTTTATCTTCAAGATTAGAATTGAAATATTCTTCAAGGTGCGCCACACTCAGGGCGTCTCTAACTTTATCAAAATTAATCGCTGAAGAATCCCACTCGAGTGCAACATTGCCCGCGATACTCGCAGAAGAAACGTGTGTATCTTGAGGAACGTAACCAAAGGAATCCCCTGACACCCTAAAATTCCAATTCACCTCCCCTTTTTGAGGAGTCAGAAGACCAAGGCAGATATCAATGAGCGTTGTTTTCCCAGCACCAGAGGGCCCTACGATCGCGTATTGAAGCCCCTTCTTAAAGGACAGATTTATACCCTCTAGAACAGGTGTACTTCCGGAAGGGTAAGTGAAATTTACCCCTATGATTTCCATGGCATAGCTTGGATCAACTGGGCCATGTAGCGAAGCTTGAAAATCATTTTTGACTCTTGGAGTAATTGGCAAGAGAGCCAGCTTGGCCAAAGGGATGCTGCCAATTGCCGATAAGACTAGTCCTTGAATTCGATTTACAATCGGCAACATTCGAAAGCCGGCAGCGGCAAAAATTGCTAAAGCTGGTACCACCCCAGTTTCACCCACCAACAGCCATGTGGCACCTGCCACCACTAGAAATCCAAGCGCAAGCGACGACTCCATGAAATACCTCGGCAATGAAACCGTAAATCCTTGTATGGCTCTTGCTCGTGCAAATTCGGTACGTTCACTTCTTAGTGAACTCACAAAAGTTTTGGATTCGTTTACCTGCAGTAACTTGTTCATATGAAAATAGTCTGCCAGGAGTTCATATGTGGCATTTCCATTTTTTAAGATTGCCTGGCCTGTTCGAGTTTGCGAGGCCGAAAGAAACCTATGTTGGATTATCGCTACTAGAGAGAAGTATGTAAGCGCGACTATCGCTGTGAGAGGTTGAAAGGCCAAGACTACTCCAATAATTACAAGTCCAGTTATCACCTCGATGCAAACATTTACAACAGGAATAAGATACCCATTCAATAAGTTTGTGGGCGCCCTATCTATTTCCGTAAAAAAATCAGACTCATTAAGCTCGAGACGTGTTTCTAGAGGCGCATTATGTAGGGATTCAAGCCTTCTTTGCCCTATTTCAACTTCTTGCTGAGCAAATTCCTTAATACTTACCCATCCAACCAAGGTTGAAAGTGCGCTTCTCAGAACAAAAAGGACAAGAATCGCCACCAGTAACTTAAAGTTTGAGTTTGTTGCAGGATTTGAATTTCCACTCGCCAATTCGGGCGTCAATAATTTTGAAAGTAAAAATAACGCAAATCCGTCTAGAGAGGATATCGCGACCATGAATGCGAAATACAAATAGATAACTCTTCGTCCCCTCAGAGTGAGTTGCCTGAAGCCTTGCTGTGCAATGGCAATATATTCGCGCATGTGCAAATTCTAGCCCTTTTCGAGTATTTTCATTTGTAGAACTCTGCACGACATGAAAACTTACTTTTTTTTTATTTTATTCAGATTAGGAGTTCAAAGATATTGAAAAAAACACCATTAAACTTCGAAATCTACGGTTGTTTACATAAATAGATATCGTTAACGCAGAATCATGAATACTTTTGCGTTCCAATAAGAGACTAAGAATTGGAACTAAATTTTATCTTTCAAACTTAGACTCAAATCCGCATCACAAACCATGAAAAGGTGTCGCGACTTATATACAGATCTGGCAGGCTCTGTTGCCAGCTAGTGATTTAATCTTTTTCTTAGGCAGTTTATAAATCTCGTTGTGAGTCTCAACATCCAAAAACCATGCCTAGTTTTAAACTGAGCTGGAGACTACAAATGCACCTTACACGTCCTTAAAAATCTAGCAGATTGTCACATGAGAACCGTCCGATTTCCAATATGATGAAATAGGTTATTTCACTTAAGGAAGATATCACATAAATGCTTATAAGAATCGATAGCCATTTTCGGCGCTTGGGACTGAACTCGGGTGCAGTAGTTCACGTTGGAGCCCATGAGGCTGAAGAGCGGGAGTTATATCTCGACCTTAATCTCACTCCAAGAGTGTGGGTGGAAGCTCAGCCCAGTCTTGCAGCCGCCTTATCCAAAAGACTGCCTCAGCCGGATGATCAGGTTATACAAGGCGCAGCATGGAGTGAGCTTGGAATGTCATTTGATTTCAATGTATCAAGCAACTCGCAATCCTCAAGTGTTCTAGAATTTGGCACCCATTCCAAGAAGTACCCTGACATAAAATATGTAGAAACTGTAAAAGTGCATTCAATCATTCTTGAAGATGTTCTCTCGGATCTTGAATCTGTGACCCTGCTCAATTTGGACATTCAAGGAGCGGAATTACAAGCATTGCGGGGTGCAGGAAGAGCACTAACAAAGGTTAAGGCTATTTACACTGAAGTGAATTTCGAGGAAGTATACAAAGATTGCGCACTTATGGATGAAATCGATGATTATTTACGAAAGTTTGGATTCAAGCGAGTATTAACTTTCCGCACTTTGGATGGCTGGGGAGATGCACTCTACCTTAGTAAGAGTTTTAGGCGTCGCTCCTCGCCTAGTATTTGGTTGACAAGAAACCAATTTCGTTTCATTTATTTTCTAGAGTTGCGCGCACCCAAGATTAGCAATCTACTTGCCACTATACGAAAAACATAGAGTTACTGGCGTCCATTTTATAGACGTGTACTCTCAGATCAAGTCGCAGTCTTAATTGTTTGCTCAGTCGTGCAAGCGCGTAGAACTGTTGAAGATAAAAACCTTGATAAACAACAATTGGTTACCTTCCTCATAATCTAGGAATCGTGAGAGGCACTATTTGCGCCAACGTAGACTTGGAAAAGGCATAAATACCGAACTAGGCGCCCAATCCGATGGATTAAGCGGCGACTAAAGAAATTGTTGCAAGATTTGTTGAGTTATCTACCCTTAAACTTATAGATTGATAAAATTCTCGATCTGCTGGTTCGTTACTTCCCGCGCACTTTCTTTACCTTCAACTTTTTGATACCAATCCGTAGTCCACGTGACTGCATCAGTGAACTTTAATTTGTCGTGCCAGCCTAGTTGTACCTTTGCTAAAGATGCATCTAAAGATAACAAGCCTGCTTCATGTGGCTCATTCGTTTCGGAAAGATTCCAAGTCGGCTCAACAGATAATTGGGTAGCAACAAGTTTGGCAACTTTTGCTACCGTTACAAAAGATTCCTCATCTGGACCAATGTTCATCATTGGGTGTTCTTTTCCAGAAAGTAAAGATTCACTGACCATCAGATACCCATTTAGACAATCTAGGACATGCTGCCAAGGACGAACTGAATTTGGATACCGCAGCGTTGGTACCTGGTTATTCATATAGGCCTCGATAAGGTCTGGCATCAGGCGATCTTTGCTAACGTCACCACCACCAATTACATTTCCGGCCCTAACTACGGTTGTCGGCGCTCCTGGAAAACTTGAAATCCACGACTGAGTCAATAAGTCAGCCATTGCTTTTGATGAACTGTACGGGTCATGCCCGCCAAGTGGATCACTTTCGACGTAACCGGCAACTTGATTAATGTTTCTATAAACCTTGTCAGTTGTAACTACCACGTGTGCTTTCACTGATTTCGCGCTGGAAACTGCCTCTAGCAAACTAAGAGTTCCCATCACATTTGTTTCAAATGTGTATCTGGGATCTGCATAGGATTCTCGAACAAGTGGTTGAGCAGCTAGATGGAACACGACATCAGGGTTGATTTGCAATACCGCCGCTTTGACTTCATCTGATTTTCTAATGTCAATGCGAAAATCATTTTGTAAAGATTCAGAGACATTTGCTCGATCAAATAATGAATTAGGAATTGGATCCAGAGAGATTCCAGATACCTCATGACCTAATGAGTTCAACCACAAGGCCAACCAGGATCCCTTAAATCCCGTATGCCCAGTGATTAAGTAATGCATTGCTATGCCCTTGAATTGACGAACTCAATTATTGATGAAGTTGCGTAGTCCAACATCTCTGTTGTTAAGCCAGGATAAACACCGATCCAGAATGTGCGCTTCATGATGACATCGGTATTGGTTAGTTCCCCTACTGCTCTGAATTCAACATCCTTATACGCAGGCTGCTTGAGTATGTTTCCGGCAAACATTAGGCGAGTGCCGATTTTCCGAGAGTCTAGGAATCGAAGTAAGTCTTCCCGGTTCACGTTGTGCTTTGGATCAAGTGTTATTGGGAATCCAAACCATGATGGATCAGAATGAGTGGTTGCCTTCGGCAGAATCAATCCCTTAACGCCATCTAATTTTTCATAGATATAGTCAAAGTTGAATTTGCGGGCGGCGATGAATTTATCGAGCTTAGTAAGTTGGCTAAGACCCAGTGCGGCCTGCATGTCAGTTGCCTTTAAGTTATAACCGATGTGACTGTAGATGTACTTGTGGTCATAACCTTCCGGCAGCTCGCCAAGTTGCCATTCAAATCTCTTTAAGCAAGTGTTATCGCATCCAGTTTCGCAATAGCAATCCCGACCCCAATCACGAAATGATTCGATTTGTCGCATTACTAGCGGTGACTTGAACAGGACTGCTCCACCTTCACCGGTTGTGATGTGATGCGCGGGATAAAACGAAATAGTTGCAGTATCGCCAAAACTGCCAGTCTTTTGTCCGCGGTACGTGGACCCAAGCGCATCGCAGGAATCCTCAACTAGCCATAGGTCATGTCGCTTACAAAGTTCTTGCACAAGGTCAAGGTTGAACGGGTTGCCCAGTGCATGCGCCATCATTATCGCTCTGGTTTTTGGACCAATTGCTGCCTCGAGTTGGCTTCCAATCGCGTCATATGTTCCAAGTTCAACATCGACAACAACGGGCTTTAAGCCGTTTTGGATTATTGGATTCACGGTTGTTGGAAAACCCATAGCAACGGTGACTACTTCGTCCCCTGCTTTAAGCGCTCTTGGACCAAGCTTTGGACTCGTGAGAGCAGAAAGTGCGACTAGATTTGCGCTGCTTCCACTATTTACGAATTTGGAACCTCTAGCTCCGATGTATTTTGCAAGTTCTCTTTCAAATTCTTCCGTATATCTGCCAGCGGTAAGCCAGCCATCTAGCGAGGAATCAACTAAGGCAACGAAGTCCTCTGGGTCAAGGACCTTACCAGATACTGGAACATTGGATTCTCCAGGATTAAATGCTGATAACTGGAGTTTGGCCTCGGCAAATTTTCGCACCTTATCCAAGATCTCAATACGGTCTGAATCTAGACTTGAATCAGTCACTTTTCCCACATTTCCTGCACTGTACAACTATCCCGAAATCGTTTAAATCCCTATGTTATACAGTAGTTTAGTCGAATAGTCGTTGTTCGCGCTTGACCAAATTTTCGTATCTAAATTAGGAGAAAAATGAAAG
>Ga0209768_10001008_pt1 | contig 18277 bp, 15 predicted proteins | sample LauGreSBDMM110SD_3_FD_187564 | JGI IMG/M metagenome (GOLD analysis project Ga0209768, IMG submission 187564) | Freshwater lake microbial communities from Lake Michigan, USA - Sp13.BD.MM110.SD (SPAdes) (version 2) | ecosystem: Environmental > Aquatic > Freshwater > Lake | place: Lake Michigan... | reverse complement strand
CCTCTGGCTGGACAGCACGCCGCCATTGCCATGGACGATGGCTGTATTGGTGCCGGCTACCTGGCGCGCACCGCATTCGCCGCGGATCTGACGCACCGCCTCAATCAGCGGGAACAGGCCATACATGCCTGGGTGGCAGTACGACAGGCCGCCGCCATTGGTGTTCACCGGCAGCCGCCCGCCAGGGGCGATCGTGCCGTCTTGCACAAAGCGGCCGCCCTCGCCCTTGGGGCAGAAGCCCAAGTCTTCGAGGAATAGCAAGGTAGTGATGGTGAACGCGTCATAGACCTCAACCACGTCGATGTCGGCGGGCTTGAGGCCGGCCATGCGGAAGGCCGCTTCCCCCGAGCGCTTGGCACCCGTCACCGTCAGGTCGGGCATGTTGCTTATGGTGAGGTGGCTGAGACTATCGCCGCTGCCTAGTACAAAGGCCGGCGGCTTGCGCAGCGTTCGAGCTCGCGCCGCTGAGGTCATCACGATGCCGCCGCCGCCGTCGGTTACCAGGCAACAATCCCGCACCGTGAGCGGCGATGCTACCATGCGAGCCGACAGCACCTCAGCAATCGTGAGTGGTGTTTTTTCCCAAGCGGCTGGGTTGAGCAGCGCCCACTTGCGCGCAGCCACGGCAATGGCAGCAAGCTGCTCGCGCGTGGTGCCGTACTGGTAAATGTGGCGCGATGCCGCGAGCGCATAGGCGCTGGCGGGTAGTAGCGGCTTGAATGGCGTCTCGTAGGGGTTGAAGTCGCGCTGCGCAATGGCGTTGCGACCGCTGGTCCGCTGCGTGCTGCCATAGGTGATGACGGCTACCTCGCATAGGCCGGATTGGATGGCCGCCTGCGCGTGCGCCACCATCGACATGAAAGACGAGCCGCCCATATAGGTGCCGTCGTGGTAACGCGGCTGTATGCCGAGGTACTCGCACACGGCCGTGGTGGCCATGCGGCTTTGCGTTGCAGCGGCAAACACGCCGTCAACATCGGCAAGGGTGAGACCGCAATCATCAAGTGCGCGTACAGTGCCTTGCGCCATCAGATCGACAGCCGACATGCCCTCGGCCACTTCGCCGAGGTCGGACTCGGCTACGCCGACAAGTGCGGCTGAACCCCGTTTTAGGGGGTCGTTCTGTGCGGCGCTACTCATGCGGCGTCCACGATATCAAACACAGGGTAAGGCGCTTCTTCACCGCCCGGCTGGTGGATGCGTACTTTCACGCGCTGGCCGATCTTCACATCCTCAGCGGCCACGGACTCTACCCGGCTCATCAGGCGGAAGCCTTCGTCCATGTCGATCAGCGCCACGTTATATGCGGATTTATCGCGCTGGGCAATGGCGGTTGTAGCGTATACAGTGCCCAGTCCCCCGCTGACCTCCCAGGCCAGTTCAGTGTTGCCACTGCCAGGCGCGGCAACGCGTGGGTAAAAAACCGGCTTGCCGGTGGCTGTGTCGCGCTGAAAAGCCAGATTGCCGGCATGGAGGTGCTCCCGCCAAGCGGCAAGAGGTGATGTTTTGATTTTTTTTTCCATGGGCGGTATTCCGTCTGTTGGATGTTGTTTCACAATTATGAGACAGGGGATGGCCCTGCGTCAACAGAGCAGATCTATCTCAACTGTTAATAGAGACTGCGGCGTTGCCGCCGGGATCTTGTATAAACGGTGTTCCTCTCTGTGGATGTTGTTCCGTTATGCTATATTGAAAGTCCATCGCATGACGGGGGTAGTGTCTTGAGTTTGTTGAGTGCGAATTCCATGGCTGCTGCGCTTGATCTGGCGGCGGTCAAGTCCAGCCGCAGGGGCCTCGCGTTCCGGCAATGGGGCCGTGGGCCTTCGCTGGTGCTTTTACACGGTGGTGTCGGTTCATGGACGCACTGGGTGCGCAACATCGAGTCGATGGCTGCACATTTCACTGTGCATGCGCTGGATCTGCCTGGCTTTGGCGAGTCGAGCGATGTGGCTAAAGACGTTTCGCCAGATGCCTACCTCGACTGGGTCGCAGCCGTGGTCAAGGACGTAGCGGTGCAGAGCGAAGGCGGCCAAACCGGCATGGTCGGGTTCAGTTTCGGTGCCGTGGTGGCAGCAGCGGTTGCTTCACGTATTGGTACTTTCGCGCGCAAGCTCACCCTCATTGGTCCCGGCGGCTTTGGGGAACCGGTGGGGCGCGACTTGCCGCTGCGCAAAAGGCCTGCCGACAAGTCCGATGTGGTACTGCTGCGCGAGGTCACCGCTTTCAACCTCGGCCAGTGGATGCTCAACACAGCTCCCTCAGTGGATGACCCTGTGGTTGACCTGCACATGGCTAACCTTGATCGTGCGCGTTACGACAGCCGTCTTGTCGGATGGCGCGCCACCTTATTGCCCGACCTGCAGAGCATGAGCTGCCCCGCGCAGATTTTGTGGGGCGAGCACGATCGCCTCGCCCACCCCTCCATCGAGGTGAGGCGTACGCAGTGTTTGGCTGTCCGCCCCGACCTAGAAACCGCCGTGATACCAGTCTGCAGCCATTGGTCGCAATACGCTAACCCACACGCCATCGACGCACGCTTGCTGGCCTTTCATAGACCGAATAACGAACGATAGCAGCACAACATGAACTTTGACTTCACCGAACATCAGAGCATTCTTCGCGACTCCGTGCGCGACTACGCACGCCGCGAACTGGGTGCCACCGCACTTCAGCGCGCCCACAGCGACGACTATCCTTGGGATGTCGCCTTATCGATGGCGCAGCACAGCCTGCTAGGCATCACCATCCCCGAAGTGCAGGGTGGCCTGGGTGGCACGCTGACAGACGCGGTGATTGCGATCGAGCAGGTGGCTGCTGTTTGCCCCCGCAGCGCGGATGTGGTGCAGGCCGGCAACTTTGGCGCGATCCGCGTGCTGGCGCAGTTTGGCAACCCGGAGCAGCATGAGCGCATGCTCAAGCCCCTGCTGGCCGGCAAGGCGCTGATCTCGGTGGCAATGACTGAGCCCAATGCCGGCTCCGCCGTTACCGAACTCAAGACCAGCGCCGTGTCCGACGGTGCTGGCGGCTACCGTATCTCGGGCAGCAAGATCTTCACAACGCACGGCCTGCACGCCACGATGTTTCTCGTCTACGTGCGCTTTGGGCCCGGCCTGCAGGGCATCGGCTCGGTACTGATCGAGCGCGGTGCGCCGGGTTTTACCTTTGGCAAGCCGGTGCGTTTTCTGTCCGGCGAGGAATGGAACACGCTGCACTTTGACAGCGTGCATGTGACGCCCGAGAACGTGCTCCTTGGCCCCGGCGGCTTTAAAAAGCAGATGGCGGGCTTTAACGTCGAGCGCATCGGCAACAGCGCGCGATCACTCGCGCTGGGCCGCCATGCGTTTGAGATTGCAAAGGAGCACGCATCCCTGCGCGAACAATTTTCCAGGCCGCTGTGCGACTTTCAGGGTCTGCAATGGAAGTTTGCCAACATGAAGATCCAGCTGGACTCAGCTCAGCTGCTGCTCTACCGCGCGGCCCAGCATGCGGACGCGGGCTTTCCCTCACCCGATGAAACGGCCATTGCCAAAGTAGCCTGTAACCGCGCGGGCTTTGAGGTGTCCAACGAGGCCATGCAGATCATGGGTGGCGCGGGCTACAGCGAAGACTCGCTGGTGGAGTACTGCTTTCGCCGCACGCGCGGCTGGATGATTGCCGGCGGTGCCATCGAGATTTTGCTCAACCGTATTGCAGAGGGCGTGTTCGATCGTCGCTTTTCGCAGCGGGCGCAAGAGGATCAGCGGGTTGCACCTAGCGTTGCTGCCAGCGTGGCCGCCGCCGCCGAGTCGCAATGACTCAGCTGTTGACCCTTGCCGACTGCCTGTTTGCGCCACGCCATGTGGCGCTGGTGGGCGCGTCTAGCGAGGACACCAAGCACGCGGGTCTGGCGCAGCGCTATCTTCGGCACCACGGCTACGGTGGCAGCATCTACCCGGTCAACCCGCGGCATGCGGTGATCCGTGGGGAGAAGGCCTACGCACGCGTGACCGACATAGGCGGCGAGATCGACCACGCCTTCATCACGCTGCCGACTCACGCCGTGCTTGGCGCGCTGACCGACTGTGGTGAGGCGGGTATCCCCTGCGCCACCATCTTGGCCAACGGCTTTGGCGAGAGTGGCGAGGAAGGTCGCAAACTGCAGTCTGAACTGCTGGCCACCGCGCGCCGCTTCAACATGCGCATCCTGGGGCCCAACAGCATGGGCCTGATCAACGTTACTGGGCACGTGGCGCTGTCGGTGAGCGAGGTGCTCTCGCTGCCCGCGATCACGCCCGGCCACTTCGGCGTGATATCGCAAAGCGGCGGCATGATGGGGGCGCTGCTGTCGCATGGTCAGGCTCGCGGAATTGGTTTTTCGCGCATGGTGTCCACTGGCAACGAGGCCGACCTGACAGTCGGCGAGATCGGCGAGATGCTGGTGGATGACGAAGACACCAGCGCCATCTTGCTGTTCCTCGAGACCATTCGCGAACCCGCGCGCATCGAGGCTATGGTGCGCCGCGCCCATGCCGCTGGCAAACCGGTCGTGGCGTATTGCACGGGTCGCTCCGAGGTGGGTGGACAACTGGCAGTAGCGCATACCGGCGCCATCTCAGGCAGCGGCGCAGCAATGATGGCATTCCTGCGCGATATCGGCGTGGTGCGCGTTGACGTGCTTGAGACGCTGCTGGACATCGCGCCGATGATCAAGGGGCGTGCGCCCGCTGTTGGGAGCGCAAATACCACCGGCCGTAGAGTGGCATTGATGAGCACCACTGGCGGGGGCGGCGGACTGGTGGTTGACTGCTTGTCAGGCCACCAGATCGAGATCACGCCACCGGCGCGCGAGATCCGCGAGCGATTGGCCGGGCGGGGCATCACCATCGGCGAGTCGCCGCTCATCGACCTGACCCTGGCCGGTACCAACGCCAACACCTTCGGCTCAGTACTTTCCGAATTGCTGGAGCACAGCGGCCATGATGCCGTGGTGGCCGTGGTCGGCGCGTCATCGCAGTTCCGGCCTGACCGCGCTGTTGCGCCAATTGCACAAGCCATGCGCGATGGCTCCAGCCGGCCGCTGGCCGTTTTCCTCACGCCGCGCGCCGAGGAGTCTTTTTGCATGCTGCAGCGCCTTGGCGTGGCCGCCTTTCGCACCCCCGAGACCTGCGCGGACGCCGTACGCGCCTACCTTGACTGGCAGGCGCCGCGTGACACGGGTGATGCATCGTTCGACACTACCGACCTCGCGGCCATCCTTCATGGCAACGGGCCGGGCCCGCTTCACGCAGGTGCCGCCGCCCGGCTGGTCGATGCGTTGGGCATCGAACGGCCCGAGACGCTGGTGTTGCCTGCAGACGTAGCAGGCTGGAGTTCTGCGGTTCTGGCCTCCTTCAGCTACCCAGTGGCCGCCAAGATTGTGTCCCCCGATATTGCGCACAAGACTGAAGCAGGCGGTGTTGTGCTCGGCATCGACTCGACAGCTGCTTTGCGCGAGGCGGCGCAGCGCATGCGGAGCACAGTGGCGGCCCACCATCCAGGTGCGCGCATCGATGGCATTGAAGTGCAGTACATGGAGCGCGGCCTGATGGAAGTGTTGTTGGGCTACCGACGCGACCCGAACGTTGGCCCAACCATTACCCTGAGCGTGGGCGGTGTGCTGACCGAGCTGTACCGCGACTTCGCAACGCGGCTTGCGCCAGTGACGCCCGCCGGAGCGCGCCTGATGGTGAAGGAGGTTCGAGCGATGGCGGCGATCTGCGGCTTTCGCAACCTGCCGCGCGGCGATGTGGACGCGCTGGTGGAAGCTATCGTCGCGCTTTCGCGCCTGGCGCTGGTGACGCAGCCGCTGGTTCTGGAGGCCGAGATCAATCCGGTGATCGTACGGGCCGAAGGGCGGGGAGTGGTGGCCGTTGATGTGCTTGTGGTGAGGGCCTGAAAACCAATAACAAAGTAACGCTCACCCGCAATAGTCTGAAAAGTTAAAACAAGGAGACATCATGGACACATCCGACGTACGCAAGCAGGCCGTCAAGGCGGACTTCATCGCCCGGCGCGGCTACTGGGCGCCTTGGCACGAAGGCCTGCTGGGGTTGAACCCTGACTTTCTCGAGGCCTACCTCGACATGACCAGCCTCGCCTGGACCGATGGCGTACTGGCGCCCAAGGTCAAGGAGTTCATCTATATCGCCATAGATGCTGCGACCACGCACCTGTACCTTCGCGGGTTGCGCCTGCACATCGGCACCGCGCTGAAATATGGCGCAACCCAGGCCGAGATCATGGAGGTACTCCAGATTGTGAGCCAGCTGGGATGGCACACTTGCAGCGTTGGCGTACCGATCCTCGCGGACGAACTCCGCAAGGCGGGCCAGGGCGATCAAATCGATGCTCCGCTCGCACCCAATGCCATCGAGCTCAAGAAAAAGTTCGAAAAAGACCTAGGCTACTGGGACGATTGCTGCGAAGCGTTGGCCCGCATCGCACCCGCGTTCCTCGAGGCGTATTACCAGTTTTCGGCACAAGCGTGGACGTCGTCCGTGCTGGAGCCCAAGGTCAAGGAGTTCATTGCGCTGTCAGTCAGCGCCTCCACCACCCACCTGCACGAAGCCGGCATGCGCATGCATATCCGCCGCGCTATCGCCTGTGGCGCGACGCCTCGCGAGATCATGGAAGTCCTGCAACTCACCAGCGTGCTGGGCATCCATACCTGCTCGATTGGTGTGCCGATATTCACGGAAGAGCTGGCACGCGCAGGAACTTCAGTGGTGTGACCCGGGCCGCAATTGCGCGCTTGATGCGCAATCCATGTCGGCCCTGCGTGACTTCAATTCACGCCACCATGAATGCCACTGACCGAGCCCAAGGCATTCTCCTTATGTCTGGAATGACAGCTTGTTCTAGCAGGGCTTTTTATTGACAGCAAATCAAGACGCAGCCACCCGCCGCGTTACCTTGCGCGCCGCAGGCTTGGTCACAGTCTTGCTAGGTTTGGCAACGGACTTCGCGCCTGCCTTGCCCGCAGTCTTGGTCGTGGCCTTGACCGTCTTTTCCGCCACCTCAGTTGCTTCGCCAACCGACGCAGGTTGCGCGCCCAGTCGGTTGGACAGGTCGTGGCCTGCCGCGATCATGATCTCGGCAAAGTCCAGATCCATTGCGTCGACCCGTACGCTTGGGCCAGTGAGGGCCAGACAGTGGCGGACCCTGCCGTCAATCTCGAAAACCGGCACCGCAATGGCCGTGAGGCCGGCCACGCGCTGGCTGCGCGAGAGGGCGTAGCCTTGGCGGAGGAAGCGGGACAACTCGCGGTCTAATGCGGGACGGTCCAGGTCCTTGCCGGCCGCCGTTACCTTGAGTACCTGTTCAAGCTCGGCTTTGTCCATGTGCGCCATCAGGATTCGACTGCTCGCACCCAGCAGTAGGGGCATGTGCTGGCCCTGACGCGCCATGGACATGAGCGGCGAGGGCGTGTCTACTACTTCCAGCACCATGCGCTCGCAGCCTGAGATGGTATTGAGAGTGATGGTCTCTGAAGTCTTTGTATTGACCTCGGCCAAGATGGGCCGAGCGATATCGCGGATGCTCAGCGTGCTGCGTACCATGCCAGCCAGCCTCACCAACTTCAGCGACAGGCAGTACTGCTGGTTGTCCAAACGGATCAGAAAGCCTGCCCGCTCAACCGTATTGACCAAGCGGAAAGCGGTGGTCTTGGGCATCCTAATGCGCTCGCTGATCTCCTGAAGCGAAAGGCTGAGGTGTTCGTTGTCGAACGCATCAAAAATCGCAAGGGCACGGCCTACTGCACGAATCATCAAAGGGTCCAGTTCGGTAATTAAATAGCCGACCAATCTACCACAACGCTTGGTGGGTGGATTTTTATTTGCGCATAAGCTATTCGCGCCCGAAGTAACTAACGGGTAATTCCCTACTACTTTTATGGAACCAAGACCGTATAGTGGAATATTCATACTGGAGCTTGAAAGGCTTTTCAGGCCGCTAGAAATAAAGGAACAGCGATGAAAACTGGAATTCGATCATGCTTGAGAGAGACTGCTCTAGCGATGCTCTGCGCGCTTCTGGCAACTGCCGCTATGGCCCAGGCCTACCCAAATAAGGCGATCAAGGTCATCGTGCCGTTCGTGGCCGGTGGTGCCACCGACCTTGTGGCCCGCGCCATTGCCATCGACATGTCCAAGACCCTGGGGCAGCCCGTGGTCGTGGAAAACCGACCCGGCAATGCCGGCGCCGTCGGAGCGGACGTTGTGGCCAAATCGTCACCAGACGGCTACACCCTCTGCTTGTGCACCGTGGGCTCGCTGGTGACTGCGCCGCTGCTCAACCCAACCGTACCCTACCGCACGATGCGCGACCTCGCGCCTGTCAGCATGGTCAACACGGTGGAGCTGGGCCTGTTCGCCCGCGGCTCGCTGTCGGCCAGCAACCTGCCTGAGTTCGTCGCGCTGGCCAAGGCCTCGCCAGGCAAGTACACCTACGCCACCACCGGAGTGGACGGCCCTAACTACCTGGCCTTCCAGTTGTTTCTGCAGCGTGCTGGCATCAACATGTTGCACGTACCTTATAAGGGTGACGGGCAGTCGGTGGTCGCCCTGGCCGCCGGTGAGGTTGACCTTTTTGTGGGCGGCCTCCAGTCGGCCCTGCCGCTGATGAAGGCCGGCCGGGTCAAGGCTTTGGCTATGACGGGTCTGCAGCGCTCCAAGCTTGCACCCGAGATCGCCACCGCGACCGAGTCCTTTCCAGGCTATGAGCACAGCGTCTGGTCAGGCGTCGTTGTGGCGGCAGGCACCAGCCCAGCCATCATCACTCGCCTCCAGGAATCTATCGCTGCAGCCGTCAAGCAGCCAGTCGTGCGAGAAATTTTCGAGCAGAACGGAGTACTGGCTATTGGCGGCTCGCCGGCCGAGTTTGCAGCCGTGATCCAGCGCGACACTGCCAAGTACACCGAGGTGCAAAAGCGCGCTGGTGCGACGCCGCCGTAACCGAATTCTTGAGTCCTGAAGCGCACACTGCATGCGCTTGATTCGCCGTGGCGGCACAAGTCGAAGATCCAGACAGGAGTACGTTTTAAGACGCCCAGGTGGCGCCATAAAACAAGCTGGTCACCTGCACTTCGCTAGCGGTCAGCGTGCCAGCCAGCCCCCGTCCATCGACATCGCTGAGCCACGCACCTCAGATGCAGCAGGAGAACACAAAAACTCCACCAACGCAGCGACCTGCGCCGGCGCCACAGCATTGCCAGACGGCATGTTGGTAGCAGCCACCCTGCGGATCGCCTCCTCGCGCGGGATGTTGTCGCGCAGGGACATGTCCTTTGCCGTTTTGTAGAAAATGCGTGTGGACACGTCGCCTGGGCAGACCGCGTTGCATGTGATCGGTGAGCCGGCCGTCTCTAACGCCACCGCCTTGGTCAGGCCCACAAGGCCGTGCTTGGAGGCCACGTAACTGCTGCGGTCATACCCCCCCGTCAAGCCATAGATCGATGCGATGTTGATGATGCGGCCCCAGTTGCGTTCCCGCATCTGCGGCAGCACTGCACGGATCGTCTGGAATGGTGCTGTGAGGTTCAGCGCCAGTACCAGGTCCCACTTGTTCATCGGGTGCTTGTCGATGGGGCTCTTGTGCTGTGTACCGGCGTTGTTAACGAGGATGTCCACATGGCCGAACTCGCGCGTGGCCGCCTCGATCAGCTCTGTGGCCTGCGTGCCGACGGCCAAGTCCAAAGAGGACCACGCTACTTTCACGCCATGCTGCTCCGAGAGCTCCTTGCGCAGCGCCTCGACACTAGCCGGGTCGCCAAAACCATTGAGCATGATGGAGGCCTTCTGCGCGGCGAGCGCGCGCGCGATCGCCAGGCCAATGCCGTCGGTTGAGCCGGTGATGACTGCAATTTTTCCTTCAAGCATAGGCGCCTTCCTTGGTGGAATTAAGGTGTGATTAACGGAACATGTTCTATTTTGTGCGTCACGGATCGATAGTGTCAATCTGGTAAATGGGCATTCCCATTGAGTAAAGTGGTTTTCAGAGCCTGCCAGACTAGGCGTTTGCACGGGTTTGACTTTATGGAAGGTGGTCTGTAGAGTGGAACTTAGGCCACCTAGGAGACACCATGATCAGAACTTGGAACCGCGCTGCCGCGCTCAGCCTGATAGCGGCACTTGCAGCTATGCCAGTCTCGGCGCAGACAGCCTCTCCCTTAGCCGTGCAGAATTACCCTGATCGTCCCATCAAGCTGGTCTCTCCCTTTCCCCCCGGAGGCCCCACTGATGTCATGGCGCGGCTCATCGGCGGCCAGATGGCCAAGGTGCTGGGCCAGCCGGTGATCATCGAGAATCGGGCTGGTGCCGCAGGCGCCATTGGCGCCGACTCCGTGGCCAAGGCGGCCCCTGACGGCTACACGGTCTGCTACTGCACCACCGGACCGCTTGTCACGTTGCCGCTACTGGATTCCAAACTGCCCTACCAGCCGTCGCGCGACCTGTTACCGGTCAGCCAGGTCAACCGCCTCGAACTGGTGCTGATCGCCCGCAACGGCCTGGAAGCGCAAAACATTCCAGAACTGGTCACGCTGGCCAAGGCGCGGCCCGGCCGCATCACCTACGCTATCCCAGGCATGGGCGGGCCCAACCACCTAGCGGTGGAGTTGCTAAAGGCCATGGCCACCATCGACCTGCTGCCCGTGCCCTTCAAGGGCGACCAAGCCGCGCTCACCGACCTCATGGGCGGCCATGTGGATCTTTTCCTTGGCTCGGTGCAGAGCGCAGCGCCTTTGGTGGCTGCAGGCAGGGTGAAAGCCATTGCGGTGACGGGCGCGCAACGCTCGTCCATTTTGCCGGGCGTACCGACCATTGCCGAGTCAGGCTACCCAGCTTACGAGGCTAGCACCTTCGCCGGCATCCATGTGCCCGGCGGCACGCCGCTCGCCATCATCGCCAAACTGCAGAAGGCGGTGATCGCCGCTGCACAGGACGCTGCGGTGCGCGAGCGTATGCTGACAGAAGGTATGGTGTCGGTTGGCAATACTGCAGCGGAGTACACGCAATACATCGCCGGCGAGACCGCCAAATGGGAAAAAACGATGCAGCGCGCAGGCGTCAAGCGCGAGTAACCAGCACCTTGCCAGTGGCACTGCGGTCGAGCAGCACATTCATCGCGGCGGGGACCTGGTCAAACTTAAAGCGCATTGAGATATGCGGCTTGAGCTTTCCTTCCAGGTACCATCCGATCATCTTCGCGAAGTTGGCCCGGGCTACTTCAGGCGTGCGCTTGCCGCCATACAGCACGCCAATTATTTCGGACTCCGACATCAGCACCCGGTTGGCTGGCGCGCTCGGAATGCGGCCCGAGGCAAAGCCGACCACCAGCAGCCGCCCCTGGCGCGCCATGCTGCGCAGCGACTCGTCAAACGCATCACCGCCGACTGGGTCGAACACCACGTCAGCACCGTGGCCGCCGGTGATCTCCCGCACGCGTTCACGGATGGACTCGCTGGTGTAGTTGATGGTGTGCTGCGCGCCGTAAGACCGGGCCAGTAATAGCTTGGCCTCGGTGCCTGCAGCCGCAATCACGTTGGCTCCGAGCAGCCGCCCGAGCTCCACCGCATTCAGGCCCACGCCGCCGGCCGCACCCAGCACCAACAGTGTCTCGCCTGCGCGCAGTCGGCCGCGGTCGACCAGCGCCCGGTAGACCGTGCCGTAAGTGGTGGGGAAGGCAGCGGCATCATCAAAGCCCATCGCGTCGGGAATGAGATGGGTCTGGATGTCGTCGGCCAGGGCATGTTGTGCATAACCGCCGTGGTAAAGAATGGCAGTCACGCGGTCGCCCACCTTGAAGCCGCTCACGTCATCGCCAAAGCCCATGACGGTGCCTGAGCATTCCACGCCCGGTACAAATGGCCGTTCGGGCTTCATTTGGTACTTGCCGGCAATCATCAAGGTGTCTGGAAAGTTCACGCCCGAGCGGTGCACATCAATCAGCACTTGGCGCTTGCCAGGCACGGGTGTGGGCATCTCACCGAGGACCAATGATTGCGGGTCGCCCCAGTCGTTGCAGATCCAGGCTTTCATGGTTGTGAGGCTTTCAAGGAGTCATGTTCCAGTGAAGACAGGTGGGCGCTTTTCGGCAAAGGCACGCATGCCCTCGCGGCGATCGTCACTTGCAAAGAGCAGGTAGTTGGCATTGCGTTCCAGCGACAAGGCGGTGGGCAGGGCGGCATCTTGGCCGTGGCGCACGGCTTCCTTGATCTGGTGCACGGCCAGCGGCGCCATCTGCGCGATACGAGCGGCCAGCGCCATCGCGGCGGGCACAACACAATCGTCGGCTACCACCTGCGACACAAGGCCTTGCGCATCGGCTTCGCCAGCCGACAGCATGTCGCCCGTCAGCAGCAGAAGCATCGCCTTGTACTTGCCCAGTGCGCGCACCATACGCTGCGTGCCACCGCCACCGGGCAGGATGCCCGAACGGATTTCCGGCAGGCCAAAGCGCGCACCTTCGCCCGCGATGATGATGTCGCAGCCCATGGCGAGTTCACAGCCGCCGCCCAGCGCGTAGCCGTTCACGGCCGCTATCACCGGTGTGCCCAACTGGTCCAGTGCGCGCCATATGGCGCTTGGGCCGCGCCGCGCCATCTCGGTGGCCGGCACATTCGCCATCTCCTTTAAGTCTGCACCGGCGCTGAAGGCCGTCGCATCACCGGTGATCACGATGCAGCGCACACCGCGATCGCCCTCCAGTCGGAGCAGATGCGCGCCAAGTTTCGCGATGACGACGCTGTTAAGTGCATTGCGCGCCGCCGGCCGATTGATGCGCAGCAGTGCAACTGCGCCAACCCGTTCGTCAATGACTTCATCCATGATGGCGCTGCTCAGATGACCTTGGCCGCGCGCAGCGCTTCCAGCTGAGCATCGTCCATGTGAAGCAGGTCAGCCAGCACTTCATTCGTGTGCTGGCCCTGCATGGGGGGTGGCAGGTTGGCGGTGACGGGCGTTTGCGAGAACTTGATTGGGTTGGCAATCGTGCGCACCTGGCTGCCCAGCGGATGGTCCTGGTGCAGCTCTACGCCACGGTGCTGGATCTGTGGGTCCTGCAGCATCTGCTCGATGTTGTAGATAGGACCGCAGGGCACACCGGCGGCGTCCAGCGCCTCAACCCAGTCCAGCGCGTTGCGGGTCTTAAAGATTTCGTTGAGCTCGGCTGTCAGCTCATCGCGCCGGCGCACCCGGTCGGGCGTGGTGATAAAGCGCGGGTCGGTGGCTAGCTCCGGGCGGCCCATGGTCTGGCAAAGGTGCAGGAACTGTGTGTCGTTACCTACGGCAACCACCACCGATTGATCCATGCACGGAAAGCTGCCCCAGGGGCTGGCATTGGCCGACACATTACCCAGCCGCTTTGGTACTGCGCCCGTCATGAAGTAATTGGCCGCGACATGCGACAGCAGCGCGACCTGAGAGTCCAGTAGAGCCAGGTCGATGTATTGGCCCTTGCCAGACACGGCGTCGCGGTGGTTCAGCGCGGCAAGGATGGCGCAAATGGCATACATGCCCGCCGACATGTCGGACGATGAATAACCCGCCCGCTGTGGGCCACCACCGGGGCTGCTATCGGGCTCGCCCGTCACGCTCATGAGGCCGCTCATCGCCTGGAACACCATGTCGTAGCCTGGCCGGTGGCTGTAAGGACCCGACTGGCCAAAGCCGGTGATTGAGCAGTACACGAGACGCGGATTGACCTTGGCCACATCTTCATACGCCAGGTTGTAGCGCGCCAGCGTGCCGACCTTGTAGTTCTCAATTAGCACATCGCATTGCGCGGCCAGGCGCAGGATGATGGCCTGGCCTTCGGGCTTCGAAAGGTCCACCGTGATCGAGCGCTTGCCACGGTTGACGCTCATATACTGTGCCGACTCGCGGCTGTCACGGCCTTGGGCGTCCTTCATGAAGGGCGGGCCGGACTGACGTACGTCGTCTCCCTTGCCCGGGATCTCGACTTTGATCACATCGGCGCCCAGGTCGCCAAAAAACTGCCCCGCCCAAGGGCCTGCAAAAATACGGCTCAAGTCCAGCACCCGCAGGTGGCTAAGGCAGCCGGTCATGCCCGCGGCTGGATGGCTAGTTGTCTCGTTATTCATGGCCTGCCTATCTTGCATTTTTTTAGTGTGTGCAGTTGCCGCTGATGCCTCAGTCCAGCTCGATGTTGAGTGCCTTGATCACGGGCCCCCAGACCTTCGCGTCATAAGCAATGGTGGCGGCAAGGCTTTGCGGTGTGCCCGGCTCGATCGTCAGACCGTCGCTTACAAGCCGCGCACGGATATCGTCCGAGCGCAGGGCGGCGTGCACTTCCTTGTTAAGCCGGTCGACCACGGCCGGCGGTGTGCCTGCGGGCGCAAACAGGCCATACCAGAAGGAAGCCGTCATGTTGGGGTAGCCGAGTTCGGCAAAGGTCGGCACGTCGGGCATGGCTGCCGAGCGCTTGTCGCTGGTCACGGCCAGCACGCGGACCTTGCCAGATTTGAGGGCCTGCGCCGAGGTGTTGATGCCGTCAAACAGCAGGTCGGCCTGGCCGCCCATCACATCGATCAGCGCTGGGCCCGAGCCCTTGTAAGGCACGTCGGTCATCTTGATGCCGGCCTCGTTGTTGAGCATCTGGCCCAGCAGTTGGTTGGTCGCGCCGATACCGGTGGTGGCATTGAAGACTTTGTCCGGCCGCTGTTTGGCCCAGCTGATGAACTCTGCAAAGTTCTTGACTGGCATGTTGGGCGAGACGGTGAGCGTGTAGGGCGTGCGAGCGATCATCGAGATGGGAGTGAAGTCCTCCACTTTGTATCGGATCTTGCGGTACATCAGCGGATTGTTGGAGAAGGTGGTGACGCTACCGACGAAGAGCGTATAGCCATCCGCTGGTGAGCGCGCAACTCTCTCGGCGCCGATCATCGTGCTTGCACCTGGCGCATTGGTCACGACGACGGGCTGACCCATTGCCTCGCCCATGCGTTGGGCCAGCAGGCGCGCCACGATGTCGGTCGGCCCGCCGGCCGCGTAGGGCATGACGATGGTGATGGGCCGCGTGGGCCATGCCTGCGCGGTGGCCAGGGGTACAGCCGCAGCGCAGGCCAGGGCAATAACGCCTTGAGCCAAGGCTGCCAGCGTGAGCAGACGAAATCGCATAGGTCATATCTCCTGTGTTTTTACTTAAAAATTCATCTGCCGGAATAAGTTCCGAATATTAGATCTACTGATGCCGAGTGTCAATGCACCACCGCTGGCAACCCCCGTTGTGAGGTGGGTGCTTACCCGATAGACTTATGGAATGAATTCCTTTATTGCATTGGTGCGCGCCGAATGCACCGCCCTTGGTCAGCCTTCGCAAGGGTTGAGGCTGAAATGGGGCCTTTGGACGGACTCATCAACAGCGCTGGCTTGAACGGCGGGCGCGTGGCCATACGGGACTTTGACTTGTAACACCTTGAGAACCTGTTTCGCATCAACGTGCTGGGCACCATGCTGTGCACCCGAGAGGCTACGCGGCCCATGGGCACCTCCTGCGGCGGCTACGTGTTCTAGTGAACCGGCATCACATCACCTCACCGCCATTGGGGCTGATCACCTGACCGGTCAGGTAGTTGGCCTCTGACGACGCGAGAAAGGCCACCAGGTAGGCGATCTCGTTCGGCATGGCCTGGCGCCGGGCCGGCACGTTGCGGGCAAGGTCCTCGCGGTAAGCGTCGTTGTTGGTCATGTACGCAACCATGGGCGTGAGCACCCGGCCCGGCGCCACAGCATTGACCTGGATATTCCACTCGGCAAACTCCTTGGCCCAGGCCTTGGTCAGACCGATCACCGCTGCCTTGGCCGCCGCATAGTGCGAGCCGCGCCGCTGCGCTGTTATACCCATGATCGACGAGGTGTTGATAATCTTGCCACCCATGCGCGCCTTCATGCTCGGCAGCACGGCGCGGGCGCAAAACATGGCACCTTTCACGTTAACGGCGAACATCCGGTCCAAAGTGGCCTCGTCGATGTCTTCAAAGGCCTTGCGGCCACTGGCCACGCCGGCGTTGTTGACCAGGATGTCTATTTCGCCGACCTGCTGGCGCGCCCGCTCGATGGCGCTGGTCACAGAGTTGGCGCTGGTCACGTCGGCCACACAGGTAATGGCGCGGCCGCCTGCGGCGATGATCAGCGCCACTGTTTCTGCGGCTAAGGCTTCATGCTGGTCGTTGACGATGAGCGTGGCGCCGCGCGAAGCCATCACCTGTGCATTGGCCCGGCCAATACCCGAGCCGGCGCCTGTTACCAGCGCGACTTTTCCTTCCAGTTGTGTCATGTCATTTGCCCTTGGGATGTTGTCTCTGGGTAGGTGCTGCTCGCCTTTACAAGGTCCGGCGCTTGCAGTTTAATGGAATAAGTTCCGTTTTAAAAGCCTACAAGGAGACAAACTATGTCTATCGATCTCGCGCAGCAAGGGGCCGTGGCCACTATCACGATGAACGCCCCCGGGCGCAGGAATGCGCTGAACTTCGAGTTGCGCGGGCGGCTCCGTGAGGTGCTGGAGGGGGTGAACAACGACGCCTCGGTGCGCGCGGTGATCCTCACTGGTGCCGGCGTAGGGTTTTGCGCCGGTGCGGATGTAGAGGCCATGACATCCTCGGGCCTGCAAGAAAGCCGTGCACGCATGCTGCATTCGCACGCGCTGATCCGTACGCTCTACCGAATGGAAAAGCCCGTGATCGCCGCCGTGCGCGGTCATGCGGTGGGTTTCGGCTGGAGCCTTGCGCTGGCCTGCGACATGGTGATTGCGTCGGAGACGGCAAAGTTCTCGCAGATCTTCACGAAAATTGGCCTGGCGCCTGATGGTGGCGCCGTCTATTTCCTGCAGCGTAACCTGGGCCAGGCGCGCGCCAAAGAACTGGTGTATTCAGCCCGAATGGTGGGTGCCGCAGAAGCTCTGTCGCTAGGTCTTGCCAACCGTGTGGTCAAGGACGAAGAGCTGGGCGAGCAGGCCCAAGCCTGGGCCGCCGAGCTCGCAGCAGCGCCGACATTTGCTTTGGTCATGGCCAAGCGCATGTTTGAGACCGGCTCCAGCCCGGGTCTGGACCAGTTTCTGGAAACCGAGGTGCTGATCCAGCCTCAAATGAAGCAGACGCTGGATCACCAGGAAGGCACGCTGGCATTTCGCGAGAAGCGTGCGCCGCGGTTTGTCGGCAGTTGAAGCTGATTTACTACTCTCACGCCAGCGCGCTAGGGTGCTGGGAATTCGCCTCTGAGCCGTTTTGCCAGACCGCTGCATTGAGCAGCGCAAACCTGCGGCGGTGGGCTGTGGAGTTACCGAGCCACGCCGACAAAACGAGCGCACGCTTGACGTACAAGCCAAGGTCGTATTCATCCGTGAAACCGATGGCGCCGTGCAGCTGGATAGCTTCGCGAGTGATGCGCAGGCCTGCCTCGCTGCTGCGGCTCTTGCAGCGGCTGGCGATCTTGCTGCAGTCTTCTGCATTGGCGTTGCTGTCCAGGGTTTGCACGGCATCGCCCAGCACAGCGCGTACCAGCTCCTGCTGGATGTAAAGGTCAGCCGCACGATGCTGCAAGGCCTGGAAGGTGCCGATCGCCTTGCCGAACTGCACACGGTTGCGCATGTATTCGAGCGTCATGTTGAGCGTGGCTTCAATCACGCCCAGCGTCTCGGCACCGGCCATCACGCAGGACTCGTTGACCGCCCGCGCAAGGCCCTGTAGGGCTGTGGCCGAAGGTTCGTCCAGCACGTGGCCGCTTGCGACTTCTACAGCGTCCAGCGTGACGATGCCGCTGGGCGTTCCATCGGCGCGCCATTCGTGCGTGACGCTCAAGCCCTTGGCGTTAGCCGCCACCCAAAACACGCCAGCACCGGTATCGGCCGAATTGCGTGCCGTCACGAGGTAGCCGTCCGCATCCCCGGCGCCGCCCACATAGCGCTTGCGGCCCGTCAAGGTGACGCGCCCGCCTGCTGATGTCGCCACCGTTTTCACGGGCATCAGATCCAGGCCGCCTGCGTCTTCTTGCCAGGCCAAACAGGCCTTCAGGCTGCCATCGACCAGTTTGGGCAGCAACTCATTTTTTAGCGCTTCATTACTGCCATAACGCAGCGTCTGGCCAGCCAGCACCACGGTGGCAAGGATGGGTTCGGCCAGTAGGCCCTTGCCCAGTTCCTGGAGCACCACTGACATCTCGGCCAGACCCAATCCGAGGCCCCCGTACTCTTCGGGCACAAGGATCCTGAACCAGCCCAGGTTGGCCATGGCGCTGTAAAGCCT
>Ga0209768_10001007_pt1 | contig 18297 bp, 12 predicted proteins | sample LauGreSBDMM110SD_3_FD_187564 | JGI IMG/M metagenome (GOLD analysis project Ga0209768, IMG submission 187564) | Freshwater lake microbial communities from Lake Michigan, USA - Sp13.BD.MM110.SD (SPAdes) (version 2) | ecosystem: Environmental > Aquatic > Freshwater > Lake | place: Lake Michigan... | reverse complement strand
AAACTTATTATTATAAAATGACTACCCTCTCTTTAAAAACACTGTTAGTTCCTTCTAAATCAGTACAAGTGGAATATCCTGGTATGCCTGGTTTTGTTGTTGATTTGGCATTTTTATCTCGCGAAACACTTTTGTCGATTCGTAAGAAATCTACCAAAACAAGTTTCAAAAACCGACAGGCTGCTGAAGAATTCAACGAAGATTTATTCTTGCAACTTTACGTTGAAAATGCTGTTAAAGGATGGAAAGGTTTTAAATTAAGTTATCTTGAGCAATTAGCTCCAGTTGATTTAAAAGGTCAAAATCTGGACGATGAATTAGAGTATACGCCTGAAAATGCACTATATTTAATGAAGAATTCAAGTAATTTTGATGGCTTTATTAGCGAACAGGTTTCGGACTTGGGAAACTTTTCGACGACCAGCTCCAGCAAGTAAATCAGCAGTTGGTCAGTTACATTCAGAATATGAGTCTTGGTATGACCAAGGAAGCATATTTTGAAATGTGCGAAATGATGAATAGTGAACCCGTAGAGTCTGAGATTCCTGTGGAATTTGAAGACTTTCCACTAGAAGTACAACAAGCTTTTAATGCTTATCGAATGTTACGAGATGAGTGGGATACTATGAATGGTACCTACTTAGGTAAGTCTTTGATAGGTGTAAAAGATGTTCTTGAAGCTACAGAGATTGAACAGTCTGAACAGAAGTTTATTGTTATGTTAATACGTATGATTGACAGCGTACGATCAGACGAAATCAATAATAAGAAAAAGATGGAAAAGCCCGCTAACTAAAAATTGGCGGGCTTTTTTACGTTAAAAATTTTTTGGTTTGACAAAAGTGTGGTTGCGTGTTATAATGTACACTAGTCAAGCTATTAAAAGTTTTAGCCACCAACCCTAAAGAGGAGTACAGATGGCATCAAATCAAGTTAATATTAATTTAAGCTTACAAGATGAATCGAATAGTATTAAACAGCGTACTAACGACGTCAAAAACTTAAATAAAGAATTACAAAAATCACAACAATATACTACTGGTACTAAATCGGGTAGTAAAGCAGCAGCAGCAAGTTTTAGCGCAGCCGAAAATATAGAGTACGGACGTGCTCGTGGATCAATGGGATCTACTGGAGCAAGCGGACGTGACTTTGCAAACCAAGCACAAGGTCTTGGTGGGCTGGTACGTCTATATGCTACTTATGCTGCCAATGTATTTGCTGTAAGTGCAGCATTTAGCGCTTTAAGTAATGCTATGGATACCACTAACATGGTTCGCGGCCTAGATCAACTAGGTGCCGCTAGTGGTGTTGCAATGGGCGGTTTAGCAAAGCGATTTACAGAAGCCAGTGGCGGAGCTATTAGCTTACGCGAATCAATGGAAGCTACCGCCAAAGCTATTAGCAGCGGTATGACTCAAAAGCAATTTTTACAACTAGGTGATGTAGCTAAAAAGGCTTCACAAGCACTTGGTGTTAATATGAGTGATGCTGTTAGTCGTTTAACTCGCGGTATTACAAAGCTAGAACCTGAATTATTAGATGAATTGGGACTGTTTACCAAAGTTGGTAAATCTTCTGAAGACTACGCACGTAGTATAGGTAAAAGCGTAGATAGTTTAACTGATTTTGAAAAACGTCAAGCGTTTGCTAATGCAGTATTAAAAGAAGGTATTGACAAATTCAATGAGATTGACATACCCACAAACCCTTATGACAAACTTTTAGCTTCATTAAAGAATATTGCACAAACTATTCTAGAAGTATTAAACAAAGCGTTCGGCCCTTTAGTAGATATATTAAGTGCTAGTCCCGCTGCTTTAACAGCAGGTATTGCTGCACTTGGATCAATGATTATTAAACAAGCAGTTCCAGCAATTACTAATTATAGAGACGAATTGCGTAAAACCGCGGAGTTTAGTCGACAGGTAACTTCTGAAAAAATTAATACAGCAGAAACTATGTTGGCAAAACGTAGGGCTGACATACTTGCAAAACAAGATCAAGCTGCTGATGCCAAAGCGGCCGTTATTGATAAATTAGAGTCTAAACTTAGAACTCTTACTGGTGGACGTATTCGTAAAGATATTGCAGAAATTCTTACACCTACACGCGGTATTCAGGATATCACTGATCAAGAGATTAAAAAGATTGAGGCGGCAGGTAAAGGTTTAAAAAATAACCAAAACATATATAATGAACTAGCAAGAGCTATACGCGCGGCTAAATTAGAGCAAGAGAAGTATAACGCAGTTGCAGTAAGATTAAAACAAGAAGAAACCGCCCCCGTAAGTAGGTTTAGTGCATTAGGAAGATTGCAAATAGGTGCGGAAGAACAACGCAGACGTTCAGCTTCAAGTACTATTATTAGTAATGCTGCAGACACTGCAAGTTTAGTAGGTTTTAGGTCTGCTTTTGGAGAAATGATAACTAGTCTTAAAACTGAAAAATTAGGTGTTTTAAGAACTATTTTTACTGGAGTAACAGGAACTATAACTGCAGCAACAACTAGACTTATGGGTTTTGTTGGTATGCTAGGCCAGATAGGTATGATAGCAGGAGTAGTAATCGGTATATTCCAAGGCCTTAGCTATGCATTTAGCAGTAATACTAAAGAAGTAGAAAAGTTTAATAAGACTTTAGAAATTGGCGACGAAAATGCCAAAGCCTTAAGTAATACTTATGACAAATATAAACAATCATTAAGTCCCGCATCAGTTATTGCATTAGCAACTTCTTTTCAAAACCTTTCAGAAAACCTTTCACTAACAGTTGAAAGTTTTAAAGACGCAATACAAGAATCTAGTAAGTTTGATAGGATTATAAACAGTATCAAAGGAATTTTTGGACAAGCATTAGAAGATGACTTTTCTAAAAGCATTAACAAACAGATTCTACAAGGATTAAAGGGTATTGTAGATCCAAATGTAAAAAAAGAAGCTGAAGCAAAACTAAAAGAGTTACTTAACGTTAATCAAGTAACCGAAAATAGTTTAAAAGCCTCTACAAGCGGCATGGGCAGTGCACAACTAGCCAAAATAGGTAAAAACATAGCCACAGTCTTTGAACAAGCTAGTCTTGCCGGACAAAAAACAGCAGGAATATTAGTAAGTATAAAAGACGGATTCAAATCACTAGAGACCAGCTATACGGAGCTTTCTAACTCTTTAATGCAAAAAGATCTGCTGTCCAACTTTGGAAAAGACTTAGCTTCACAAGGATTTAAACTTTCAGAAGCTTTTAAAGATCCAATAGCAAACTTATCAACTTTACAAGACCTATTAACCGATATTAGTAAGATTAAACTGCTTTCGCCAGAATCGCAAAAGCTTATAATGGAAAATCGTGATGCTTATGTTGCGTTAATCAATACTGCAAAATACTATGAGGAGCAGATTGCTAAATCAGAAAAAAATATTGCAGATATTAGAAAAGAAGTCGGAAGCGACAAAACAGGTGTAGTAGCCAGTGATGTAATTTCAGCAGAGCAGAAAAGAATAACGGGTGCAAGATCTAAATTAGATGAAACACGCACACAGATGACTGAGCTTAGTGCAGTCTTTAAAAACGCTGCTGAGACTTCTATCAAAAAAGGTTTTGAATTAATAGAAGGCGGATTTACTCGTGCAATGGCTCAAAGCGTACTTAGTTCGCAAAAATCATTATTAGATAAATTACCGCAAACTGCCGAAACAGCTAAACTTGGAGCAAAACTAGAAAATCAAAAAATAGATTTACAGATTCAAGAGATCACTGAAACACAGCGTTTAATCAAAGAGATGGAGTTGTTAAGACTTAGCGGAGAAAAAATTGCACTAGAGCGTAGTCGTGATGAGTTATTAAAAACAGAAACAAATCAGCAAGTGCGACAAGCCGCTATTGATAATCCAAGATTAAAACAAATAGCAGATCGTGAAAAGATTTTAACAAGCACTAATATTAGTGCTGATATTAAAGCAGGAAAGATAGATCGCACTGAAGAGTCTAGAAAGGCTATGCAAGAGCAGCAAGGTGCAATATCAAAAGTTACTCAGCTAAATCAGCAGAAAGTAATGAATACTATTGCGGCTCAAGCAACAGGTCTTCAAAGCGGTTTTGACGCAGCTAAGAAAAAATTAGATAGTGATCTAAAAGACATTATTACTAGTAAAGAAGCTGAATTGCGTGGAGCTGAATTTAGTTCAAAAACTCTTGAAGATCAACAAGCAGTAATTAACAAATATGTTGAGCAAGAAGATGCAGTTAAACGCGTTCTAAGTAGCTTAGATAGTGTTAAAGAAACTGCTACTTCTAATTTAATAGCTCTAGAAGCACAAAGACTTAAGTACAAAGACGTTGCAGATTTAGCAGCCAAGGCAGTTCAGACAGCAGATAAACAAGCAACTACTTTAACTCAACAGTTTGATGCTGCTAAGAAGATCGCGGACCAAGAACGAGCTCGTAAAGACTTACTAGCTATAAATCTTCAAACACTAAATAAAAGCACCCAAGCTTTAGAAGCTCAAGTAAATTTAACACGTATTTTAAATGAAACTGATAGTGCACTAGTTGGCATACAAAGAGAAGTATTGCAAACTCAGCTTGATCTTGGTATAATTACTGCTGAGAACTATCGTGACCAGCTTATAACGCTTGAGCAAATGGACCGTGTTAAGCAACGCGATATTAAGTTAGATCAACTTAAAAATAGTCTAATTGCAACACAGCTAGGCTTAACAAAAGAATTATTAGATCCTAAAAATGCTGGCGATATTCAATCAATTCAAGATAAAATGAGTGCGGCTTCTATGGCATATGAAGCCGAAACAGCAGGAGTTAATAAAGTTTATGAAGCACAACAAAAATCCAAAGCTTTAACAGAAGATTTAACTTCTAGACAACTAGCTTATGGTGAAGTGTTTAAGAATAGCTTTGACAGTATGGGCGACGCTATTATTGAGTTTACTAAAACTGGTAAATTAAACTTTAAAGGTTTAATTGATTCAATGCTAGAAGGCTTAATTCGCTATGAAATGCAACAACAAGCTATGATGGCCTATAAAGCCTTTAGACCTGGCTTAATGGATTTTGTAGGTAGTATATTTGGTACAGGTAATACAGGCTCTACTACAGGCACAGTGTCAGGTGCAGTAGCTTCTGCAAAAGGTAATGTATTTAATACAGGCCTCCAAACTTTTGCCAAAGGCGGAATGTTTACTAATTCAGTTGTAAGCTCTCCTACGCTATTCAAGTTTGCACAAGGTACTGGTTTAATGGGCGAGGCGGGTCCTGAAGCTATTATGCCCCTAAAGCGTGACGGCCAAGGAAACCTAGGAGTTCGCGCAGGCGGAAATCAAGGCAACGTTGACGTAGTTGTTAATAACTTTGGAAGTGAAAAAGCAACTACTAAAGAAACCACTGATTCACGTGGAAATCGTCGAATTGAAGTTATTATTGGTGATATGGTTGCAAGTGAAGTAGCAAGACCAGGAAGTCCCGTACAACAATCACTAGCAGGTAGTTTTAATAACAGGCCTGCATTAGCAAGGAGATAAGTATGCCTATTCCAGCATGGTCAGCACAAGCATTACCACAAGTACCACAAAAAGGATTCTCAGAGTCTATTGGCGTAAACATTATACGCTCAGGCACAGACTCTGGTCCTGCAAAAATGCGTCGCAGGGGGACAGGTGTTAGTACAATGGATTTATCTTTTATACTAACAACTGCTCAATGCACAACACTAGAAAATTTTATTAAAAATACTTTACTTGGTACTAAACGATTTAGCTTTCCTCATCCACGCACAGGTACTACCGTAGAAGTACGTATAGTCCCTAGTGGTGAGGGAGAGTTTTTTAAATTACAGTATTTAGCACCAGGTTATTGGAATACTTCCTTAAAATTTGAGATATTACCATAATGAGCAGATTAAGTAGATTATCACCAGCAGCTATTAAAGCAATGTTTTCATCTGAAACAGATGAACAGCTTATAATGCTTTTAACAGTATACGATCCTAATGGATCAACAGACCCAGACGCAGCAACTACACCAATTAGACTAAGTGATAATTATACTCAAAGACTATCTTCTACTACAGATGATGAAATTGCTTATGGAGTCGTAAGTAATTCAAACGAATACTTATTTGTTCCTATGACCCTAAACTTACCTAATGATCAAGAAACAGGTCCTGGTGATTGTACTATTACCTTAAACTTTGTTACTCCAGAAATTATAACAATTATCAGAGATCATTTAAGAGTAAGAACTAAAGTTTTAATAGAACTAGTAGTTTCAAGTAATCTTAACTATATAGAAGCATCATTACAAGATTATTATATTACATCGGCAACATATAATGCCGAAACCGTTACTCTAAATCTAGGTATGGTAAGTTACAATACTGAGCCATTTCCTAGTTTTAGCTTTACCCCTAGTTACTTCCCAGGATTATTCTAATGAATTATGATAAATATGTTGGGTTACCCTATCTAGACAATGGCAGAACTGAAATCGGTGTAGACTGCTGGGGATTAGCTCGTCTAGTTTATCGAGACGAGTATAAAATAGATTTGCCAAGTTATACTGAAGAGTACATTGGTGGAAGTGATCCGCATATTGTAGAAGCAGTAGAGTTGTATAAAGATAACTGGGAAGAAATTACTGCACCAAATCCTGGAGATTTGTGCCTGTTCAATATCTTTGGTGAGCCTATGCACGTGGGTGTATACGTAGGTGACAACAAGTTTTTACACTGCCGCCGTGGCAGCGATTCAGTAATTGAATCATTAAACAATATTAAATGGAAAAATCGTTTTGTAGGTTTTTATGCATATGCTCCACAATCACAAATACAAGCAGTAGGAGCACCACATCCATTAAAACTTAGTGTGTATCGTGACTGGACCCTAGAAGGCACTACTGTTCAAGACTTTGTAGAGTTTATACGCTCCAAGTACACAGTAAGCACAGAATTAGTAAGTAAAATAGTAATTATTATTGATGGCATAGTTGTGCCTAAATCCGAGTGGGCAACTACCACTGTTAAAAGAGGCCAACAGATCAGCTATAAAAGCACTGTTGAAGGCACCTCAACAAAGCGTTTACTAATAACACTTGTAGCACTTTATATAACTTTTCAAACTGGAATACCAGTAGAAATAGGATCAGCAGTATCATCAACTGCAACAGTTGCTACTCAACAATTTATCGGTGCGGCTGTTATTCAAATGGCCAGCATGGTTCTACAAAATGTTATTGCCCCAATTCGTCCACCAAAAACAAATGATCCTGGTAATGCTAACTCCCTAAACTTATTAACAGGACAAGCTAATCAAGCAAGTCAATATGGAGCAATTCCAGTAGTATTAGGTAAAGTTAGATTTACTGGTATGCTTGGAGCTATTCCGTATATCGAGTCACTAACAGAAACAAATATTTTAAACCTTGCTGTTGTTTGGGGTTTTGGCCCACTTTCAATAACGGATCTATGCATTGGCGCTAAGCCCATAGATGACTTTTATTATGGCGAACCAGTGTCTGTACCAAGACCTATTATAATAGAAGGTTTTGCACGAGACTATGTATTAAATGCAGCAGGTGGTATTGGCGGAAGTTTTAATAATCAGTATGGACGCGACGTTGAACAAAAACAAGTAAACCTAGAGTTAACAAATAATGCTAGTAATATAACCGCTACTCATGAAGGTACAAAAAGATGGCAACAAGTAGATTTAGCCCAAACTTGTGATGCTGTTGATATTGTGCTATCCTTCCCAGAAGGCATGCGTAAAATTAATACTAAAAATGGCGAAGTAGGTGCAACTACCTGTGGAGTTGAAATACAAATGCGTCAATACAGCACCTTACCTTGGCCTGAGGAAGATACTAGTACTGCTTTAAATGTATATAGCTTTAAAACAGACGATACTAACGCGTATCAATTATTTACAATGGTTCCTCCTGGTGATGCAGAAACCGAAGCAAACTTATATCGTTACACAACTTTTTGTTTGTCTCCTGCTGGAGGAGTACAAAGATTTGACGGAGCTGTAACGGATATATTAGGTGCTAATGCAAGTCCTTACATACAAGCAATGTTTGCACAAAATGCATACAGTTCTTTGTTAGGTACTTCTGCTACTAAAAGCTATCTGCCTCAAATACCAACAGGATATTTACCAGTTTATACAGTTTATCAAGATAAGTCTTCAGGAGTAGTTACAGAAATAACTCCACATCCTGTATCAACATATAGCGGTAAAAATGGTTTAGCTTATGAACTAATTGAAACACAAGAAACAGTAGGCCAAGGGCAAGACCAGTCATTAGTTACTTCTAAAATCAAAACGATTAAAATAACTTCAGGCCGAGTATATGGTGATGCCAGTGGAGTCGATCTTACTGCTGCAGAAGTAGAAATATGGAGTACTAATAATCTTTTAACTCCTACAGTTGCTACAGGAGTTATTGATGCTAGTGGTCCTGGTAGTTGGGGTACTTTTTTAACAAACTACGCTGTTTGGGGCACCGACTATACTACTCCCGCTGCAAGTGGTTATGGAGGCACATGGAACTATACAGTATCTAGCGTTTATTTTCCTTATAGTGGTTACTACACAGTAGAAGCTGCCGCAGACGATCAAGGCGAAGTACTAATAGGCGGAGTTCGAGCAGTACAAATTCCTAAAGATACTAAATTTCAAGCTGAAAGCATTAAAGGCTTAATCAAACTAAAAGCAGGTTATCACGACATTGTACTAAATGGTGTAGATAATCAAGCTTCGCACAAGGGCATAGCCGCCAGAATTACTTATATTGCTAATAATGGAGTTAACGTACAAGCTAGTGCAAATACTATTCTTACTTTTGGCGAAGGTGCTTGGTTTACAAAACGCAAAGATGCTTTTAACTGGGTACATTCAGTTGAAAACCTTACAAGAGCCAGATATCAAGTAAGGGTTCGTCGTACAAACTTAGACGAAACCGAAGATGAAGTAGATTTCAAAAAGTTTCATAAAGCAATTTTAGCAAACGTTACTGGATATGATAGTCAAGAATTACCAATGCAAAATCCTCCAGGTTGTTTTTTAGCAAAAACAGGCGTACGAGTACAAAGCAGTAGTAAGGTAAATGGCCAAATAGATGGCGTTAATGCTATGGTTCAAACCATAACTTGGGATTATGATAGGACTTCTGGTAGCTGGCAAAACTTACGACAAACTAATAATCCTGCTAGTTTGTTTGCTTATGTGCTAATGCACCCTGCAAATGCTTTTCGAGTTACTCCTAATAAGTTAGATCTTGTTAGTTTAACTGCATGGCATAATTTTTGCAATCCTATAGCTCAGACTGTAAATGCAACTAGTTTGGAAGTAGGAAAGTACTACGTTATTAAAGATCTAGGAACAACTAACTGGAATACTGTAGCTGGTACTACTGGTATTACTTATAGTGTTGGCGAAGGTATATACCCTAGACAAGTAGGAACTGGAACTGGTACAGCTGTTTATGCGCCTAAATTTGCATATAATGGAATACTATCTAGTACACAAAGTGTAATGGACACACTACGAGACATATGTGCAGCTGGTAAAGCTAGTCCAACTTATATTGATGGTAAATGGGGTGTAGTAATAGACACAGAACGATCACATACCGTTCAACATTTTACTGAGCATAATAGTTGGGGCTTCGAGTCTACTAAAGTTTTACCAGTATTGCCTCACGCTTTTCGCATTAATTTAAATGATGAAACCTTAGCTTATCAAGCTAACGAGATTATTGTTTACAATTATGGTTATGGACCAACAACTGCAAATGGTAAAATTGGTGCTACATTATTTGAACAAATCAACTTGCCTGGTGTAACAAATCCTGATCAAGCGGTACGTTTAGCTAGGTGGCATTTTGCACAGATTAAATTACGTCCAGAAACTTATACTGTTAATGTAGATTTTGAACACTTAGTTTGTACTCGTGGCGACAAAGTAAAAATTACTCACAGTATTCCACGGTGGGGTATTGGTAGTGGTAGATTAGGTCCTGGCGTTGGTGATGTTGTTACAGGCACAACTCTAACATTAACAGAGCCTGTGCTATTAACTGCAAGTACTCAGTATACTATATTAATTAGAACTAACAATATTACAGCTACTGCAGGTAGTGGTAGTATAACTAGAACTTTTACTTACACAGGCCCCACAGGATATACTAGTACAATTACAGTACCTGCTATATTAGAAGCAGATGGCGTAAAAACTGATAACTTGTTTATGATAGGTTTAACTACTAACAGTGTGCAAGAATGTATAGTTACCGCAGTAGAGCCAAGTAGTAACTACAGTGCACGATTAACACTAGTTGATTACTCGCCTGAAATTTACACAGCAGATTTAAGCGGATTATTAATTTATAACCCAAAAATATCTACAAGTAATGTTGTTTTAGTAAAAAATAGCATTACAAGCGTACCTGTTATTACAAGCATTACTAGTAATAGTGTTCAAAGTAATCAAATTGCAGGCGGCACTTATCAGAATAAAGCTGTTGTAGCTTTTACAAACCCAAATGATTTGCAAGCTGTTGCGGTTCGTGTACAATTTGATATTATTGAAGGTAGTGTGGCAGGTTGGGATACTGATCCAGGCACTCTTTATTCTACTGATAAAAGCAATAGTACTTTTGAATTCATTAACTTATTTACTGACAAAAAGTATAAAGTACGCGCTAGGTATACAAATGCTGATCGTACTATTTGCGGGCCGTGGTCTATTGACTATGCTTTTACCAATGACGGTAAAAACAAAAACTTTAATACTTCTCCGACACTTGCTATAGACTTAGAAAAAACTTATATTGTAGTAGATCCGCTTATTACTAATCAACAAAGTGATTTTAAAGCTTATGCATATAGGTTGTATAAAAGTACGGTTACTACAGATTTATGGGATACTACACCTATTATTCCAGAAGTACAGAGCCAAGGACAGGGTAAATTGGATTTGGAAAAGGTAGCAATACCACGTATTTCAGAAGCTGGTATTGACTATAAAGTAGAGTGTAGGATATTAGATAAAACTAATAACTATAGTGCTGTAAGTTCATATGCTTTAATTAAAATTAAAACAATTGTTTAAGGGATAGCTATGGCAGCAATTTTATCCGCAGGAGTAAATTCACTAATATTAAAACTAGATCAGCCGTACGACACTATTCGTACGTTGGATATAAGGGATGATTTAGTCAAAGTAAAAGTATGGTGTTCTACAACATCAGGGTTTACTCCGTCTGATTCTAATATAGTATTTGACGCTTTAGGCTTATCAATAGTTATTCCTAAATTAACTGACGGAACGGCATTAGTTGCAGGTACGGCATACTATGTAAAGTATGCTTTTATTAGTGATATTCAGGAAGAAGTATACACTATTTCTGCACAACTAACCGCAACACCTGTAGCCGCTTTAGCAACTAAATCAAGTGTTGCATATTTGTACCAATGGTCTACAGCTCAGCCAGGAAATCCTTCTGGCAGTGCTACATATACTTGGTCAACAGCCGCAAGTTCTAATTATACTGGAGGCAACGGCTGGTCAACCACTATTGACGCTAATCCTGGAACATCTTTAATTAAATTATGGACTGCAACTAAAGCGGTTACTGCAACAGGAGATGCAACTACTACAGCAGTAGATTGGTCTACAGGATTTACTGTTGCTTCAATTAGTCAAAACGGGGCATTTGGGGCTACGGGACCTGCTGGAGTTAGTAGTGCACGAGCTATACTATACAAACCAGCACTTACAATACCTAGTGCTCCTACAGGTACTTCTACTTATACTTGGGCTACTTCAAGTTTTAACTACACTGGTGGAGGCGGCTGGAGTCTTAGCCCTCCTACTTCTTCAAGTGGATTAGAGGGACAAACACTGTGGGCAGCCATGGTTGTACTAACAGATGCTTTAGGTAGTAGTACTATAACTATTGATTGGACTACTGCGGCCATTGTAGCACAAAGCTATTATGGTGTTGTAGGTCCTACAGGCCCTGCATCAACACAAGCAGGCCCTACTGGTAATCAAGGTGTTAGTGCCCGAATAGCTTATGTAGTCACAGCAGCTCCATATGCTACTCCTGCAACTAATCCTATTAGCAAAGAAGAAACTGGAGACGTAGTTCCTGCTGTAGGTACGTGGTTTCCTGGAAAAACTTGGGTTAGTAGTGTACCCACTACAGCACTAGTTGCAGGAGAGTACTTGTATCAAGTTAATGGATTATATAATCCTGCTACTAATAAAACCAACTGGATTGGCATACCTTATTTAAGTAATTTAAAAGTAGGAAATTTATCCGCACTTGCTGTTAATACCGGTGACTTAAATGTTACTGGTACTATTAAAGTGTTCGGTAATACCACGAATGGTATTTTTATTGATAGTGCTGGTATAACTATTTATAATGACACTGTTGCACGAGTTAGATTAGGAAGTATTTAATGGCATATGGATTGCAAACATTTAAAAGTGATGGAACTACTTTAGTATTACAAAACTCAAATAAAAGTGGAGTATTTGCAAGAACTTATACTGCTACACCTAGCGATATTACTTCTTATAATAGTTATACCGATACGTACCGTAAAGAATTTCCTGAATATAACGGTAGAACTATTAGAGTTTTTCAACTTAATAGTAACGGTAATTGTATTTGGGAGGCAGGAACAACAGGTAGTGGACTAAATGTAATTGAATTTAGTTTCTTAAACCCTAACTTTAGTTTAGATAACCCTAACTTTACAATAGGTAATGCAGTTTTATATATATTTGTTAAATAAGGTATTTTCATGGCATATGGCTTAAGAATTATAAATGACAGTTCAGAGTTATTAATTGATAGCGATTATGTTAATCCTACTTTTGTACAAAAATTAGAATTTAATGTTACACCTACCTATACAGAAGCTGGCATAGCGCCGTATGTTTCTAATGGTTTTGCAAATTTACATAATGGATATATTAAACGACAATATTCTACACCTGCAGCTACCTTAAATACAGGTAACTATATTGTTTTATGGAAAATACCAGATAATGGTAATATTAATGTATTCTACTATTTTCCAACATCTACTATGGGTGTCAATAAAACATTAACCTGTGAAGTTTTTGCTAGTACAAGCGGCACGGCATTGACATATACGTTGCCTACGGCATATATTTTTGCTGTAGACGTAGGAGGCATATCTACACTATCAGCTACTGGACCTGCTTTAGCACTTTATAATAGTTCTAATCAATTAACTTTTAATAGTTCTTTTACCCAGCTAGTTCCGTATAGTTTTACAGAAAACTATAGTTCTCCTGCTTTTAATACACCTGCAACTGATACTTTAACTAATCCTGCTAACCCTATATATTTATTACCGCAAACATATACAATGTTCCAGCTAGGGGCTGTTGATTCAGATAATAATTATATTAGTGGTAAAGTAGATAAAGTACTTTATAACGAAGTGTATAAGGTTTATGGATCGACTATGTATAGACTATATCTATCTACTTATTGGAGTCGTACTAACGGTACTCAAGATGGTATAGCGCAATACGGTACTGGTACTCAGGGATTTAGAAGTATAATGGTATCCGAAGCAAATTTATATCAAACTGCTAATCCCAACAGTGGAGGCGGGGCTAATCCTGTATATACATTAACTCGTAGTGTTGTTAGCGTAAACGAGGGCAGTACTTTTACAATTACTTTAACAATAACTAATGCTACTGTTCTTAACGGTACGTCTATTGGATATAACGTAACAGGTGTTCAAGGCAGTCTTGATTATACTGCTAGTGCAACTTCATTTATTGTAAATAACAATACTAGTAGTGTTACTTTTACAGTGTTAAACGACACTCTTACTGAAGACACAGAAACTTTTCTGTTAGAACTTACAACATACCCATATCCAACTATATCGGTAACTATAAATGATACTAGCATAAATCCGCCACTGATTCCAACATATTCAATATCGCCACAAACTGGTAGTATAAACGAAGGTAGCTCAATAACTTTTACAGTTACAACTACTAATGTAGTTAATGGCACTACACTATACTGGGCTTATAATGGTGGTAGCTCTGACCCAGTCAGCGATTTTAATTCTTATAATGGTTCATTTACTATTTCAGGTAATTCAGGAACATTTAGTGTTAGTCCTAAAGCAGATACATTAACTGAAGGATCAGAAACGTTTGCTGTAGGTGTAAGAACTGGTAGTATTACAGGAACAGAAGTAGCTACTACAGGCACCATTACTATTAATGACACTAGTATTAGTACTCCTACATATTCTTTTACCTCTGTGCAGAACGTAACCGAAACGCAAACAGGAAATAGTATAGCAACTTTTACTTTTACTAATGTAGTAAATAAAACAGTAACATTTGCAATAGTAGCCCCCTCATCAGGGAATGCTGCTACGTCTGGAACAGACGTTACATTAAATATAGCCTCTATGAGTATTAACGGATCTTCATTTAGAGATGTTTCATATTATCCAGCAGCAGATCAAATAACCGAAGGTACAGAATACTTTAGAATAACTGCAACTATTGATGGCTCAGTAGTTGCTACTACAAGTAATATTTCAATATCGGATACTTCTGCATATCCTGCAGCAGGAACATTATTAAATACATATTGTCAGGCATATGGAGTTTACCCATATACTTTAACTAGAGTATATGCAGATGGTAATGGCGGTACTTATACCGATAATACATTTAATAGTCCAACTTGTGGATATAGTGCACCCGTTTATTCTTGGGCTACAAGTCCCTTATCCGTAAATGAAGGTGCTACTAGCTCTTTACAGTTTAACTACACTAATGCTCCTCCAAATACTGGAATTACTTTTAACTTTCAACCACCCTCATCAGGAACTTCAGCTAGTGTTCCTGCAGACGGTACACTAAATACTAGTAGTTTTACGACTGGAGCTGCAACTTCTTCAGGATCAGTTAGTGTAAGTTATTCAATTGCTGCTGATAGCCTTACAGAAGGCACAGAATATTTCAGAATACAAGCAATAGTAGGTGGATCAACAGCATATAATAGCGGAAATATTACTATTAATGATACTAGTACTACACCAGCAGCACCAACACCAACATATAATTTAACTGCAGGGGCCTCTAGTGTTAGCGAAGGAAGTAGTGTAAATTTTACAGTAGGTGGAACTAATATTACTAATGGAACGTACTACTGGACTATAACTAATAGTGGTGATTTTGGTACAACTTCTGGAGCTTTTACAATTACAAGCAATTCAGGATCGTTTAGTGTTAGTCCAACAGCTGATTCTACAACAGAAGGTGCAGAAACCTTTACAGCCTCAATTCGTTCAGGCAGTACCAGCGGCACAATATTAGCAACAAGTAGTTCAGTTACTATTAATGATACTAGTACTACGCCGGCAGCGGGCCCTGCACAGTGGCGGTTTCATAGAACAGTAGGTAGTACTACTTGGACTGTACCTACTGGAACAACTTCTATTGTAGTAATAGTAATAGCCGGTGGAGCAGGCGGTCGCAGTCAAACTGGTGGTGGCGGTGGCGGTGGTGGCGGTGGTGTACAATATATTGACCCAGTCGCAGTAACTTCAGGACAAATATTAACTATGACAGTAGGGGCAGGCGGTATTTCTAATACTAATGGTGGTGCAAGCTCAGTAACTGGAACAGGAATAAACATAGTTGCAGGTGGCGGAATAACAGGAGTTAATAGCACTAGCAGTAATGGAGGCAATCAAGGTTCCGGAAATTTTGGTGGCGGACTAGGCGGCACAGGAGCCTTAAATGCAGGCGGTGGAGGTGGTGGCATTGGAGGTCTGTATGGTGAGCCAGCTAACGGATATAGTGCTACTGCAGGTATGGGTGGTGATGGAGGGCATTCATATCCTTTATTTGATAGCACCCCTCCTGGTCCTTTTAATGTTTCTGGTGGTGGCGGTGGTGCTGGACTAAACGAGGCTGGGATAGCAGGATTTCAAAGTGGTGGTTTCGGAGCAGGACCTGGAGGAACTGGTACTAATAACGGCGGTGCTGCTGTTGATCATGGCGGTGGTGGCGGTGGCGCTAAGTCAGGTGGTACTGGTGGCACTGGATTCAGAGGAATGGTAGCCTGGTATGGATAAACAATGACTTATAAATATAAAATAATAAACTTCGACCCTCAACAGGGTCTAATTACAATAGAGTTTGAAGGGCATGAAGCGTACGCCTTTAATGCCCCATTTATTAACGGAAATTATTTAACTGGTCAAGCATTAGAGGACTATATTCAAACATTATATCCTCAAGTACTACCCTATGAAAGTAGATTGGCATTAGTACAAACTATATCAGGAACAGAAACACTAACCCAGTTAGTGCAGCCACCTATACCATATATAGAAACAGCTACACCTATAGTGCCAGAACAACCAGCATTAGTAGTGTCTGTAGAGCCAGTAAAGTCTACATGCTATATAGGCGAACCCCAAGAAGTTATTGTTACTTTTGATAAGCCTATAACTATTAATACTTTTATTAATATAATGTTAAGTATTCCTTCAACCAGTACACTTTATATGCCTAATCAATACGACTCAATAGGCCCATCACCTATTAAACCTTTTAAAATAACAGGAATTAATGGTGAAACTTTAGAAATGTATGTAGGAGATACTACAGCTCGTTATACTAGTCCTATTTATCCAGGCGGTGTAAGTTATACTCAAGCAACTATAAGTGTTAAAACAGTATTAAATCAGCAGGATAGGCAAGAATACATAACTTCTGGGCCAATTCAGTTAATATCTGATCCTGTACCAAATGCCTAAACTTCAGCAAAAACTATACCCTGTCCAATCTTTGGGCAGGGTATTTTTTTGCATTGACAAACTCCCGCCCTTGTGGTATAATATACCAAAATGTCAGAACATTTCAATATTTTTTCTTGACAAGCTTTTATCTTATTCCAAAGGGCAGACTTCCCGTTTGGAATACAATTAAATATACAACCATTGCTAATAAGGAGATCTGATTATGGTGGAGATTGAAAATCATAGCCTCATACAGACCGTTTCACTAGTTGCGTTAGCAGTAGTTGCTTTCTCAGTTGGAATACAGAAACTGTTAAAAGACTGGAAAAGTACTCATGCGGAAACTAGCATTATTACACTAATGCACACAGAGCTCGAGCGAATGAGCGAACAAAATGGTTTACTTGCTACTGAATTAAACCGCTTACAACAAGAAATGATTTTATTAAATACACAACTATCACAGTTGTGCATTGAGAATCAGCAACTACAAACTGAAGTAGTAGCTCTAACAGAAGAAGTAAATAAATTTAGAGTATCGGCTACGCTTGCAGCAGCAAAGAAAGTAAGGTAATCCAATGGAACCAGCAAAGATTAGTTACAAAATTTATCAAGGCAGTACTTTTCAAGAAGTGCTTCGATGGGAATCAGAAACAAAACAATATGCGCCAATTTCTGGTATTACTAATGCAGCCCCGTGTGTAGTTACTACTAGTACTGCGCATGGTGTACCCCTAAACTGGAGAATACGAGTAACGGGCGTCACTGGGATGAAAGATATTAATACCATTAGTGATGACGCATATTATTTAGTCACTGGTAAAACTTCGACTACAGTAACCCTAAACCAAGTTAATTCGGCAGGTTACGGTGCTTATACTTCGGGCGGAACTGTAGAGTATAATACTCCAATTCCTATTACTGGTTACACAGCACAAATGCAGATTCGTGAGACACTAGAGTCTACTACAGTTTTACATGAGATGACAACTGCTAATGGTGGTATTGTTATTGATCCAGTTAACTATACAATTTCATTAAATATTAGTTCTGCAGTTACAGGAACTTTTAATTTTGATAGTGCTGTTTATTCTTGTGAATTAACAGACAACCAAAGTAACGTTATACCCTTTCTTAGCGGCAATATCTCATTAGTAAAAGAGGTTACACGATGACAACTAATGTAATCGTAACAGAAGTAAATAACGCAGTTATTATTGAACGCAAGGAACCTGTTGTTGTTTCTTCGCAATCGCAAACCAAAGTGGTTGTAGGCGGCATGATTGGCCCTACAGCTACGACGTTAAGGGGGCTGTCTGACTTAGACTTAACCCAACTAGCGGCAGGAAGCTTATTAGTTTATAATGCCGGAAATCAGAAATGGACTGCTACAAATTTGTTGGATCAACAAGTTTTTGAGTCCGGTCAATTTTAAAGGATAAAAAATG
>Ga0209768_10000999_pt1 | contig 18344 bp, 9 predicted proteins | sample LauGreSBDMM110SD_3_FD_187564 | JGI IMG/M metagenome (GOLD analysis project Ga0209768, IMG submission 187564) | Freshwater lake microbial communities from Lake Michigan, USA - Sp13.BD.MM110.SD (SPAdes) (version 2) | ecosystem: Environmental > Aquatic > Freshwater > Lake | place: Lake Michigan... | reverse complement strand
GCCTGCCAAGGCCCACCATCACAATGTTGTTGAGGGTGCCGAGTTGCATACTGACGATTGTCCCATTGTGTGGAGACGCGACTGATTCGACCGATGGGTCGCGTCAGTTTGCAACAATAATCACGTCTTGTCTGAAGCAGTTATGGACTAACGGGTGGGCAGACAGGACCTTGGTCCCTACAAGTGGCTTCGCCGGTTGGCCTATTTTGAAAGAGAAGCGAAGCGAGAGGAGACACTTTCACTTCGATCCCCAAAGAAGTACTTGACCAATACGTTCCCCTCGGCGGCGGCAAGTTCTCAAGGCGAGTGTGTCGGCTGAGTGGGGGGTCACGAACCCACCCAGCCGGCGCCGCTTTTCATATACAACTATTGGTTTATTCAATTGCCCGTCGATTGCTACCTATTTCGCCAACCTTCGAGAAAACTATACGAGTCGCTGAAGGTGCTAGGTATTGAGACTTCAATAATCATTGAGTCTTTCGCCTTGGGCCATTTTTCTAGTCGAAGTTCTAGATATTGATTCTTTGAAGTTCCTCCACGAAGAACTAAATCACCGTTTGCGTACATCTTAAAGTGGATACTTTCACCGCGACCGGCCTCAAGCTCAAATGAATCGCGCAAATCCCCACTTGATCTGTCTAGAAATTTCATTGGTGACTTCGACCGGTTCGGGGCTTCGGCTCGAATTGAAACAGAAAGCCTCGAACTCATCTGTCCACACGTCTTTGTCCATGACCGACCAAGAAACGATTCGCCTCGTTGGATTTGATCCCGATCATAAAGTGGGGTGAACGCTTCATAAATGACTTGGCTTATCTTGTTGATCCCATCTGAGTATTCTGCAATAAATCGAACCGGGGGACGAGGCAAATTCAACTGTTCCACTTCTCGTCCATGCGTCAGACCAAGAACCACGGAACTTTGCGGGTTAGGCAGAACCTCAACTGTTGCATTGGGGAAAACGGTTTTAGCCTGCTCAGTCACAATGGGAATTTGAGACATGCCACCAACAAGAGCTACGAATCGAATTGAGTGTGAAAGTTCAGACCAATCTGCATTCCGAATTTCGACAGGGTCTATATCGCGTTCTGTTCGAATCTCGGCCGCCCTCACGGTGGCTTTTGCTCTTCTATACGAAGCATCTAATTGCCACGAGAAAAGGCGCTCTAAGGTTGAGCGGTCCATTGAAACAACGGAATCAAATCCTTTACCTAAAGGGACCTCTCTTTTCATTTGGTTCGACAAACTCTCCTTAATTTCTCTCGCACGCAATCCAAGGATGGGTAAAAAAGATTTTTCCAAGTCGGACGACTGAAGTTGGTTTTTCAGCTCTGAAGATATGTCGTTGTCTAGGAAGTCGCCCGACATGGCGAGTCCCTCAGTCGACAAAACCGTGAACTCCCTGTCAAACCCAATTTCCACTAACGCAATATCTAATGTCCCGCCGCCGGCGTCATAGACAAGTGTCTTTCCTTGAATATCACCTTTTGCACTTTGCCAGTACTCATTTTTCCAATGTAGCGAAGCGGCAACAGGCTCATCAATAAAGTCACCAACATCAATATCCAAGCCCAAACCAGCATAAATATTTGCCAACACTCGACGTTCCACATAGGTCCAACCCGCTGGGCAACTCACATACACATCAGAATTATCAAAGATCCCCGGAATTAATGAATTGGCATTTTGCAGTGCTTGACTAATAATTGCCTTCACGGCTTCAGTGGTCTTCAAAATAGTCCCGCAGAGTTCGACCTCTTCTTTTCGAACTCCGATTAACGACTTAGAGGAATACAAAATTCTTTCAGACGCAAGTTTGAGGGCATCCTCTCCGACCAGAAATTTTCCTGACTCGTCGAAGCCAACAACTGAAGGGATCCATGGCTTTAACTTGCCAAGCGGAAGAACCCTTGCTGGGCCGCCGCTCTCCCTAAGAGACACAAGGGTAGTTGAAGTTCCAAAGTCAATTCCGACAGTTCGTCTCAATGATCTTCCTATTCTCAAATCAGGGAGCAGGCTCCCTTCTTAAGGACCAATTTTTCGCCACCCTCTCCATCAATTAGATACGCCGGAGAGAGTATTCGACATTTTTCAACGTGCTTAGACCCAATGTATTCAAAAAACTCGGGGTTATAGGTCATAATTGAATCGATTTCTCCGACAATTTCTACACTGAAATGTGTCAATGAGAGCTCAATACTTCTTACAAGTTCGTCTGCCGTTGAGGAAATGCCTTCTAGCAGAGGGCAAATCAGACGTAAAGATTCAAGGTGTTTAACCATCTCACGAAGGATGTCCAACCGACCTTGCCTAATTTCCGCTTGGTGAGCTCCATGGCTCGCTCCCATTGATTCACGTAATCGATCTTCTAACGCCTCATGTTTTGCAGCAAGTAACTTCAATTCATCATTGAGCTTTGATTTTTCTTCTTCAAATTTTTGGAGCTGAGCAGTTAGCTGATCTTCAAATTCGATTGATAGCCGGAGTACCTCTTTTTGAATTTTCTCTGATGCAAACGCATCAACAAAATCCATAATCGCATTCGCCTCAAATGCTGGGCGGTCCCGCCTATTCGCCACCAAGGCAAAGAGATGCGGCAGTCTGAGTTCCTTATATTTTGAACTCCATTTTAGAAGTTCCCAAGCTTCGCCTTTGGAAGAGAACTTCCTTTCCAAAGCCGGAACTAGAACACTGTCTCGGGCCGACCCTGAAATGAGAACTGAACGTGGGCCTCGAATGCCATCAAGAAAAGTGATTAATCCATCGGCTTCAACTCCTTCCCAGATTGAGTCGGGAATATCTGCAAGGTTGCTACCACTATTCGTAACTAGAAGACTCAACAAACCTCGAGCATTCTTTTGAATGAGCGGGGTTCCCCTAAATAGTTGAAGTAGCGATAGAGCTGTATCAAACTCGGCTCTCTCAATTAGCTGACCTAGATCTACGGCCTTCTTCGGGGTGATTAGGCATGTAATCCAATTTCCACAGGCATCAAGTAAGCGCGAATTAGTCAATTCGACAGCCACTTTAAGAATCTGAGGTAGCTCCCGAACTGTCCAAGATTTAGGAGTGATCGCAGCCCGAAGTTTCAGTTCCTTATCTAAGGCCTTTGACGAAGTCCATCGTTTTGAACCGATCAACGCAATGCAAGATTGAACAACAATTTCACATAAATCATTTTCGGATTTTGATGCCAGAAGTTTCCTTGCCTCTGTTTGCAAAGAGGATTTCTTGTCAATTGCTAATTCGACCAGCCATATTCTTGATGATGGCGACGACAGGACTTTTTCACAGATGGATTTCTTGACTTCATCAGAGAGAGGCAAAGAGAATGTCTTCGCATCCAAGTTGAAAGCGCTTTCGTGATGTCCCAGAACTTGCCCAATATTGGTTAAGAAATGTAAATCCTGTGATCCAATTTTTCCCTTCAGAGATAGGTCATCAGCCAACTTCTTAAGTTCACTGAATTGTGTGGTTGATCCAGAATCAAGACTCTTCCGCAATAAACCTTCAAGATTTGAAGGGGAATCAGTCAATTGTTCGTTCTCGTTCATATAAAATCACTTTAACAATGTTGTTTACTTTCAACTTCACCTTCAAATCATCTTCCATTCTTCGAAAAAAGAAGCGTCTGCAGAACCGCAAGCCAAGTCAATTAGAACCTAAGAGTCATTACGCATCTTCGTTAACCGAGCGATAACCAGAGTTGGCGTTGATACATATGCCTCACCCACGCTCAATTGTTCAATGTTTTTACTTAGGTCCCGTCCATCACGGCCTCGGATGAGGTTCGCCGCACTCTTTGAATTGGGATAGTTCGTCCTGAATACGATCTTCGTTCCAACATTATCGACGACCTGCTTACTGAAATCCGCCATTGATTGACTGGCAGCAACGACAGATACTCCGAATTTTCGACCTTCTTTTAGTAATTTTGGAAGAGTCTTATCCTGCAAGACTCGGTGCGCTTCATCTAGGACGATATTTAATTTCATTGTTGAATCTTGTTCCCAAAAGAACATGTCGCGATAAACCTTTCGAAGCACAAACGAGCTCGCAGCCTTCTTCACACTGTCTAGCTGTACACCACTCAGGTCGATAATCAGGCCGTGACCCCCTCCAGTTGGATCGAACGCATCATGCGCACCTTCTGCAAATAATCCAAAATCTGTTAGGGGTAGGAGTCTGCCTCGCGCGTTCTTTCCTCTGGCTCCTTGTTCTACTTGCTCAACGGCATTGGCGAACTCAGCGATGGTCGGAAGCCTGGACCCCGGTAGGTCATTCAGCCATCCAAGGTCCTCGAACGCCTTAACGATTCCTCTGTAAACATGCTGTCTTTGAATCTCACCTAGTTCACAGACAAATTCAACAATTTCGGAAACTGCCATCGAAGTTTCGTTCACATCACGTTGCCTATTACCTGCAATCTCAAACGGACTAAAGCCAAGCCCGTTTTCACGAACATCGTAAACCTGCGCGCCCTCCGGTGGATTTGCGGCCATGTCACCATGAAAATCAAATACCAAAGACGGTAAGCCCGCTTCGCTAAAGCTATTGATAATTCTTCGTGTAGTTACTGATTTACCTTGGCCAGGGATACCAATAATGATTGCATGCGGGCTTCCTTGGGTGCTTACCTGATATTCAACTGATGCTCCAGTTGATTCTGTTCCAAGAACTACTGTTGCGGTCTTCGGCTTTTCAATGATGCTCGCAACTTTCTCACTTTTTACCACTTTCACCGAATCTAAAGTGGACTCATCTGATTCTTGCTTAACCAACTGACTTGAGTTTTGACTCAAGTCTGTTTCGGCACTTGATTTTCCCTGGTCGGAATTACCCACCTCAACACTTTCACCTAATTGATTTGTTTTTTTCTCTTTTTTGATTTCTGAGATTGAAGCTACATCCTTCGTAATATCATCTTTAATCACTGATGTTGCTTCAAGCGTAATTGACACTTGCCGGGTGTGTTCTTCAAGGGCTGTTGAAAATCCAACTTCATTTGCTTCCGGATTCGTAATCAACGTGATTGGTATACCGTCAATTTCATCCATAAAACCAGTCTGGTCAGCACCTAGTGATACGACGAAACCAGCCAGCGAAATCTTTACATCAACCTCGCCGATCCGGTCAATCTGCTCGTGATAGATGCTTACCTGTTCAAAGGTCAAAGAGCCGTGCATCACAGCGCGATCAACATAATGGTGCATAACTGATGCAAAATGCGCCAATTGAAGCTCACGGTCAACTCTATTTGAACCCTCTCCGAAGAATCGATTCAGCAACACGGCCCGAGTATTCTGAAGTTGGTCACGAATATCTGCTGCAAGCCGATCAGGTATAGCTGCTCGAGTTCGAGCCTTCACCTCTACACAAGTGATTGACAATCCGGACTCATCAAATCCGAGAATCAACATGTCGCAACGTCTGCCTGAGCCACCGCTTCCTTGTGCCTTTTGGCCAAAAATCTCATTATGCGCGTCAACTGGAATCAGAAACTTTCCATCCAGTGTGCCGTTGAGCTTGAGATATTGAATCACCACGGCAAGGCTTACCGCCTCAGAGGCAAGTGTTGAATTATCAAGGAGACGAAGGGCAAGACGTCCAGAAAGTGACGCGAGATTGTCAAGAATCAAACTTTCTGTTCCAATGGGTCTAAAACCAAGTTCCTCCATTGCCCTATCTAGAACTCTGACAATCTCAACGCGATGTTTTGTAGTTACCGTGAGCCTTTCACCCATGCCCTCTACAAAATCTGGTGTGTAGTCCAATACATATGAACCCTCCAACCCCGCGGCTTCAGAATCTTCATACCAATCGATACCAATAAATCGATCAATGGTGATTACCCAATCTGCACGTGCGTGCAATGCCCGAATCGCGTTTCTTGTTTTCGTGTCAAGACCAACCGCTACACCTAATCCTCGATCCTTCAACCCCAGAAATCTACGAATTGCATCAAGGAAGTTTCGATGGAGCAAAGTTAAATCAAAACTTTGCGAAGTTGCGAGTGAGGGGATAGTCACCCATTTAGTTTCGTGATCAATTTCCACTTTGACTGTGTGAGTGCCGGTCAACAATCCATCCAGGGAAGCTCTTCGATGACCCTCAGGCTCAAATTGCACCAAGTTTCCGATTGCGAGATCTTGAGCAATAGCTATGTGTGCCCCATCTCCATCAATTTCAAGTTGATCCCGATTTCGTACCGCTAGTCCCATTGGTGGCATCAGATGGTTTACCGGCCCTACGGGGTGCGCCCCTCGAATCGTCTCCTGCAAAACTTGCAGATGTTGCACCGGTTTTGAGAACGGGAAGTCATCTCCGTAAATCTTGATTTCAAATCTGAAATCGAGAAACTGCTTTTGTTCTTCCTCGTCGAACCTCAGAAATTCACTCAGTGCGGTACTAAGAACTTCCCCACTCCCCGGGTTTACAGCAATCACAGAGAGAGTTTCGTTGTCCGAATGACTCTCAACGAATTTTCCTATGCGCTTTGTCAGCAACTCGGCTCGGATTGTGGAAATGAAGTTAGATCCTTGTGCTGCCAAAGCATCTTCTATCATCCGAGCTGATTTTTGAAAATCTCTACCATCCAGGGGCAAGTAAAACCCACACCCAAATGCGATTTCGTCTAAGTAAACACAGAACTTTTCGGGTTTCAAGGGCATAACAAATGGGAGGTTCGTAGGTTGGATTCGGCCAATCATTTCAAGATCAACCTGCGGATTATCTCCCCGGTCACGAAGGGCCGTATAGTCTCCGGCCCAGCTTCGAATTTTTCTATCGTATTCAGCTAGCCACAGAATTCGTAATGGGTGCAATGGCAGCACGACAACGGCTTCCGAAACACCACCTGGAATATCTACCTTGAATCTAACAGTCTCGATTTCAAGCAGGCCCGTTACATCATTTAGATCGGAATGGCTCAGGGCATTGTTATAGGCGGAAGCATATTGGCGAGCAAGTTCGTAGATGTGGTCATCCCAATGCACTGTTTCAATGAGTGCACGGTTGGCCCCACGTCTCGTTTCGGACCTTAACTCCTTCAGAAATTCTCCTCGAGCCTTGCTGACTGCCTCTGGAAGTTCAATCTTGCTCTTGGTTATGTCCGCATCTTGAATCAAGCCACCGAATATTGAGGAAGCTTCAAACTTGAACCCACTCGCAAGATCGCTAAATATTTCGCGTTCGAGTTCTATAAACAAAGGAATGGTTCGAATACGTCGAATCTCTGTAGAAACTAATTTTGATTCCTCATCAGGTGAGACATATGTAATTGAAAATACGCTCCCATTCGGGTCGTAATCGAAGATTTCGATTGGATCGGATAATCCCCCAATAACTACAGATAAGTAACCTTCCGCTGGAGAAATTGCACTTGCCGACCTCGGCTTCACATCAGGGGGTACTACAGACCCAATGAGATGTATTTCAAACTCCTCAGATTCAGCTTCAACCGGGGCGCCTGAGTGTCCGACAAAATCCACACCTTCGCCTTCTTCGTTGATTCCTTTAATACGAATACAAAAGAGATTTCCGAATAAAAGATCGTCTTCGTCGACAGAAATAGAAAGTTTGAGGGTCCTTTTATCACCATCTATCTTTCTGCTTGCGACTGCTGTGGTGTCTATATCTCTTAACTCAGATATCAGGATTACTTCCACTAACCATTGGAATGGATTGGCATTGATTGGATCGGTTTTCCAATCAACCACAACTGTTGCATTTGCTGTCACTTCCCCTGAAACGGGGTTTATCCCAACTTCGCAGTAAAGGGGGTTGTTTGCCATTTGGTCAGATGATCGCTCAGCATCCTCAACCAACTCATCTCCGACCAACTCTTTCAGCTTGCAACGTGGAGTCACATGTCCATCACGCTTCCGAAAAGAAGCCACACTCAATTTTGCTATCTCGGAAACCGAAGCGTCAGCCAGCGCCCATTTTTCAAAACTCAGTGATTCAACGTGGCGTTCTGCAATCTCCTTGCACCAGGAATATGAATTTTCCAACAGAACAGACGACAAGAATTTTTTAATTTCGATCCGCGCAGCACCACTTTGAACTCCTGCCGAGTTCAGGCGCTCATCTACGGATGCTGGTTTCCTGGGACTGGAGATCGCTTTTACAGCAGAGATATTCGCGATCAACCTCGTTGACAAGTCATCAAACCCATGATCTGGGACTAATCCTAATCTCCAAAGTGCACTACCGAATCGATTAAAAGTCGGCTCATCAATTAACTCTGCAAGGAATTCCGCCCAGTTAGCTCTCCTTTTGATTTTCAGATTCTGATCTATTTTCGAAACTAATTCGGCAAGATCTGTCTTCAACAAGTGATCAAGGAAGTTACTGACGACCTTATTAATTGAATTGTCCAAGTCAATTGTGTCCCCTGAATTGTTTAACGAACCAGGAACATCAAATAGGGCGGGAACCAAAAGGAATAGTGATCTACCTTCGGTATTACGCAGCTGAATTGCATCATCTATTCGTAGTTCATTCGCATCATTTGGCTCTTTACATAGAACGCCTACACAAAAGTTTCTCTTTTCGTGTTCAGGCAAACGCTCATCATACTTATCGAGAAGACTGCTTATCATCGGTGCAATTCTGAGCGCATGTGCGGGATCTAAATCCTCAATGCGAACGTAATGCTTGCCTGGGTTCTTTGAGATCTCTTTGCTAAATACTTCTGCCAGTTCCAATAGAAAAGTTTGACCATTGAATTCACTCATTTACTTGCCTCCCGAGGTCGTCGAACTAATTGAGAAGAAAAGTCGTCGGATAATCCTTCATAACAGCCCAACAACTGAAGTTTTGAAATGAAGGCTTTCTTATTTGATGAGGCAGCTTGATAGTTTTCATAAGATCGCATGCTGGTTGGCGGTTCTGCAACCAAAATTCCAAACCTGTCACGCATACGTTGTAAGAGTGTCTCAAGTCGTAGTGTCTTACTAGTCCTAGTTCCGTTTCCTTCTACAAAACACAGCATAATGATCGATGTCAGAACTGAATCTGTCATAGCGTATTTCCACGTTGATTTTGCACCTTGCGAACCTGACAAAATCGCATATCCACGATGCAAATTGGATGTTCTCATTCCGCCTGTTGAATAGAACCACATAAACTGCTGAGCAAGAGCCCTCGGCGCTACTGCATGCTGCATGAGACCACTCAAGACCTCTTCAGGCTTAAGATTTTGCACTTGTTCGAGATCCTCTAAAATAGCCTTCCACTCGTCTTTCGGTGCATCCGCCAAATTCTCAATCCCACTCTTAAATGTTTGGATGTTTAGCCTAAGCGCCATCTGAAAATCATCCTCATGTCGTGTGTCGACTAGGTACCGGATTCTTGACGCCATCTTCATCGACGCGAAATCAACAGCACGTTCCACAAGTAATGGCTCCGCCATTTGTAACGCACGGACAAAAAAGCGGTCGTTGTACAAAAATTGATGATAATTAAGATCCCGTTGAACACAGTTTTTGGCAAGTAACTCGGAAGCGGCTACTTTGCCATTAGTGAAGTCTGAATAGATTTCTACGGGATTAGTTGTGTTTTTAACTTCAACTAACTCAGTCGATGACTGCTCGACACAAGCTCGTAGAGCTCTCGCCACTCTCAATGGTGCCTGGAATAAACGAAGAGAAATAAGTGCTGCTAAATGATCAGTAATTTCAATCGCTGACAGAGTATTTCCGTATAGCTGCAACAATTCAACGACATCCTTACCTATCGCGCGGAACGCGTCTGGTTCAAACAAAATCTCGCTGATGTCACTAACCGAAGTCGCTATTTCTGAATCTCTGGTTGCGGGAGACCTGTCTGGTTCCGGAAATCCTTGAAGAAAGTACATCGCTAAAATTGCGTTGAGATCCATTGACTCAATCCCGTCATATTTTGGATTGTCGCCAAGATTTAGACCAAACTCGATCCCGGCCCCGAGCGTATTAATAAAAAGCATTTTCAGTGCTCTCTGCTTTGCTTGGGGTTCGTCTATTTGACCAATAGAGGTTCGGTAAACCCATTGATCAATTTTTCTGCTCTGAGTGTGGGCAATCGGTAAGCCTGATCTGAAAATTCCGAGCGTAAGTGGTCGTATATAGTCCATACCTTCACGCTTTTTGTTGTCGCCCTTTCTATTGAATACAACTACTGAAGAACGAAGCCAGCCATTGAGAACGGCGAGACGTCGATCCTTCTGCTGCTCAAGACCAACTATCTTGTCAGAGCTCATGAGTAAATCTAGATAAGCGGCATATGCATCGGCCTCTTTGCTCGTCTTCGATTTGTTGACACGCCCCATTCGAACGGCTCGTTCCAATACTGGCGTCAACGTTCGCTCCACATCGATCACCTGAAATTCCATAGGAAAAATCTCTTGGGTTTGTAAGGACTTGAAGTCTTTAAGTTGTGGTGGAAGAGTTGGCATCAGAAATCGCCTATCTCAATAGTGGACGCATTGCGTCTCGCGGATGTTTGATTTCCAATCGGATCAACAATGCGTACTTCCGAAGCATCGGTTCTTCGAATTTGATCCGTAAATCCCTGCACTTCTTGAACTATTGAGTCAGAGTAATAGTCACTCAAAATTTCGCCGTCAGCGGCACGCAACAATAGTTCTGCACTATCTAATGAGACGCCAAATTTAGCTCCATTTTTGTGTTGAACCTGGAAATGATCGGGTACATACTCAACATACAAATCACTTGTATCTGGGAAAATGATCTCGAACTCCGAAGTGTCAACTACCTTAATAACGGTCCAAGTCTCCGAGTTATCACTCGTACGGACTGCCAATCCTTTATCTTGAAACCCGGTTGCGCCAGCAAGTCGACTTAGGCCAAGTAATAAGCGGCCTTTGATCTCCTCCGTTTTGCGAAGGTTTAACATATTTGTGTATTCGCCAAAATATCTATACGCCCGGACATCAGAAACCTCAACTTCTGGCATGCCGTCTAACTTTGCTCCAAAAAATATTCGACGCAAAAATTCGTTGTTGTTCTCCACAGTCCCCGACGAAAACACACCCCAATCAAAAGACTCTTTCGCTAAGCGTTTTAACGACGGTACGGGGAGTTGTCCTGGGTCAATTTCTGACCATTCTCGAATAAGTCCATCGTTTGAGAATTGATCAAAAGCCAAATCATATAAGTTTGAATCGTTTCTCTTCAGAAGATTTATATTGTCTCTTCTCGCCTGGTGAACATCTTCACAACTTCGATCGCCAGTAATCAAAAAAGCGATGCTGCTTCGCAAATCTCGAAAAGTTGCGCGTCGGCGACGTCGTAGATGTGAAGTCAAGAGTAGTTCCGCAACAGCACTTTTGGCTGGGCCATTAAGCATTCTTGCGTTGCTTAGGATAGGGCAGACATTCCTGGAGAGACATTCAGTGCAACATTCCCAATTCTTCTCCCTTGAGAATTCCTCAATATTTAGCACACCAAGTCCTTTCCCTTTTGTAGGGTCTGCCAACGATCGTCCCTTGAGGTCGATAACAACAATTCGTTCATCCGATGGATTAGAGCCTCGAAGTTGATTTCGAACGTCATCGGCGAATTGATAACGATCCGAGTAGTCCGTAAAAAACTCATCTAGTCGACCGTCGTTAACCGCCACCAAGAGTGTGAAGTTCCCAGAATTCAAGTCCCCTTGTGCCAAAGCATCTACGAGTCTTTGATCACAATCAATTCCTTCATGACTTTCACTCGCATCGTAAATCGCGATATACAGATGCTCGTCTACTTTTGCGGTCCAGCCTGCCCTATCACGTGAGATTAATTCAAAGCCTTTAATCTTTTCCAAAGATGGAAGGACGCTATTTTGAAGAAATGTTGTCTTTCCATCTCCGGGATTTCCAGTCAGCAACACTAGCGATAATCGTCCCAATACGATTGAGGGAAGAAGAACAGTGTCCAATTTAGTTTGTACATAAGTCGCAGCAGAAAATTCACTTTCAAAAGCGAGAGCACCTGGATTTCCAATCCGAATATTGTTTAACTCGTCGACTATTTGATTGGTTACGTCTATTCCTTGAAGAATTTCAACCGCTTCGACAGTTCTAAGTGATTCAATGAATTCTGTTGCCGACTCAGGTCGCATTTCTGAACTCGCCGAAACAATTCGGAACAACATCTTGACCATTGCTAGATCGAGTGGCGATAAGCCATCTAATTGTTGCTCGGTTGGATAAATGAACGGCTCTATCGGGCCACCCTTTAGGTCTTCAACCATTTGGTCCAATAGAGAAACTGCCAAACTATAAAGATCACTTCTCGACGTCGCGGCGTGACCCTGGTATCGCTCCGGAGCCATGTATTTTCGGGTTCCCACTATAGTCATTTGGCCTGCAGGAACAGAGAATCCAAAATCAATTAAGAATCCCCGACCATGCTGATCCACCATGATATTTCTCGGAGAAATATCGCGATGAGTCAATCCTTTTTCGTGTATGTATTCGAGCGCATTCAGTACATCAATGCCGATAGTTCTGATGCTTTCACCATCAAGCCTTGATCCCTGTGTTGCAGTGTAATCCTCTAGATTTTTCCCCTCAATGTAAGCAAACACCATAAACCCTTGCTCAACATTCATATCTAGAAAACGGGCACATCTCGGATGAGTAATTGCATATGAAGCTCTAAATTCATTCCGGATCATCTCAGGTTTGACGTCTGGCTTAAAAATTTTTACGACAACATCAATATCTAGCTGTATGTCGAAACATCGCCATGTCTTAGCAAAACCACCCTCACCCAATTCCTCTCGGACTAAGTATCGACCATCAAATAGGCAGCCCTCTTGAAAACTGGCGATATCGCAACTTTCGTAAAAATCAATAATTGTCATCTTTGTTCTCCTGTTCGAAGCAAAGTCGTTTGACGGTAAATTTGATGTGGCCTATTTTCAATACTCATGAGTATCAAGCCTCGTTCAACGGATAGTCATCTGGATAGACCCACCTATTTAAGGAATTTGGATCACAGTTACTCAAGTTTTTAATCAACTCGCCAGACTTTGTATACATAATAAACAGCTGATCTTTCGAACGTGTTGCCGCTACATAGGCAAGATGTCTTTCCTCTTCTATTTCTTCTTCTGTTGATGATCGCTTGTATGGCAGATTGTCGACACCGAACAAGAAGACAACCTCATACTCATACCCCTTCGCTGAGTGGATAGTGCTGATCGTGACAGTCCCTGCTTGAATTTCTCCTGAATAGGGGGGACGGCCAATTTGTGTAAACGGGATTCCCTCTGACTCCAGTAACTGCCCAACGAGCCCAAACATGTTTTTGTATTGCGTACAAAGAACTGCTATCGCTCCTGGATCACGTTCGCCTGACAACACCATTCTGGAAATTTCCCAGACGATCGCTTCTGCCGTTTTCTGCCAGCTGTCAGCGTAAATCAAATCAACTGGTGGTCCGTCTAGCGACAGGACACTACTTGTTGCGCTGTTACATGCAGAGAGAATCTCTGCAACATGCATGATTTGTTTTGTACAACGGTATGGCCGATGCAAATGAGCTGTTTCTAATTGATGGCCTTGGAATGCCCCCGAGAATGACCCATCGCGGTAGATCGATTGCTTTTCATCTCCTACTAATACAACACCACCGTTTTTGGTTCTTGTTGACTCTAAACAGAAACGAATCCACGCTGGAAAAAAGTCTTGTGCCTCATCAATCAGCAGCGCGTCAACATCTTGCAGAATTCCCATCCTTTTTGCTTTTGAGAAATCGCCGAGCGCCCTTGTTTCATCGTTTTCGCTAATTTTATGTCCCCTACTAGCAACAAAATCACGAAATGTGCAAACCTCAACATTTGGGATATCTAACACTAAAGTTTTCAAATAAGTCGCAAGCAAATTGTTATATGTAACAATCTTGATGATCCATTTTGGATGTTTGGTTGAGAGCCACTTTGCTCGAGCAATCAACAACAGCGTTTTTCCACTCCCTGGCGGACCCGTTATCAATAAGACATCCTTTACATCACGTGTAACCAGTGAAGTCTGTGCTGCGTCAAGAGTGAACCGAACTGTCTCTCGGGCATCTTTTCCTTCGTCTTTCGCACCTTCACGAATAGCAAAAGCAAAACTCATCGCGGGGTGCAATCTTGCATTTAGTTCTTCAAGCAAGGACTCCTTTGGGTCACCTGTTTCAAGCTCATCAAGAAACTTCGTCCATTCACCACTGCGAAAATGACTCGATGACACAACTGCACTAGTAATCCCAATCTTCTTTATGCTTCCGGAATATTGGGTACAAACGACAATTCGAATTATCTCTAGCGTTGAAAGTTCTTGGATATTCTCCTTTAATCCGGCTATTTTCCTGTTTAGGCGCTTAGATATTGCTATTTCTTGTTCGGTTGATAGTCCAAGTTCAATCGCAATAACTTGATACTTGCGATGGAGCACTAAATAGCTAGGACGATCTTCCCCGTCAGCGGGGATCAGTGCGGCGACATCATCTGACCTAAATGACGAGAACGCCAAATCGTCTTTTTTAGCTTTCGTGACCACTACTGGAAATTAACATATGGCTAGGTGTTAATTGAACTGAAGGTACGTCTCGAGAACATGAAATCGAGGCTGATGGTGTTGGTCAATTTCTGAACGAATTCCCTGTCCCGATCATCATGTTTGCAGTCCGTTTCGCGAATCTGTTTAGGAAACAGTGTGAATGGAGGACCCCGATCTAAATTCATAAATCTTCTCGACAACTGGGGCATCCCCAGGAATCTCCCGGTCTTATTCACGCTGTCTGACATTGAGCTGGACAACTTTTTTAGACAATTTGTCTTCTGTTTTTGTTCCAGCTCAGGGGGCTGAACTTTTGGAATATGATTTACCAGCGGTCTGATCGTTCAGACCTTGCCGGGTAGTTCGAACTTAATCAGATGAAAGTTCTGCGCTTATTCGCTTCACAAGCTGAGAATTCCGCCCCAAGGACTTCAGTCAGCTGAATAGTTGTTGTGAGCCATCCAGGCCCTTCTCGGCTTTCGGAATTAGATTGGTATTGTGACAAAGCACATTTATAGATCGCTCGACCTTTTCTCTGGATGTGGGGGAATGTCATTAGGTCTGTCAATGGCCGGATTAGGAAGTAAATCGGCCGCTCGTATCGAAACAGTCGCAGCAGCTGATATTTGGACTCCAGCCTGCGCAACTTTTGAATCCAACTTAGGAATCAAGCCTTACAACTCTGGGGTTGACAAAAGATTGATTCGAAGAATCCTTTCCTCAGTTGGCAAAGTAGATCTTGTCGTCGGAGGACCCCCATGTCAGGGGTTTTCTACAAGTGGCAAGCGGGCACTAGATGACGAGCGAAACCATCTGGTAAAGGCCTTTCTTCAGGCGGTTGAACTAGCGGAGCCAAGTGCGTTCATTCTCGAAAATGTTGTCGGTTTCACATCCTTTCAGAACGGAAAAATACTCGAAGAAGTGATTGAGCGAGGTAAAAAACTAGGTTTTACTGTGCACCCTGGGGTAGTTCTCGCTAGTCGTTTTGGGGTTCCTCAACGTCGACGACGATTCATATTGATCGGAGAACGCACAGGTAATTTTGAATTTCCAAACACACTGCCAAAACGAGACACTCCAACTTCTGGTTTTCTAGAAGTAGACCAGCGTGTAGATGATGAATTTAGAGTAGTTACTTTCGATGAGGCAACAAATGACTTACCCGTCCTTGAGTCAGGTGAGCACGCAAATGTTTACAAGCTCGTCGGACGAGAAATGTTGTCAAAATACCAGCAGTGGTCAAGGAAAGGCTCTCCAGCACTCGACCTACATGTTGCATCACGTCACGGTAGTGAGTTTGTTCGCATGATGGGATACATACCCCAGGGTAAATCTGCTTTAGACCCCGATGTGAAAATGCCTCGTGAATTACGCCCAACTTCCGGCTTTCCAAATTCATATGCCCGAATCCGAGGAAATGAGCCTGCACCCACAATCACAAGAAATTTCACCACACCATCTAGTGCAAATTGTATTCACCCATATCAGAACCGAGCATTGTCTCTAAGAGAGGGAGCTAGGTGCCAGTCATTTCCGGATTCATTTAAATTTCTCGGAACGCACTCCGAAATACGACTCCAAATTGGGAATGCTGTTCCACCACTTCTGTCCAAAGGACTCGGAGAGGCTTTACTACGTTCGCTTTCTAATTAAGGGAATCGTCTGACTCAAATTTAAATCGTAAAATTCTCCATACTTGCACTTGAACTTCTTTTGGAGATTTTTCAATCACAAAGGGATCATAAATCCCCCGCGGCCTTCCTCTGTTGTCAAAAATAAACTTGTTTCCAAGTGGCTGATTGCATTCTTGACATTGAGGTATGCAATTTGATGCACTTAGATCCTTCGACGGATCCCTGTGTCCCTGTTGTAATTGAGTAATTACATTAGGACTGCGCAAGTTTGCTTCACCTTCTTTCGATCCGCACAGCGAGCAACGTCTCTGAAATGAAGTAACGATTTCATTCCAGATTTCATCGCTGACCGATCCACCACGATGCGGCATCCAACCCGGCAATGTTGAGCTCAGTGACATCAGAGAATAGGAAGAGGTTGGCCAGGTTTCAGTACCAGCATCACCCCGGTCCTTGCTCAATACATGCCAGCCCATCTGTCGACCAAGATGACGTCCATCTTGAACATCTTGAGCACCGTCTCTATATTTCCTGACGAAATTCGTCAATTCATCCTTTGTGACAGGTTGTTGAAATCGAATGAAAAGTGCAATGAGTGCCAAAGCCCGGGTTGTGTACATCCCTCTATGAAGAAGTTTTGGCATTTTGACGCCCATTGACCCAAGTTGATCATTATGCGCCTCTAAAAGTTCATCAAACTTCGCCTGTATGTCATTTGGGCCGATCCGAGGTATTTCTCCTAAAGATTTTTGTATGTTCACAGAATCATTATCTACCAAAAATGGCTTTCATTCATACCTATTGGTACAAATATCCGCGCCTATTGACATATCGGTTGTTGAGCTGCGATCCTCGCATATGACAAATAGCCAACGAGCTTGGATATCGATTGCCAAAGATCCGGTCGGACTTAACTATGGAGTCCACGACGGTTACGACGACGAACCAAGCAACTACTACGAATACGACAGCAAAGTCGGTAATCACAAACAGGTAAATGTGGGGGATCTTCTGTTCATCAGAAGTGGTGAATTCGTTCTTGGATTTGGACAGATTGAGTCCATCAGCATTACAAAAGGAACTAAATCCTTACGAAAATGTCCGAACTGTAATGGACGTCCCGAGTCTCGGAAGACAGCAGTTATTGAATGGCGTTGTTTTGGATGTAAAAAGGAATTCACCACTGAACAACTAAGGGTCGAGGTTGTTGAGGTTTCGAAATATCGTGCGACCTATTCGCGAACTTGGCGAGATGCCAATCATCCGATGACCATAAACGAAGTGTTCTCTTTTCAAGCCAATAACGACACTCAAAGCGCCATTCGAAAACTTGATCCAGTAAAACTCCCACTCCTTATCAGCGTATTAATGGGAACCATTGTTTCTCCAGACAAACTCAACACACAGTTGCCAGATCTAATTATTGGTGGATATTCAATAACTGTTGCAAAACGACGCCGAGGTCAACAAGAGTTTCGCTTGGCACTATTGAAAGCCATTGGCTCGGACTGTCTCATTTCTGGACCAAATCCAGAATGTGTACTAGAGGCAGCCCACATTCGAAGTTTTGCCGAACATGAATCTCATGAACTTAATGGTGGTTTGTTGCTACGTCGAGATTTTCATTCGCTATTTGACCGAAGACTTATCCGGGTAAATCCCAAGAAATGGACTGTTGAGGCGAGTCCTGCGATCCGAAAGTACGAAACATATAACGCGATCCATCTGCGGGAAATTCAGCCTCCGGAAAAGAACCCGCCCAATGAGCAATGGCTAATGGATCACTACAACGCGGCCGAATCAGTATTTGCCTGAGTAATTGACTTTGTCTCGGCTAACTGACGGTGACGCTCTTGTTCGCCGCACATTCTTACCCTCTCCCATCGTTACTCCTAGACACCACTCACTAGGAGAACCCGATGACTACCTACACCGCAACAACTGTCGACCTTTTCTGGCGTGAATCATCCCGTAAAGACCTTGAGGCAACCACCGAACAAGAAGCGATCGACGAAGCATTTGAATATGCAGACTTCACCGGTCAAGTTCTTAGCGCAATTGACAGTGACGACGGAACCCACATCTCATTCGAGCTCCCCACTGAAATCCCAGTGCACGATGTTGAAGTCCTCATCGAAGACGAAGGCAAGGCCCTCGAAATCGAGGTACCCAGTTGC
>Ga0209768_10000996_pt1 | contig 18411 bp, 17 predicted proteins | sample LauGreSBDMM110SD_3_FD_187564 | JGI IMG/M metagenome (GOLD analysis project Ga0209768, IMG submission 187564) | Freshwater lake microbial communities from Lake Michigan, USA - Sp13.BD.MM110.SD (SPAdes) (version 2) | ecosystem: Environmental > Aquatic > Freshwater > Lake | place: Lake Michigan... | reverse complement strand
CTGCAGTGCGCGCAACCCAACAAGGCTTTGCGGTGCGCCTGCTCGAAGCCGCACCGCAATTGGGCGGTCGTGCCAGACGGGTGGTTCATGAAGGGCTGTCCTTGGACAACGGCCAGCATATTTTGATCGGTGCTTACCGAGATACCTTGCAGCTTTTACAAACAGTGGGCGTCGCTACCGAAGCCACTTTGTTGCGCTTGCCCTTGCATCTAAAACGCTGCGATGGTCAGGGGCTTGCCCTAGCGTCTTTACCCGCACCGCTGAACCTTTTAGTGGGCGTCAGCATGGCACGGGGTTGGTCTTGGTCTGACAAACTGAGCTTGCTGCGCGTAGCAACACGCTGGCAAACCCAAGGATTTGTATGCGATGCGCGGATGACGGTAGCGCAACTGTGCCAAGGCCTGACGCCAAAGGTCATGCAAGAACTGATAGAGCCCCTATGCGTTTCTGCTTTGAACCTGCCAGCCGAAGACGCCAGTGGCCAAATTTTTCTGACCGTGCTGAAAGATGCGCTGTGGTCGGGCAAAGGCAGCAGCGATATGTTGCTGCCCAAGGTGGATTTGGGCAGCCTGATGCCCGACGCCGCCCACGCTTGGTTGACCGCCCATGGCGCAGTGGTGCAAACCCACCAACGTATCGAAGACCTGGGCCCTTGGCTGCAACACCCTGTGGTGCTGGCTTGCGCGCCTTGGGAGGCAGCAAAGCTAACCCACAGCGTGGCACCCGCATGGTCAGCCCAAGCAGCAAGTTTGACGCACACTGCCATCGCCACCGTGTATGTGCGTACTGCCAAACGCCTGTCGTGGCTCAAGCCTGTCGTGGCCCTGCACAGCCACCCCCAAGCCCCCGCGCAATTTGCGTTTGACAAAGGTCGGCTTAGTGCAGACCCTGCATGGAAAGGGGTGCTGGCACTGGTGGTGAGCGCAAGCGCTGGCGAGCGTGACACCATCACCCAACAAGTCATGGGCCAACTCCGAGATCAACTGGATATTCACGATGCCAGCCTGTTGACCACCGTGGTGGAAAAACGCGCCACCTTCGCTTGCACTCCAGCGCTATTGCGCCCCCCCATGCAGGTCTGCACTGGTATTTGGGCTTGTGGTGATTACGTGGCGGGGCCCTACCCAGCCACTTTGGAAGCCGCGGTTCGCAGCGGCTTTGCCGCAGCCGACGCCTTGCTGCAATAGGTGAAAATAACACTATGCCTATTGAACCTCGTTTTAGCCTAGAGCCTGCTTACACCCATGGGCAGGCCTCCCGTACCGCCATCGTCTATTGCAACCTCGGTACCCCTGATGCACCCACCGCACCTGCCTTGCGCCGTTATTTGGCTGAATTTTTAAGCGACCCACGGGTGGTGGAAATCCCCCGCTTTTTGTGGCTGCTCATCTTGCACGGCATCATCTTGCGGGTGCGCCCAGCCAAGTCGGCGCAAAAATACGCCAGCATCTGGACCGACGAAGGCTCACCTTTGAAAGTGTGGTCGCAACGCCAAGCCGATGCCTTGCATCAAAAGTGGAATAACCGTGGGGTTCAGGTCCGTTTGATGATGCGCTATGGCTCCCCAGCTGTTGCAAAGGTGCTCGATGAACTCAAACAAGAAGGCGTAGACCGCGTGCTGGTCATTCCCGCCTACCCTCAGTACTCGGCCACCACAACCGCGAGCGTGTTCGATGCGGTTTACACATGGGCTTTGCGCACTCGCCGCGTACCCGAGTTGCGCTTTGTCAACAATTACCATGACCACCCTGGCTATATTGCCGCGCTTGCCGACAGCATTCAACGCCACTGGCAGGCTCACGGTCGCAACGAACTGCTGGTGATGAGCTTTCATGGCGTACCTGCCAGAACCTTGAAATTAGGTGACCCCTACCACTGCGAATGCCATAAAACCGCACGTTTGTTAGCGCACGCTTTAGGGATATCCAAAGATCAATATAGGGTTTGCTTTCAATCGCGGTTTGGCAAAGCCAAATGGCTAGAGCCCTACACCGAACCTACGGTGCGGGAGTTGGCTCGGGCTGGATTGAAGTCCATGGACATCGTCTGCCCAGGTTTTGTGAGCGACTGCTTAGAAACATTGGAAGAAATTGCCATGGAAGTCAAAGAGGCATTTCTTGAAGAGGGTGGAGAAGCTTATGGCTATATCCCATGCCTGAATGACAGCCCTTTATGGATTCAAGCCTTGGAAGATTTAGCCACATCTCATCTGTCGGGCTGGCCCCTGCATGCTGCGCCAGCCCATGAGGCCCAGGCCTCGCGCGAGGCAGCGCTGGCCATGGGCGCAGAGTCTTAACGCTCGGACGGGGCTTTAGATGGTGTCACCGCAGGCTCAGTTGCACTGCTTGCAGGTGCATTAGCAGGGCTTAAGTCTGAAGCAACCGCGGGTTTGACATCCGATTGGCTCGCAGCCACCCCAGCAGCCGATCCAGCACCATTTTCAGGTGTCACAGACTCTTCCGTAGCAGGCGCCACGGGTGGGGTCATGCTTTGGCCCGCTGAAGACTCTGGCGGGGCGAAAGTGGGCTCGACAGGTTTGGGACGCATCAAGGCAGCCACAGCGATTGCTACCAAAAACAAAACCAAAATCTTCAGGAAATAATTCCCAGAAGGGGCAGTTTCCTGTTTCGCTGAGTGTGACGCAGCCTTAGCTGTATGGGCAGCGGTCAATTGTTCTGGCTCTTCGTGCTGGTCAGCGGCTTCTACCGGTGGTGAGTGCGTCGTCCAGTCGATCTCGGGAGGTTGCGCCAAGACGTGCAGGGCTTCGCTGCGGATCAGGTGCACGCCAGATGACTCGGCTTGGGCCTTTGCAGGCGCAGGCACCGAGGTATCCATTGAAGTTACTAAGCTGGTTGGGAATGTTTGCGCTGAAAACAAGAGCGAATCTTCCTCGAGTAGAGGCGGCATAGAGGGCGTTTGGCCAAACAATTGGGCCTCGCTCAGTTGCAAAAGAGCCGCGATTTTTCTAGCCGCAGTGAGTTTGACGCTCTCGCTGTAAAAAGAGCTTAAGCCGCCCTCTTCAATTTGGCGCACCTGCTTGACCGATAAACAGGCTCTGGCAGCGAGATCGTTGATTGCCCAGCCTTGGGCTTCGCGGCACAAACGTACCGCACTTCCATCTATTTGAGAAACATCCGACATTCCAAGCCTTAAGCGGGTCAGCGAAAGGCTTTACTTTACCAGCAGCAACTCGCCCTTGATAGAGGCACCTTTTTGTACCGATAAAGTTTGGTAGACCACATGGCCATCTACAGAAGCAGAAGAAGTCACGATCAACTCGCTACAGGTGGCCGTCCCAGAAAACTTACCCTTGATATGCAGGCTTGAGCAAGTCACCACACCTTCTACCTGGCCACGCGAGCCAATGGTAAGTTCATCCACTTGAACTTGACCGTTTAGAGAACCCTCAACATGGATGGCACCTTTGGCAGAAATTTCACCTCGAAATGAAAAGCCCTCACTCAAAATAGAGGGTTTCGAAGCATTGGAAGAAATGATATCCATCATGGTATTTCTCTGAGGTTGAGCTTGCGCAAGCGAATCGCTGGAATCTTGTGACTGTACAGGAGCGACAGGCGCGGGGGCAACTGGGGGGCTCTGGACAGCTGGACTAGGGCTGTTTGTTTTGGATTTGCTGAACATATTGGGCTGTGCGGATCACTTTTTGCGGATTCACAGGATATCCTCCCACCAATATCTCAAAATGAAGATGCTTGCCGGTTGAAACTCCAGTGTTACCAATATAGCCCAAGACATTGTCTGTTGTCACTTTATCGCCCACTTTAACCAACAACTGCGCCATGTGTGCATAAAGCGACTCCACCCCATTGGAGTGACGAAGGACAACGGTGTTGCCATACTGGGGGTGCAATTCTGACATAACGACAACGCCAGGCTTGACGGCAAAGACTTTATCGTCCCCCGTTTCGCTCATCATATCGACGCCAGTATGGAAATGGGACTTACCCGTCAAGGGGTGCTTACGAATACCAAAATCAGAAGAAAAACTGAAATTGGTCACCGGCATACGGCTTGGCAGAGCGTAAAGCACTTCACGCAAAGATCGATTGGTGGACAATTCTTCAGCGACCTTGCCACGCATCAAGGGGTTGGCCTGTAGGTCATCATCCAAGGTGAAGCCACCATTAGCGGAGTTTTGTTGAATGATTTTGATGATTTTTTCAGTCAGGCCAGAGGTTACCAGCTGTGACTTGAGGTCGTCGTTTTCTTCAGAAACAGCGACCATTGAGGTTTCAACGAAACGGCGAATGCTCATATCGCGGTCGCGAATGGTTTGCGCCAAGCTAACCATTTGCTCTTCAGTCAAGCCGTGATGGTTTTCCGTATCCGTTGAATCAGCGGTGCTGCTGATCAATGCCTTGAAAACTTCTTCATGCGAGCGCTCTAAACGAGCGCGACTGATGCCAAGCAATAAGGAAGTCACAGATAACACCAGCACACTGACAACCATAACCGAACTCATGATGATGGCGGTGCGTGCGAAAACCTGCTGGAACCGCGCAGGGATATTGAAATAACGCAAATCGCCGCTTTGCTCAATGATGAGTTTGACGTCTTGGTAGTCGCGCACCCAAATATGACGAACCAAGCCCGGCAAGGTTCGCAATTGAGATAAATAAGGACCGAGCGTCAGACGCATAAAACTAGAAATAAAAAACTAAGGAAACTCAGGGCTTGGCAGAGCTAGGGGCAGATACAACAGGAGCAGTGGGTTCAGCACCTTGATTGAGCGCGCCTTCAATTTCGCCACCCTTTTCAATCTCGATTTCTGAATAGTGAATTTTGCCAACGATTTTTCCAGTCGTGCGAACAATCAGACTTTTTTCACTGACGATGGTGTTGTGGAGTTGGCCGCGAACATCAATGACCTTGGCCGAAACACGTCCCGTGATACGTCCTGTAGGGCCAATCAAGACCTCTTCTGCCGTCAAGTCACCTTCTATCACGCCATTTATCACGGCCTTAGACGGAACGGTAAACGCACCCTTGACAACCACGCCGTCACCAATGACAACGCTTTCTAAAGTATCGGATTGATTAGCCATACATGCTCCTTGGATAACATCTTAGCAAATAATAAATGTAAATTAAGTTTTTTGTTGAAGTTATTGATTTAATTGAAAAAAATCTCTTTACTTGATAACAACTTACAAAACAACAAAATGAAATAAATATAATAGTATTCATATTTTTAAATTTAAAGTTATAAATAATTCCTTATAAAAGCCGAGCAATATTTCCAAATCGCCAAAATAATTCACTAATTAGTGAATTCGAGGTTGTTTTGCAACGCTTAAATGAGATGAAGGAATAAAGTGCCTTTATTAGGCCTATTTTTTTAAAGCTATACATTTAAAAAATCTCATAATGAATTGTAATTTAACGACTAATTTCTAAATTAATCAATTTTGCAAATTTTACAGTCAGGTTTAAGCGTGTTGTTGAATCGGTTTTTCATTGGTCTTTTAATGACCCTTTGTCATGGCTGGGTTGCCGCACAAAGCTTGAACTTAGGGCAATTGATTCAATTGGCCATCAATTCACACCCATCTGTTCGCGCCCAACTGTCGAATGAAAAGGCAGCGCAAAGTGGCATTGAAACTGCCCAGTACCAAAGATACCCCACCCCACAACTCAGTTATGAGAGTGTCAAAAAAGACAGCGCCGATCAGAGTTACATCGGCAGCGATGGCGTGGCTACCGTTCGCATCACACAGCCTATCTTCACCGGTGGTCTGTTCACTGCTCAACTAGAAAAAGCCAAGGCCAACTTGCAACTGAGCCAAGCCAGTGTGCGTGAAATACGCCGACAAATTGCACTCAGAGTAGTGCAGACCTATTCCGATTGGAGCAGTTCAGAATTAAAAATTCAATCTGTTGAAAAAAGTTTAGCTATCCATCAAAAACTTTTGCAACAAGCCAAAAATCGAATAGCTCAGGGCGTGTCGCCCGCAAGCGATCTCACCTTAGTGCAAGGTCGGCTTGATGCCACCTCGGGTGAACTTTTTTCAGCCAAGCTGCAGTCAGAATTGGCTATTCAAAAATTGATGGAGTTAACCGGAAATAACATCAACACTTCGCAACTGCAAGCTGATAAAACGGGACCCATTCATCACACGCTGTTGCTCGATGGTTTGCTGGCAAATGCCCAACTGCATTCGCCAGAATTGCAAAAAGCCAAAGCGCAAGCGCAGATTTCTCTCTCCATTACGCAAGAAAAAGAGTCCGCCTTAAAACCCGATATTTACATACGGGCAGAACGCCAATACGGCAACTATTTTTCAACTGATACCAATGCACACACGCGTGTCTTTATTGGGGTAACCAGCAAATTTGGTCCAGGCCTGTCATCCTTTACGCAGATATCTGCTGCCAAGGCGCAAGAAGATACCAATGAATTTGAATTTCAATCGCAACTTCGACTGGTTCGTGAACAAGTCATGAACGATGTGAGCGTGATTCGATCCCAGCAACAAAAAATGCAAGCAATTCAGGGGGCATTGGAGTCCTCGGTGTCGGTACTGGAGTCCTTCGAGCGACAGTTCAATGCGGGGCGCAAGACTTGGCTTGACTTGATGACCGTGGCCAAAGATGTGGCGCAAAACGAGATGCAATTGGCTGAGTTGCGAGGCGCTGAAATACAAACCAGTTGGCACCTGCATATTTTGACCAGTGAAAACTACCCACAAGTCAACCCCAAACCATGAGCACACTCGCTTCACTGCCAGCAAGCTTGGTTCGCATTGCGCAACTGCAGCAAAACCCCATAGACCGCTCAGCCTTGTTGCAAGCCGTTGCCGACGTCAAGCAACGCAAGCCAAAAAATGTGAAGCAAACTGTCAACACACTGTCACGTGCTTTGATGGTGCCGCAACCACGCTGGCTTTCCAAACCCGATCCTGCCAACATGCCCTTGTTAGCGCATAACCCTTTGGTGGGATGGTTTGTGGTCCGCGGGCAAAACGCGCATGGCAAATGGATCATTGAGACTTGGGTGCAAGAGCAGCAAAGGTTTGCTGAGTCAACGAGCGACATGCCTACCCAAAAGAAAACCCATTTGGTCAAGCTCTCACTGTTACAACCGTTTGACTCTTCCACAAGTCCGGTCTACAGCCTCATCAAAAAACAGTTGTTCTCACACCCTACGCGCCTGTTTGAAATCATGTTGGCAACCATAGCCATCAATATTTTGGTGTTGGGTACTTCGCTCTACAGTATGCAAATCTACAACCGTGTCATTCCCACCAATGCCATGCAAACCTTAACGGTGCTGACGTTGGGTGTGTTGATGGCACTGGTGGTGGAATACTTGATGAAGCACGCAAGGTCGTCTCTTTACGATGTATTGATTGATTCGGTGGATCAGCAGTTGTCGCGTAAGGTGTTCATGCGCTTGCTATCGATCCGACTAGACCAACTGCCCTCAAGTGTGGGGAGTTTGGCGGCTCAAATGAACGCCTACCAAACGGTGCGCAGCTTTCTCACCACTGCCACCACCCACTTGATGGTAGACGCACCTTTTGTGATTATCTTTTTGGTACTGATTGGTTTTGTCGGCCACCCTTACCTGACGGTAATTCCTGCTCTGTTTTTTTTGGTGGCACTTTTCAGTGGCATCTGGCATCGCAAACGCATTGAAAAATTGGCCAGCAGTGCCACACATTTGAGTAATTTCAAAACTGGCATATTGGTTGAAACCATTGAAGGCGCAGAAATCATCAAGTCTGGCCAAGGCGGATGGCGAATGCTTAGCCGTTGGATGGGCGCAGCTGATGAATCGCGAAACCATGAAATGACTTTACGTCATATTACAGAGAGAAACCAACACAGCACAGCCACCCTGCAACAAGTTGCCTATATCCTGCTTGTGGCTTTAGGCGCACTGTTGGTATCTGCCGGCATGACCACCATAGGGGGCTTGATTGCTTGCTCCATCTTGGCTGGCCGCATTCTGACTCCTGTGAGCATGTTGCCATCCTTACTTTTGCAGTGGGGTCATGTGAAAGCAGCCTTACAAGGCTTGGACCGGTTGTGGAAATTGGAGGATGACCACCATGGCCAAGAACACCCTCTCACCCCTGAGACTGTTCAAGGGACATACTCAATAGAAAAAGTCAGTACCGCTTATCAAGGCAATCCCCAAAAAGCATTGCAAATCAATAAACTGCAAATACAAGCAGGTGAAAAAATTGGCATCATCGGCCCCATTGGGTCAGGCAAAACCACATTACTTCGCTTGCTCTCAGGCATGTACAAGCCCCAAGAAGGTCGCGTCTTAATCGATCACATGGACATCACCCAACTGAGCAAGCCACTGCTGGCAGAGAACATGGGTTTCTTGGCGCAAGAAGGACGATTGTTTGCAGGTACCTTGCGTGAAAACCTCATTCTTGGCCTGCTTGACCCAGGTGACGATCAATTGCTAGCGGCCGCCGAGGAAACAGGCCTGCTTGAATTGGTCATCAAAACACACCCCAAAGGCTTGCAATTGCCCATTTCCGAGGGTGGAATGGGCTTGTCTGCAGGTCAGCGCCAATTGGTTCATCTCACACGCGTATTTTTGCGGCGCCCCAAAATTTGGTTGCTCGATGAACCCACCTCGTCAATGGACAGGCAAACTGAGCAGAAACTTATCCAAGCTTTGTCGCAAAACTTGCGCCCCACAGATACCTTGGTCATGGCCACCCACAAACACGAGCTTCTTGCTTTAGTGGATCGATTGATTGTGGTGGCGAACCAAGAAATTGTGTTGGATGGTCCCAAAAACAAAGTCTTGGAACGTTTGCAAAATCCAAATCCTGTCACACCTATTCGCACTAATGCAAAAACAGCATGAGCGACGACTACCTAGACGAGGACAAGAAAAGCGGTCGACTGATACTGCTGCTGTTCGCCTGCTTGGGGGGGTTTATTGCTTGGGCCGGCCACTTTGAAATCGACCAAACTGTTCACACCATCGGCCAAGTCGTTTTGAGCGCCAGAACCCAATTGGTTCAAACAGCTGATGGCGGAGTATTGAAAGAACTCACGGTTCAAGAGGGCGACACTGTCACGAGTGGACAGTTACTGGCTGTGCTGGAAAAAGAGCGGGTTCAAGCTAACCTAGAAGAGACCCGCGCTCGCATCATGTCACTCAAGGCAGCTTTGATCCGCACCAAAGCAGAGGTGCATTTTGAAGCTCCTCATTTTGGAGCTGAATTCATGCGCTATCCAGCGTTTGTGTCTGCCCAGCAAGGTCTTTACAAGCAGCGTAAGCGCTCGCTTGATGAAGAGTTGCGCACCATGCAAGACGCTTTGACCATGTCATTACAAGAAAAGCTTATGAATGACAACTTGCTTAAAAGTGGTGATGTCAGCGAACTCGATGTTTTACGTGCTAAACGTCAAGTCACTGAAATCGAAGGGCGTATAGCCGCCACAAAAAACAGATATTTACAAGATACCCGTACCGAATTAACGCGTATTGAGGATGAGTTATCTAGCCAGAACCAAAAACTCAATAGCGCTGAAAACTTGTTATCACACACCGACATCATGGCCCCCATGGATGGCGTAGTGAAGACCTTGAAAATTCATACAGTGGGTGGCGTACTGCGGCCCGGCGACGAACTCATGCAAATTGCCCCTGTCGGTGACGCTTTGCTGCTGGAGGCCAGAGTGCCGCCCTCAGACATTGGTCAGTTGGTTAAAGGACAAGTTGTATTGATCACGCTTGACGCATATGACTACAGCATTTACGGAAATCTGAAAGGCGAGTTGATCGATATCAGTCCCGACACACTGTCTGACAATAATGCGCAAGGCTCTTTGGTCAACACACCCAATGGCCAACCCAGCGTTTACTACAAGGTCAATATCCGTATCGCCAAGGACCAAGACAACCCCAAGGTCAACGCCATGGAAATCAAACCAGGGATGACAGCCGGCATAGACATACGCACAGGTACGCGGAACTTGCTTACCTATTTGTTAAAGCCAGTGATCAAAACCTTGGGTACTTCGCTCAATGAGCGATAGGACCCTTCGGTTTATTAACCGCGAGCTGAGCCGCGTGGTTTGAAGCCAGTGCCGCGCTTGGCAGCAGCACCAGCGTATGAGCGCCCGCCTGAAGGTTTGCCAAAGCGCTTGGGCTCAGCACCACTGGGTGCGCGAGGAGCGCGTTGGGTGGGCTCCAAACCGGGGATCATGTCAGCACGCAAAGGTTGCTGTGTGAAGTGTTCGATGTCCAAAATTTTGCGACGGTCACGCCACTCGGCAAAAGTCACAGCCAAACCATCGCGACCGGCGCGGCCTGTGCGACCAATTCGGTGGACATAATCTTCTTGCTTCATAGGTAAACCAAAATTGAACACATGGCTGATGCTGGGCACATCAATACCCCTCGCAGCCACATCGGTAGCCACCAAAATTTGCACACGCCCATCACGCAGCGCCTGCAAGCGACGGTTACGCAAACCTTGGCTTAACGCGCCATGCAAGGCAACGGCAGAAAAGCCCACTTGCTGCAAGTCTTCAGCCAAGGCATCGCATTCAATTTGGGTAGACGCAAACACAATGGCTTGGTCAATGGTGGTGTCGCGTAACCAATGGTCAAGCAACTTGCGCTTGTGCTGCTGGTTATCAGCCCAAAACAGCACTTGTTTAATATTGGCATGTGCTTCTTGGGGTGAGTCGACTTGCAAGCGTTGGGGTGAGCGCATGATGCGAGCCGCCAACTGCTGAATGCGAGGCGCAAATGTTGCGCTGAACATCATGGTTTGTCGACGCGACTCGGTCAGTTTGTGCACCTCGGCCAAATCTTCGGCAAAACCCAAATCGAGCATACGGTCGGCTTCATCAACAACCAAGAATTGCACTTTATCCAAATGCAGTTGTTTGGAGCGTTGCAGGTCCAACAAACGACCGGGCGTAGCAACCACCAAATCCGCATTGTGCAAGCGGGCAATTTGCAAAGGGTAAGGCATACCACCCACCACACAAGCGATACGCAATCCTTTGCAATGGCGGACCAAATCAATGGCATCTTTGGCTACTTGCTGGGCTAATTCGCGGGTGGGACACAAAATCAAAGCACCTGGGTTGGCAGGTTTGACATGACGTGTATCTGTGGGGTTTTTGCGGCGTGGCTTTTTGGGAGCTTCTTCACCATTTGCCACAGCTTGGGACACTTTGTCAGCCCAAGCTTTGTTCTCGGCCTTTTCTGCTTGCTTTTGTTGTTGCAACAAGGTGTGCATGACAGGTAACAAAAAAGCTGCTGTCTTACCGCTGCCAGTTTGACTGGAGACCAGTAAATCGTTGGCGGGTTTGTCGGCATTGTCTTGCAGAGCCAAAGGGATGGCTCGAATTTGTACTGGAGTGGGTTGGGTAAATGACAAGTCGCGCAATGCGGCGAGCAATTCGGGGGCAAGCCCCATTTCGACAAAGCCAGAACCATCAACAGAAGCTATGGCTTTGGGGGGAGAAACAGTGATTGCAGCAGAGTTTTCGTCAGTCGTATCAACAACAACATCAGCCAAGGCGTGAGAATTCAAATCAGTCATAGATAAAGCCCTGCCTAACGGCGGGCGCTCCGTTCAAAGGTTGGAAAAACATCAACCTTCAAACAAAGCAAGCCAACAAGTGAATATTGGCGTGGTTCAACTGTATGAACCCAAGGTGAGAGGCAGATGTAGCAAGCAGGTCAAAGACCCACGACATGTATTGTCTCACGGATTAGGGTCTACCCTGAGAAATATTTTCAAAGCTTCAAAAAATGCTCTCGGTAATGAACCAACTCATCAATCGATTCGTGCACATCGGCCAATGCGGTATGACTTTGATGCTTCTTAAAGGAGGCGTAAACCTCTGGCTTCCATCGTTTAGAAAGTTCTTTGAGCGTGCTGACATCCAAATTGCGGTAGTGAAACCATGCTTCAAATTTGGGCATGTACTTGACCAAAAAACGCCTGTCTTGACTGATGGTGTTGCCGCACATGGGAGTCACACCTTTTGAAACATATTGCTTCATAAAAGCGATGAGTTGCTCTTGAACTTGTTCTTCATCTAAGGTGGATGCTTTGACTTTGTCAATCAAGCCGCTTTTGCCGTGGGTGCCTTTGTTCCAGGCGTCCATGCCGTTAAGAACATCGTCTGATTGGTGTAGCACCCAAACAGGGCTTTCTTTGCGCGGTGTCAAATGAGGGCCAGTCACCACAACTGCAATTTCCAGCAGTTTGTCTTTTTCGGGGTCAAGGCCAGACATCTCGCAGTCCAACCAGACAAGGTTTTCATCCGTTTTGGACAACACGGTATCTTCGGGGGTAGCAGGGCTATTAGGTGCGGTTATATTCATCCAGCCATTGTCCCCTAAACTAGTTGCATGACTAACTCTTTAATCTTTACTTTCATTTTTTCCAGCTTGCTGTTGCTGAACCTGCTCATCAAGTTTTGGCTTGCAAATCGACAAATGCGCCATGTCGCTCAGCACCGCTCAAAAGTTCCCGATGCATTCGCCTCTGTCATTGATACAGCAGCTCACCAAAAAGCTGCAGATTACAGCATCGCCAAATTGCGCTTAGGCCATTGGGACTTGGCACTGGACACAGCCATGTTGGTGATGTGGACCTTGCTTGGCGGCTTGGGATTGCTAGACCAGGTATTGCTCGATCTCATCGGCCCCGGTATGTGGCAGCAAATCTGCTTGGTGTTTGGTTTCACACTCATCAGCGCTGTGGTCAGCTTGCCACTGTCGTATGTGCAAACCTTTCACATCGAGCAATCGTTTGGCTTTAACCGCATGACCTTAGGGCTCTGGATCAGCGACATGCTCAAAGGCGTCTTGCTGGGCGTTGCATTGGGTTTGCCCTTGCTGTGGTTGGTCTTGTATTTGATGCAGTCCGGCGGCGCATGGTGGTGGGTGATCGCTTGGGGTGTGTTGGTGGTTTACCAGTTGTTTGTCATGTGGTTAGCCCCCAGCGTCATCATGCCTTTGTTCAATAAGTTTCAACCGCTAGAGGATGCGACTTTGAAAGAACGAGTCATTGCCTTAATGCAGCGAACAGGCTTCCAAGCAAACGGGTTTTTTGTCATGGATGGCAGCCGTCGCTCGGCCCATTCAAATGCGTTTTTCACTGGCCTAGGCAAACAAAAACGTGTGGTATTTTTTGATACTTTGCTCAAGCAACTGAATGCCGATGAGATGGAGGCTGTGCTGGCCCACGAACTGGGACATGCCAAGCTCAATCACATTCCAAAATCTTTGCTCAGCAGTTTTGCATTCACCTTGGTGGGGCTTGCAGGCTTGGGTTGGCTCAGCACACAAACATGGTTTTTTGAGGGCCTGGGTGTTCAACCGCACTTGGGCAGCGCCAATGATGCCATTGCCTTGCTGTTGTTCATGATGTTTGTGCCCTTGGTTTCCTTTGTCACCAAACCTTGGCAGTCTGCACGTTCGAGGAAGTATGAATTTGAAGCAGATGCCTTTGCTTGCCAACACGCCAATGGCGCTGACTTGCGTCAGGCACTTCTCAAACTCTACCAAGACAATGCGTCTACGCTAACGCCCGATCCGCTTTATGTGGCCTTCTACCACTCGCATCCACCGGCCGCACAACGCTTGGCCCGACTCACTACATGACCGCTTGGGGTTTGGTGGTGGCCAGTCACGGCCGCCATGTTTGGGTAGAAGATGCCAAGGGCGAGCGCAGAATTTGCCACCCCCGCGGCAAAAAAAACCATGCGGTGGTCGGCGACCATGTGCAGTGGAGCGCCAGTGAAGATGGCGGTAGCATCGAATCCATCGAGACCCGAAAAAACATCTTCTACCGACAAGATGAAATTCGAACCAAATCATTTGCGGCCAATATTGACCAAGTATTGGTCTTGGTCGCCGCAGAGCCCGATTTTTCACAAAGCCAGTTGTCGCGAGCCCTGATTGCGGCTCGCCATGAAGGCATCCGCACCTTAATTGGTTTGAATAAGCAAGACTTGGGCGATGCGTTTGCGAGGGCTTGGCAAAAACTCCTGCCCTACCAGCAGCTCGGTTGTCTGGTGCTGCCACTGAGTCTGAGAGACCTTGAACAAGATCTGAGCGCCCTAAACCACGAACTTGCCAACCGCGTCACCTTGGTGCTTGGCCCCTCGGGTGCGGGCAAAAGCACGCTGATCAACCGCTTGGTGCCCAATGCAAAAGCAGCGACCAACATCATTTCTCAGGCCTTGCAGTCGGGCAAACACACCACCACCTCCACCACTTGGTATTGGGTAGATGAAACCAAAAAAACTGCACTGATGGATTCGCCGGGCTTCCAAGCATTTGGTCTACACCATATAGCCCCTCAGGCACTGACCTCTTGTATGCCCGATATTGCTGTGCATGCAGACCACTGCAAATTTCACAACTGCAGCCATGTGCATGAACCCGATTGCGGGGTGCGCCAAGCTTTGCTCGAACAACACATAGACCCAGGGCGATACAAAATTTACACCGAGCTTTTTGCTGAACTGTCGGCGCCTAAATCCTACTGAGCGAATCAGCCCAGTAAACGCGCCAAAGTCAAAAGCGCCAGCAGCAACATCCACATCACCACAGCACGCCAGACCAAACCCACCATGCTGCGCAGGTGGAACAACTCAGGCTCACGTCCTGCGGTGGTCTCTACCGCTTGAGGGGTGAGTAGCGACTCATCGTCTGGTAGACCTAAATTTTTGCCGCCCAAACGCACATTGATGGCGCCCGAGGTGGCGGCCAACACCACGCCATCGTTGGGGTCGGGAAAATGCTCAGCATCATGACGCCATGCCTCGACCGCATCTTCAAAATTTCCTACCACTGCAAAACTCAAGGCCGTCAGTCGGGCTGGCAACCAGTCTGCGCTGCGCCAAGCTTTGGTGGCAGCGGTCTCAAGGGCGGGACTGTTGTGCTCGGTTTCTGACAACCCTGAAGTTGTGGGGCTTTGCCACGAGCGGGACAAAAATTCACTCAGTCTGTAAAACACTGCACCAACAGGCCCCAAGCCCAAACCAGCAAAGACCACAAACCAGACCACCACGCCAAACACATGCCGGTGCGCCGCAATGGCTGAATATTCGATCACATGGCGAATGATTTCTTCGCGGGACAGGTTTTCGCCTTTGGCACCCGACCATTGTGAAAGAAGCGTGTTGGCCAGCACATCGTCCCCAATTGAGAGCGCATGACGAATACCGGTGAAGTGATGACTGAAATGGCGAAAACCCAAAGTGGCATACAACACCGCCACACTCCAGACCATGGCAAACACCCAACCCAAATACCACGCCAAAACAAAATGAACCACCCACACCAGCAAGCAGGGCAAGCCGATGGCCAAGCCCCAAGCGGTCCAAGCATGGCGTTGGTCACCGGTGTCTAGCGTGTTGCGTACCTTGTCAGACCAAGCTTGCCAGATTCGCTCCAGGCTTTCACCAAAACTCAATGGCCGAGCTTGTTCTAGCAAGAAAGCAAATAAAAGTGCGAAAAAACTCATGCCTGCATGATAGTCAAGACTCAGCGTTTGACTCTGCCTGATCGGGGTCGGTGCTTAAAAAACAATACAGGTTGCGCAAAATACCTGCAGTCACACCCCAAATAAAGCGTTTTTGCTCGGCGTCTTCATAAGGCATCGAGAACCATTCACGCCGCACGCCTGACCATTCCACCGCATGGCGGCAGTGGTTGGCAGGGTTCATCACATGCGCCAGCGGCACCTCAAACACTTGCGCCACTTCATGCGGATTGGCGGTCAGACGCATCGCGGGGTCAAGCAAAGCCACCACTGGCGTGACCCTGAAACCCGTGCCGGTGAGGTACAAGGGCAATTGACCCAAGATCTCGACATGCGATGGGTCAAGCCCCACCTCTTCTTGCGACTCGCGCAGCGCTGCCGCCACCGCATCAGCATCGCCTTCGTCTAAGCGCCCCCCAGGAAAGGCAATCTGACCCGAATGGGTCGACAAATTAGCGGTTCTGAGCGTGAGCAACACACTGGGCTGGGGGCGCATCACCACCCCCACCAGTACGGAGGCCTCCACCGGTGGTTTCAATGGGTTCAACGGGGGCTCCAGCATGGCATCGGGCTGCCAAACCGGTGGGGTAGAGAAATGCTGGCGCAAACCCAGCGGAGCAAGTCTTTGCAAAGGCACGCGAGGCAAATGCGCATCCCATCCCAAAACCTCGGCGGATTCAGGAGAAAAACGAGGGATTTGGGTTAAGGAAACCACACAGGTAATGGGGTGTCAGAAAAAAACCGCCGCAGCGTGAACTGGGGCGGTTTGTTTCAAGCAGACCCTGAGGTAGGTCTTACTTAGCGGCAGCAGCAGGTGCTGCTTTGGCTGTGAGTTTTTCTTTGATACGAGCAGATTTACCACTGCGTTCACGCAAGTAGTAAAGCTTGGCGCGACGCACATCGCCACGACGTTTGACGTCAATGGCTGCGATCAAAGGGCTGTAGGTTTGGAAAGTACGCTCAACGCCTTCACCGCTGGAGATTTTGCGAACGATGAAGTTGGAGTTGATGCCGCGGTTGCGCTTGGCAATGACCACGCCTTCAAAGGCCTGCACACGTTTGCGAGTTCCCTCGACCACGTTGACGCTGACCACCACGGTGTCGCCAGGGGCGAAAACCGGGATTTTCTTGCCCATACGGGCGATTTCTTCTTGTTCCAGGGTCTGGATGAGATTCATGATGTCCTCACTATGATCGTGGATGCGCTACACAAAAGGCCTATGGTGTTTGAAACACGAGGCGGCCATCCAGAGGATCGAGAGCCGACTATTATAACTGGCTAGCTAGCGTTTGGGCTTATTGGCCAACAGTTGCTCATCCGCGCGGGTTAAAAGCCCTGACTGGCGAGCCTTGTCTAACAAGTCGGGGCGGTTTTGGGCGGTCAGCATCAAGCTTTGCTGGCGTCGCCAAGCGGCAATTTGCGCATGGTGACCCGACAGCAGGGCCTCGGGTACCTTTTGGTCTTGCCATACCTCGGGACGGGTGTAATGCTGGCAATCCAGCAAACCGCTCAGCGCAGGGGTGAAACTGTCTTGCAAATGGCTTTGCTCATCGTGCAAAACCCCCGGTTGCAAACGGGCCAAGGCGTCCAGCCATGCCATGGCAGCAATTTCCCCACCCGACAACACAAAGTCACCCAAGCTGATTTGGGCGTCCACATGCCTGTCAATAAAGCGTTGATCAATGCCCTCGTAGCGGCCACACAGCAACACCACGCCATCGGTTTGACCGCCGCGCACTACCAAGCTTTGGTTCAAGACCTCGCCCACCGGTGAAAAATAAAGCAAGGGCGCTTGTGCTCTGTCCAAGCCGCTTTCAGCACGAACTGCTGCCAAGCAAGCCGACAGTGGATCAGCCAGCATGACCATGCCAGGGCCGCCGCCAAAAGGCCGGTCGTCCACCCGCTTGTAGTTGCCCTCGGCGTAGTCACGCGGGTTCCAGGTTTTGACGTCTAACTGCCCGCTGTCATAGGCGCGTCGAGTCACACCAGCTTGCAAAAAAGCAGGGAAAAGTTCGGGAAACAAAGTGATGATGTCAACGCGCATGGTCAAAGTATGCGGCAACTGCAGCGATCAGTAATCGGCTTGCCAGTCAACTGTGATGAGGCGACCTTGGATGTCTACCTCATCGACATAGGCGGAGACAAAGGGGATCATGCGCTCAATGGGTTTACCTTCACCGTCGGTTACCGCGTCGCGCAACACCAGCACCGTTTGCGGGCCGGTGGACAACAACTCGGTGACCTCGCCTAAATTGACGCCCTCGCGGTTTCGCACCTGCAAGCCCATCAGATCCACCCAATAGTATTCGTCGATGGCGGGGGTGGGGAAACTCGAGCGAGGTACAAATATGCGAGCGCCTTTTAGGCTTTCTGCGACATCACGGTCATCCAATTCATGGATGCAAGCCACCACGCTGTCCGAATGCTCTTTGGCTTCGCGCACACGCAACAATACTGTGCCACTGAAAGGCGAGGCACCGCGTTCATTGGGTTGTAAAAACCAGCGTTTAGAAGAAAACAGCGCCTCGGGAGAGGCGCTGTGGGGAAGGATTTTCAGCCAACCCTTGAGTCCCCAAGCGTCCAGAATGCGCCCGACTTCGATAGCATCCGCTGGTAATTCAGCAGGCTCCCAAGCGGGTTGCATGGGTTGGGGATGGGCTTTTAAGCGGCAGTTTTGCCGGCTTGTTTGATCAGGCGGTCCACGGTAGGCGAAGTTTGCGCGCCCACGCCGACCCAGTAGCTCAGACGGTCTTGGGCAATGCGCAAGCCTTCCTCACCACCAGAAGCGATAGGGTTGTAAAAACCGATGCGCTCGATAAAACGGCCATCGCGGCGAACGCGTTTGTCAGCCACAACAATGTTGAAAAAAGGGCGGGCTTTTGCGCC
>Ga0209768_10000995_pt1 | contig 18413 bp, 21 predicted proteins | sample LauGreSBDMM110SD_3_FD_187564 | JGI IMG/M metagenome (GOLD analysis project Ga0209768, IMG submission 187564) | Freshwater lake microbial communities from Lake Michigan, USA - Sp13.BD.MM110.SD (SPAdes) (version 2) | ecosystem: Environmental > Aquatic > Freshwater > Lake | place: Lake Michigan... | reverse complement strand
AACATGGGCTTTTTCATATTCATATTATTCTCAGCACATGGCGTAGTAAATTAAGACTTGATTTGATTGCATGAACACATTCATTCATCAACATGACTTGCAATGTATTGTTTGACCGCTGACACATCCACATCCATCACATCGAAGCGCTGCGGTAGATCTTCAATGTTATGCATTCCTAACGGACGATCTGCATCTTTATCTAACGCCTCGCGTATGGTCTCATTGAATTTAGCTGGTAATGCAGTCTCAAGCACAATCATGGGAATACCAGGCTGCATATTTTCGCGTGCTACTTTAATACCATCGGCGGTATGGGGATCAATCATGATTTCATAATGTTCATGCGCGTAGCGAATAGTATTAAGGCGATCTTGATGCGTAGATCTACCTGCTAAAAATCCATATTGATTTACAAACTTGAATTCATCGCCATCACTTCCCGCTTTACCTGATAAATCAAAGCCACCCTGCGATTCTACTTTAGCGAATAAAGCTTTGACTCGTGCAGCATCACGCCCTATCAAATCAAAAATAAAGCGCTCGAAATTTGAAGCTTTACTAATATCCATGCTAGGACTACTCGTGTGATAAGTCTCAGCTGACTTACGCACACGATAGATGCCGGTACTGAAAAATTCATTCAATACATCATTCTCATTCGTAGCGACTATGAGTTTATCTATGGGTAGACCCATCATGCGTGCGATATGACCAGCACAGATATTGCCAAAATTACCAGATGGGACAGTAAAGGAAACCTTCTCACTATTGTGCTTGGTAGCGCTAAGATAACCACGGAAGTAATACACCACTTGCGCCACAACACGCGCCCAATTAATTGAATTTACTGTGCCAATTTTGTATTGTGATTTGAATCCTAAATCATTCGATACGGCTTTCACCATATCCTGACAATCATCGAATACACCCTTGACTGCAATGTTGAAAATATTTGGATCTTGCAGACTAAACATTTGCGCACTTTGAAATGCACTCATTTTCAAATGAGGCGATAGCATAAAAACGCGTATCCCTTTTTTCCCACGCATAGCATATTCAGCAGCACTACCAGTATCACCGGAAGTCGCACCGAAGATATTCAACTCAGACCCATCACGCGCTAGAACATATTCAAATAAATTACCGAGCAACTGCATGGCCATATCTTTAAAGGCAAGTGTTGGACCATTCGACAAAGCTTGCAGTAATAAAGTGCTGCCTTGCTCACTCTGGAGTTTGCGTAAGGGAGTAATCTCTTTGGCTGACTCGCTCTCTCTCGTGTTGCAATAAACCGCTTCGGTATAGGTTTTATCAGTCAACAGACGTAAATCGTTTTCAGGTATGTCCGTTGCAAATTTTTTCAAAATTTCAAACGCTAGATTTGCATACGAAAGATTACGCCAAGTATCAAGCTCGGAAGCACTCACCTGAGGATACTGGGCAGGTAAATAAAGACCACCGTCTGGAGCCAGACCGCCAAGCAAAATTTCAGAGAAATGAGGCGTTGCCGCAAAGCCACGAGTAGATAAATAGTGCATATAAGAAATATCCGACAAGGAACAAATGCAATTATAAGGCCAGCAGGCTAAACAAAGACTGAGCTAAATAAGGACTTTCTAGCTAGTCATACCGATTTCGAATGTTTAAAGCCTATTTCGGAATGCCTATGTCTTTACATAAAGACAACCATTAATCTCCGCTTGTCAATCCCATGAATTAGGTAGTTTTCGAGATTTTTTGGGGCTAAAAATGACTTTTTTTCGAAAATCACACGTAAAAAAGTCAAATATTTCTCCAAAAAAAGAAGAGCGTCACTTTAGATTAACTAGCTGCAACTTTCTTGACCATCTAAAGAGATTCACCACTTCAAATCAAGGTAAGAGCGCATCGCTCAAAACCAAACTACTCAAAAATGCGGTTGAAAAAACTCAAACCCGAATACCTACTTACTCATAAAGTATTTGGATTTGTCACCTAATCTACTGCAGACGGGGGCAATATGGTCGAACAGCAAGCAGAAATCCTTGAAGAACTAGGATTAATTGATTCTGAAGAATTTAATTCTGATGGATTCATCTTAGATAGTGAATTAGAGACCGCTCTAGAAGAACCTACGGAGCCAGTCAAAGAGAAAGCCCCAGCAAAAGTTTATACACCTCCGAAAACGACTTACGAAAATATCCCACCGGCAGAACGAAATCAAGAAGAACTATTCCGTGAGCTCATTTCATCTCATCAAAAACGACTATATCGCTTTGTAATCAAATATATAGATCACCCCGATGATGCAGCTGACATAACCCAGCAAGCCTTTGTGGAAGCCGCCAGAACCATTGCTAATTTTCGAGGCGACTCAAAACTCTCTACTTGGTTGTTCGGTATTGCCATGAAAATGGTTAGAAACTGCTCTCTTATCATATTGCTGTTGTGCTGAAAAAATATGCAGGTGAATTTATAGGTATACAAGAAACACGTTCAATTTTGACTGAGACTGAGAGTCGTTTCCCAGAACTGGCGAAAGAAGTACAAAGAGTTTTGCCTATTTATAAAATTGCTGAAATTCTTCAACGCTTAGTGAATGAAGAAATTTCTATTCGCAATATACGCGCTGTGATGGAAGCTTTAATTGAATGGGGGCAGAAAGAAAAAGATTCAGTGATGTTGGCTGAATATGTCAGAGTCGCTTTGAAGCGGCATATTAGCCATCGCTACTCTTCAGGTCAAAATATTTTACCTGCCTATTTACTTGCACCAAATGTTGAGGATGCAGTACGTAGTGCTGTGCGACAGACTTCGGGCGGTTCGTATCTCGCTTTAGAACCTAGCGTTTCTCGTAAGTTACTGGAAAATCTTAAATCGACTGTAGGAGATTTATCGCGATCTATGCAAAGACCGGTTTTATTAACGTCTATGGATATTCGGCGTTATATGAGAAAAATGATAGAACAAGAAATTTATGAATTACCCGTTTTATCTTATCAAGAGCTAACTCCTGAAATTAATATTCAACCACTGGCAAGGGTAGAGTTATGAAAAATTATTTAAATACTGCCTTCTTTCATAATCACTTAGAAGGTTTAGTGAAAAGAGCTAAACGCATCTTCGATATCAGGAAATTCATTAATCAATTCCATAAATCCACCTACTTCAAACAAGCTACGAACAGCTGGCTTCATGCCTACAATCGCTACTGGGTAGTCTTTGGACGGGAGTTTTTTAATCGCATCAAGGATTATGCGCAAGCCATCGCTCGATATATAAGTCAAATCCGTGAAATCAAAAATAATATTTTGCATCCCTTCTTCCAACGCTGTTTGAAGCATGGCATCCAATTCAAGCAAAGATGGCTTACTCATATCGCCAGAAGGCTGAATCACAAAAGTGTTATCCCTGCCAAAAGTATGAATGCTCATTCTGAGAAGGTGAAAAGTTAATAATTCTAATTCTATCCCGATATTGTAAAAATAAAAAATTATTTAATTATGAAGCGTGAACCTAATCTCGATGAGCTACAAACAGCCCCGCTAGAACTGAGAGTACTCTATGGTCCTCAGTCAGGGAGTCGTCTAACTCTTTTCCCAGGAGATTATCAGCTTGGTACTTCAGATGATTGCACCATCATCTTAACCGGCCCTCGTATTGAAGCTACGCACGCAAAACTAACGGTAGAAGAAGGGCAAACTAGCATTAGTCCCATAGACGGGAAAATTAATGACACTGAAGGCAATCCTATTGAGGAAAAATATAACCTTGCGTTAGGCATGCCGATAGAAATTGGAGGGGTATGGATTGCAATTGATCATCTCGATGCTGAGTGGCCGGATCCAGTAGAAGTCGCTCCTATCTCACCAGCTTCGCCAATTTCTCACCCGCCTATCTACGAGCCGATTGTTGAAGTCACTGAAGTTCAGTCAATCATTGCGAAATTTATACCCCCTCATTTACGCGCAAAATTAGGTTTATTTATTTCTTTTTCTGTATTGTTCATTATTCTTGTTTCAGGGATTTCCATCATTTTTAGTTTACAGAAAAATGAGCCTGATATTTCAAACATAGCTACAGCACAAAACAGCTCGGTAGAGCCTCAATATTTGAATGACATCAGAGCTAAAATTTCTCTTATCACTGAAAAGAATTCAATCAAAGTATCAAGAAACAAACAAGGTGAGACAGTTGTTAAAGGCTATGTCAGCAATGCTGAAACAAAAAATAAAATTACTGACATTGTTCATCAGCATGCGCCTAATTCTCTGATTCAAATTTATTCAGAGCCTGAAATACTCGAGGCAGCTAAAAAGTTAATTGATCAAAATGAAGATAAAAATCGTACAAAAATTACTGTCGATGGAATAAATAATGGTGTGTTGAAAATCAGTGGCTCAGTCAGCAGTGCTAGCGCCAGAGATGAAGTGATTGATCTCTTTAAAACAACTATTCCGGGTGTGCTTGAGATGGAAAGTAGTTTACTAGGACCTGAAGAAATTGCCTTTAGATTTGAAACAGAATTAAATAATCTTGGTCTGGGCAAGCGTTTTCAGATCCTCTCGCGCCAGCCTGATTTTGTTTTAAGTGGAAAGCTGACAGAAAATGAAATCCGTACTTGGGAAAACTTAGTGCAAGGCTTTAATAATAATTATGGAAATTTATTACCGATACGCGCAACTGTTTCACAAATTCAAAGTAAACCACCGGTGAATGTAGAAACTATTGTCGGTGGTAATACACCCTTTGTCGTGACTACAAGCGGTCAACGAATTGGCAGAGGTGGAAACATCAACGGCAATGTACTTAGCATAGTCAGAGACAATGAAATTATATTTGATGGGAATGAGCGTTTTAGGATAGGAAGATAACAATGAACACTACTGAAGAAAAATTTAATGTAAGAAACGCACTATTTGAAAAAGAAGATAAAACTGATGAAGAATTAGAAATGGAAATGGAGAAAAAAATTAAAGGTATTTCCGAAAGAATTGAAGTTGAATCGAAAAAATTACAATCAAAACCTGTGAGGGAAAAGATAGAAGCAGTACAAAAAGTTGTACAAGCAGCACTATTAATTTTTGAAGTTAAAAAACTCAAAAATTAATAGATTTTTTTACTTAAACAAAAGGAGAAATATTATGGCCCAACCAACACCCACCCCTGCAACCACACTTGCTGGAACAACACTTACTAATATGCAAGATTTTACTACTGGCGTTCTAGGGGCTGCTGAAAATGCATTTAAATTAGTTACTAACGCAATATCTACAGGAGGCGCATTAAGCATGGCAGAAATGGTTAAGTATCAATCTGAATCAGCAAAATTTACTTTAACTGCAACAATCATGAGTGCCATTATTAAAGAAGTAATTGATACGATGAAAGGTATTGCAAATAAGATTTAATGCAGTCCTTAGTCCTCAACCTAATTGCTCAAGCCGTAGACGTGTCACTTTACCGTCTACGGTATTGAGCGCTTCAATCGCTGCGATCGCAGCATTAATATTTTTCTCTTGGGTTTGATGCGTTAACAAGATGATGTCGGTTTGTGTTTCGCCTTCATCCGGTTCTTTTTGCAGCATGGCGTCAATCGAGATGGAAGCATCTGCCAAGATGCGGGTGATGTCTGCTAAGACTCCAGGTTGGTCGGCCACTCTGAGACGTAAATAATAACTCGTAATAATTTCTGACATCGGCAAGATAGGTGTATCCGCCAATGATTTTGTCTGATAGGCTAATGACGGTACGCGATACACAGGATCTGCGTCAGCCAATCTAGCAATGTCGACTAAATCTGCAATCACTGCAGAAGCAGTTGGTTCAGCACCCGCACCTTTGCCGTAATAAAGAGTCGCACCCACTGCATCACCCTGAACCAAAACTGCATTCATAGCGCCTTCCACATTTGCGATTAAGCGATTTTTTGGAATCAGTGTGGGATGCACACGCAATTCAATGCCATGTGCAGTGCGTCGAGTAATACCTAGCAATTTAATGCGATAACCAAGTTGTTCTGCATAACGTATGTCAATTGCTTGTAGATTGGTAATGCCTTCTACATAAGCTTGATCAAATTGCACCGGTGTACCAAAAGCAATGGCTGACATGATGCTGGCTTTATGCGCTGCATCTATGCCTTCTATGTCAAAGGTGGGATCTGCCTCGGCATAACCCAATCGTTGTGCTTCCTTTAGCACGGTGGCAAAGTCCAAACCTTTGTCACGCATTTCAGAGAGGATGAAATTGGTGGTGCCATTGATGATGCCAGCCACCCACTGTATGCGATTTGCGGTTAAGCCTTCACGCAAGGCTTTGATGATAGGTATTCCACCCGCGACTGCTGCTTCAAATGCGACGATGACACCCTGCTCTTCAGCTGCTTTGAAAATTTCTGTACCATGTTTTGCGAGTAGTGCTTTATTCGCAGTGACTACATGCTTACCATTGACAATCGCTTGCATGACGAGTTCACGTGCAATGCCATAACCACCGATGAGTTCAATCACGACATCAATGTCAGGACGATTCACAACTAAGTGTGCGTCGCTCACCACTTCAATATCACCACCCGTGATTTCTTTAGCGCGCGCTGTATCGAGATCAGCCACCACAGCAATTTCAATACCGCGACCAGCGCGTCGTATGATTTCTTCTTGATTTCGCTGTAAAACAGCGAATGTACCTGCACCTACTGTGCCTATGCCTAGCAGGCCTACTTTAATTGGTTTCATGTGTGATCTATGATGCTGTTATGAGGAAATTAGGCACGCGCATGTAAGCGTCGATAGCCATCAAGGAAGTGAGCAATTCGTCCAACCGCTTCGGTTAAATCATCGGTATTCGGCAAGAAAACGACTCTGAAATGATCGGTGGTGGAGCAATTGAAACCTGTGCCTTGTACGATCAGTACACGCTCAGCTGCTAATAAATCATAGGCGAATTGCTGATCATCTTCGATTGGATAAAGCTTAGGATCTAACTTAGGAAACATATACAAAGCAGACTTAGGTTTGACACAAGTCACACCGGGAATCTCGGTTAAGAGTTTGTGCGCTAAATCACGTTGACGTAGTAAGCGACCACCTGTTCCCACTAAATCATTAATGCTTTGATAGCCACCGAGTGCAGTTTGAATTGCATACTGACCTGGCGCATTGGCACATAAACGCATAGAGGCCAACATATTCAAGCCTTCTATGTAATCTTTCGCATGTTTTTTCTCACCTGAGACTATCATCCAACCAGCACGATATCCGCAAGAACGATAATTTTTTGAAAGTCCGTTGAAGGTGATAAATAAAACATCATCAGCCAGTGATGCTAACGATGTATGTTGAGCTCCGTCATAAAGCACTTTGTCATAGATTTCATCAGCAAAAATAATGAGTTGATGTTGACGCGCGAGTTCTACGATTTGCTCTAACAACTCAACCGGATATAAAGCACCGGTTGGGTTATTCGGATTGATAACAACAATGGCGCGTGTGTTGGAATTGATTTTTTTGCGCATGTCTTCTATGTCAGGCATCCAGTCGGCTTGCTCATCACAGACATAATGCACAGGAGTGCCACTTGAAAGACTGACTGCTGCTGTCCACAATGGATAATCAGGTGCAGGGACTAACACTTCGTCACCAGTGTTGAGCAAAGCATTCATGCTCATGACGATTAATTCTGAGGCGCCATTGCCTAGGTAGATGTCATCAATGGTGACGCCTTCTATATTTTTTTCTTGGCTGTATTGCATGATCGCTTTACGCGGTGCAAACAAGCCTTTGGAATCGGTGTAACCGGAGGCATTGCCCATGTTGCGTATCATGTCTTGCACGATTTCATCGGGCGCATCAAAACCAAACACGGCCAAGTTGCCGATGTTGAGTTTTATGATTTTATGGCCTTCTTCCTCCATCTGTCGTGCTTTTTCCAGCACGGGACCACGTATGTCGTAGCAAACATCTGCTAGTTTTTTCGATTTTTGGATTTGTCTCACAGCTGTTTCTCGCTCAAAAAATGCAGGCGCTAATCAACACAGTGTTGCAGCGCGAAAAAAACAACCATTTTGCCCCAAATTAGGCCGTCTTATCAATGTTTATAGCTGATTTTGGCGGGCATTTCAGCACGGTTCGGGCTAAAATTGCGGCCATTATGAAGCTACATACCACCTCCACGCAGCAATACCAGACCGTCACCGGTTATGAAGAGAATTGGGTCGAGATTAATGCTATTCAATTTAAGCACAGCTTATTAGTTATGCCTGAACGGGCTCCAGTAAATTGGAATGTAAGCGCCTTCTCCTCACTCACAACTGAGCATTTCTCAGAAATTGAATCCCTAGAGCCGGATGTTGTCATACTTGGCACAGGTAATCGGCAGCATTTTATTCATCCCCAACTTATTGCGAATTTGACCGCACGCCGGATAGGAGTGGAATGTATGGATAATCAGGCTGCTTGTCGAACTTATAATATTTTGATGGCCGAGGGTCGCAAAGTCGCTCTGGCTCTTATTTTGTCCGCTTAGTTTTTTAGTATTTGATGAATCTGATGGCAGCGCTGAGATAAATATCCCTAAGCTTATGCGGTTAATAGAGCTATGACTTAGGCAATGCGGTACATTGCTCACAAATTTCAATCATTTGCCAGGAGACGCTATTTTGTCTGACCGCCCTTCAATTTTGAATATGACCGTGCCCGATTTTTCAGCCGAAATGACGGGCGATATGCCTTTTCAACTCAGCTCCTATCAAGGTAAGAATGTAGTGCTGTATTTTTACCCTAAGGACAATACACCGGGTTGCACCACAGAGAGCATGCAGTTTCGTGACTTGCATCCTGAATTTGCAGCGGCCAACACCGTCGTCTTTGGTATTAGTCGCGATAGTCTACGATCGCATGTAGGTTTCAAAACAAAACTCGAATTGCCTTTCGAATTGATCTCAGATGGTGATGAAAAAGTCTGTACGATGTTTGATGTCATCGTTATGAAATCAATGTATGGTAAAAAAGTTCGAGGAGTTGAGCGATCAACTTTTGTCATTGACGTCACAGGTAAAATAGTGAAAGAATGGCGTGGAGTAAAGGTTCCAGGACATGTTGATGAAGTTCTGGAATTGGTGAAGAATCTCTCTTAACGATTCATAACTAATTGAAATTAAATAATAAATTTTATAGAGGCTGTTTAGGAAAAAGGCACATTGCCTTTTGCTTAAACAGCCTTTTCAGTTTTTTACGGTATAAAAATATTTAAACCTACTTTTTCTTTTCACTTTTTTCTTTGAGGACTCGATGCCACTGCCTAAAATGCCGACCAAACCTGCAGCATTGCTCTCCCCCGTAGATTATCCTAAGGCAGAAAAAAATAAGTCGTTGAAAAAACCAGTGATCGCTCTGGTTGAAGCACCCATCAAAAGTTCAGCACCTGTGCCCGTAGCGCGCACAAAATCAGATTCAGATCAACGCGAACAACGCAGCGGCAATAGTCGTTCACACGCTGGTGCAACTAACAAATCGTCATCGAGTAAATCCACAGGCAAACGTGGTGTGACTAAGTTATTTGTATTGGATACCAATGTATTAATGCATGATCCAACATCGCTATTCCGCTTTGATGAACATGATGTTTATCTTCCTATGATTACGCTAGAAGAATTAGATAATCATAAAAAAGGTATGTCAGAAGTGGCACGCAATGCACGACAAGTGTCACGCTCACTCGATGCACTGGTTGCTGATACAGGTGAAAGTGAAATTGATAACGGTATTCCACTTAGTAAGTTAGGTAATAAAGATGCGAGTGGTCGTTTGTTTTTTCAAACTCGCTTGAATGATTGGCAATTACCACAAGGACTACCAGTAGGTAAAGCAGATAATCAAATCTTAGCTGTAGTGCGCGGACTGCAAGAACAATTTCCACAACGCCCTGTAGTCTTGGTATCTAAAGATATCAATATGCGCATTAAAGCGCGTGCACTTGGATTGCCTGCTGAAGAATATTTCAATGATCATGTATTAGAAGATACCGATCTGCTGTACTCAGGTATTTTTCAATTACCTTTTGATTTTTGGGATAAGCATGCAAAAGGCATGGAATCATGGAAAGAAAATCGCCATGGAGCAGGCACAACTTTCTATCGTGTGACTGGTCCTGCCGTACCTTCTATGTTGATTAATCAGTTTGTATTCCTTGAGCCACAAGATGGTGAAGCGGCATTTTATGGTCAGGTCACACAAATTAATGGCAAGACAGCCGTGTTACGTACCTTGCGTGATTTTGGACATAACAAACATAATGTCTGGGGCATTACGTCACGCAATCGTGAACAAAATTTTGCGCTCAATTTACTGATGGATCCTGAATGTGATTTCATTACCTTACTCGGTCAAGCTGGAACAGGTAAAACGCTACTCGCTTTAGCTGCAGGTTTAACGCAAGTACTAGAGACAAAAATCTACAATGAAATTATCGTCACCCGTGTAACAGTCCCTGTTGGTGAAGACATAGGTTTTTTACCTGGCACAGAGGAAGAAAAAATGTCACCGTGGATGGGTGCATTTGATGATAATCTTGAAGTGTTGAATAAATCTGATTCTGATGCAGGTGAATGGGGACGCGCAGCAACGCAAGAATTGATTCGTTCACGGATTAAAATTAAATCAATGAACTTTATGCGTGGTCGCACTTTTGTGAATAAGTATTTGATTATCGATGAAGCACAAAATCTCACACCAAAACAAATGAAAACCTTGGTGACACGTGCTGGTCCGGGAACAAAAATTGTTTGTTTAGGTAATATCGCGCAGATTGATACACCTTACTTAACCGAGGGTTCAAGTGGCTTAACGTATGTGGTTGATCGTTTTAAAGGTTGGTCACATAGTGGACATATCACTTTGGCACGCGGTGAACGTTCCAGACTCGCTGATCATGCAAGTGAAGTGCTCTGAGGTTAAGCTTTAGAACATAAAGCTTTAGGACATAAAGCCTTAGTACATCTCATTAGAATGTAAAAAAACCTGCCGATGTTTCATCGGCAGGTTTTTTTATTGCATCAAGATTCATACTTACAGCTAATACTCAAAGCGCATGCTTACCTATCCACCATGCGATTGCAGCGATCAATGCTGTAGCTGGGATAGTAAATATCCAAGCCCAGAGAATAGTGCCTGCAATTCCCCAGCGGACTGCAGTCATTTTGCGCGCACTTCCCACACCAACAATAGCGCTCGTAATGGTATGGGTAGTAGAAACAGGAATACCCATACTGGTTGCTAAAAATAAGGTTATGGCACCACCCGTCTCTGCACAAAATCCACCCACAGGTTTTAACTTGGTAATTTTCATGCCCATGGTTCTTACGATACGCCATCCACCAAACAAGGTACCTAGACTGATCGCAGCATAACAAGAAACGACGACCCATAAAGGTAAAGGATCAGTAGCAGCAGTGACTCCAGCAGCGATTAATAACATCCAAATAATACCCATCGTTTTTTGTGCATCATTACCGCCATGACCTAAGCTATACATCGATGCAGACAAGAGTTGCATACGCCTAAACCATTTATCAATGCGCTGCGGTGTACTGCGCACAAAAAGCCATGACACGAGCAACATCATTAATGAGCCAATTAAGAAACCAAGTAAAGGCGAAAGAAAAATAAAAAACAGCGTTTTAATTAGCCCGCTCGAAATTAAAGATGCAGTTCCTGCGTTTGCTAATGCAGCACCTATCAGACCACCGATGAGTGCATGGGATGAAGAAGAAGGAATGCCGAAATACCATGTCAAAAAATTCCATGTGATGGCAGCGAATAAAGCACCAAACACAACATAGTGATCGATCATTGTGGGATCGATGATTCCCTTACCTACTGTGGTTGCGACATTCAGTTGAAAAACTAAAATAGCAATAAAGTTAAAAAAAGCAGCTAACATGACTGCTGATTGTGGCTTTAACACTCCGGTAGAAACAACGGTTGCAATTGCATTCGCTGCATCATGAAAGCCATTCATGAAATCAAACACGAGTGCTAGCAACACAAGAAAAGCAAGAAGGGTGAGACTAATATTGAGGGTCTGCATAAGTTTTAAATGAATAGATCAGCAAATACAATTATGCATTCTCTACAATGATGCCCTCGATAATATTGGCTACATCTTCACAGCGATCAGTCACTGACTCAAGAATTTCATAAATCGCTTTAAGCTTGATTAAATTGCGTACGTCTGGTTCTTCACGAAATAATTTTGACATTGCAGCTCGCATCACGTGATCTGCATCGGATTCTAATCTATCGATCTCGGCACAAATAGCGAGCATCTCACGTGAATTTTTCATGTTGTGTAACAAACCTACACAAGCACGCACTTTCTCACAGCAAGATAAACATAACTCTGCCAGACGCTTAGCTTCTGGTGTGATTTGTTTAATGTCGTATAGCGATACGGTCTGACCTGCGTCTTCCATTAAATCTAAAATATCATCCATACGTGTGATTAGTTGATGGATATCTTCTCGATCTAAAGGCGTGATAAAAGTTTTATGCAGCATCTCTAGTGCTGCATGTGTCACTTTGTCAGCTTGTTTTTCCAAAGACTCAATAGCGTGCACGCGAGTTTCTAAATTATCAAAAGTCGTCATCAATGCAAGCATTTCTTGACCGCCCTTGACGCATAAATCAGCATGCTGAATAAACAGATCAAAAAACTTACCTTCTGTCGGCATTAATCTTCCGAACATTTTTTTCTCCTAATACCACTATTAATTTTTCAAACGTTAATAGCAAATTTTCAAAAAAAATCGCTATCTATGAGGTGAGTGATGACTGCTGTAGTGAGCTTAATTATTTCCGTATGCAGTACCACTGCTGGTGTAATTCTCAAATTTTGTGAATTGACCTAGGAAGGTCAGACGTACATCACCGATAGGGCCATTTCTTTGCTTACCAATGATGATCTCTGCAATACCTTTTTCAGTTGTGTCTGGGTTATACACTTCATCGCGATAAATAAACAAAATCAAATCGGCATCTTGTTCAATCGCGCCCGACTCACGCAAGTCAGACATCACAGGTCGTTTGTTAGGACGTTGTTCCAACGAACGATTTAACTGTGAGAGCGCGATCACTGGGCAATTCAATTCTTTTGCTAAGCCTTTAAGATTTCGTGAAATTTCAGAAATCTCCGTGGCGCGATTTTCACCGGCGCTATTAGCTGACATCAATTGCAAATAATCGACTATGACTAAACCTAAGGTGCCACAGGTGCGTGCTAGACGTCGTGAACGTGCACGCAATTCCATAGAATTTAAACCTGGTGTTTCATCGATATAGATTTGTGCTCCATTCATTTTTTGAATGGCATGCGTCAGTCGCGGCCAATCTTCATCATTCAATCGCCCAGTTCGCAAACGCGTTTGATCTAGTCTTCCTACCGAGCCCAACATACGCATCGCTAATTGTGATCCACCCATTTCCATAGAAAATATCGCAACTGGTAAGCCGCTTTCTACAGCAACATGTTCACCGATATTCACAGAGAAAGCGGTCTTACCCATAGATGGTCGACCTGCAACAATAATCAAATCACCTTTTTGCAAACCTGATGTCATACGATCTAAATCAACAAATCCGGTTGGCACACCCGTAATGTCATTTGGATTTTCGCGGTTATATAGTTCGTCAATACGCTCTACGACTTGAGTCAGCAAAGGTTGAATTTCTTGAAAACCTTGTTTACCACGTGAGCCATCTTCAGCAATAGAAAAAATCTTTGCTTCAGCTTCATCGAGTAATTGCTTTACTTCTTTACCTTGCGGATTAAAAGCTTCACCAGAAATTTCATCTGATACGGTGATTAATCTGCGTAAGACTGCACGATCACGCACAATTTCTGCGTAGCGTCGAATATTTGCTGCTGAGGGTGTGTTTTGTGCCAGTGCATTTAAATAGGCGATACCTCCTACCTCTTCTGCTTTAGCACTCGATGATAAAGATTCAAAGACCGTAATCACATCCGCTGGCTTGGCCACACTGATCAACTTGGCAATATGCTGAAAAATCTGTCTGTGATCAAAACGATAAAAATCTGCAGGACTTAAAAAATCTGCAATCTTGTCCCACGCTGCGTTATCAAGCAGTAAGCCGCCCAACACAGACTGTTCCGCCTCGACGGAATGCGGTGGAATTTTTAAAGAATCAACTAAAGGATCGACAGGAGTATTCATAGCGTAAATTATACCTGCTAGGCCACCCATTACGGCCTATAAAAACATGGCTATACAGACTTAACACCTATGCATCATTAGGGTAAGCGCAAAGCTTTGCAAAAACAAAAAAGCTGGGGCTAGCCCAGCTTTTTTACCTATCATTCAAGCCTTGCAGAAGGCAGTGAATTAAGAATGTTCACCAGTGATGATGACTTTCACTTCAACTACAACATCTGTATGCAACGACACTGACAAAGCAAATTCACCAGCAGTCTTTAAAGGACCTGTAGGCATACGTACTTGTGCTTTATCGATTGTGCATCCGAGTTTAGTCAAAGCTTCAGCAACATCATGATTAGTAACTGAACCAAACAAACGGCCATCTACACCAGATTTTTGTGAAACATGCACGGTCAATGCTGCTACTTTTTCACCAAGTGCTTGTGCTTCAGCTAATTTTGCTGCAGCTGCTTTTTCTAACTCAGCACGCTTTGCTTCAAACTCAGCAATCGCAGTAGCAGTAGCACGACGTGCTTTACGTTGGGGGATGAGGAAGTTACGTGCATAACCATCTTTCACGCGAACGACTTCACCGAGGTTGCCTAGATTTACTACTTTTTCCATCAAGATAACTTGCATTTTATTCTCCAGAATGTACTTGAACCTAAAACCGATTAAGCGTTATGCAAATCGGTGTAAGGCAGCAAAGCGAGATAACGGGCACGCTTGATAGCGGTGTCCACTTGACGCTGATAATGCGCACGTGTGCCAGTCAAACGAGCAGGCATGATCTTGCCATTCTCTTGAACGAAATCTTTCAGCGTATCGACATCTTTATAGTCAACTTGCTCTACGTTAGCGACGGTGAAGCGGCAAAACTTTTTACGTTTGAACAGTGGATTCTGTTGTTTACGTTTTTCTTTCAACTTGCTTTTATCGAATTTTTTTCCGAATGCCATTTGTGGCTCCTGAATCTGTTAAGTAATGGATTTGAAATCGTGAAGATGAAAAATCAGATTTTTACTGTTGCGGTTTTTTTTGGCCATGAAACCTGAAAATTGGTAGGTTTCACCTAGCGAGATTTGTTCAAGTTTGTGTGCTACATCACCTGCAGCATGGGCTGAAATTTCCAGCTCTACTACACGCACACCACCTGCTTCAACCTGCTCCGACCTATGCAGCAATGTCGCTGTCACGATCGGGATACCTGCCGGGCTATAACGCATTATTTCTCGTTGAGCCAGACTTGCCACACACTGAAATCTGTTTTCTTCCTCTCTAGTCAAAGACAATTCCGCCAATTAGGCGGCCGGTGCCTCAGTACGCTGCGCTTTAGCCGCATCTTCCTTGCTCACACTCTTCATGATAGGAGATGGTGCAGTTTCTGCTCGCTTCATGCGTACCGTTAGGTGACGCAACACAGCATCATTGAATTTGAAACCGGTTTCGATTTCTTCCAGTGTCTCTGCATCGCACTCAATGTTTAAACAAACATAGTGCGCCTTAGCTAATTTCTGGATCATGTAGGCCAGTTGACGACGGCCCCAGTCTTCTACACGGTGCACTTTACCGCCGCGATTGGCGACGATGCCCTTGTAGCGTTCGATCATTGCAGGGACCTGCTCGCTTTGATCGGGGTGAACAATAAATACTATTTCATAGTGACGCATCATTTCTCCTTAGGTCGGATTGATAATCGCCCACCTCGGCGTCATGACGAGTGTGGGAAGAGGAAAACCCAACATGATACGGGGAAATACTCAGAAACTCAATCAACTCAGAGAGTTATCGCGCGAACTCAATAAAAAAGAATAACAATTTGCTTGCTTTTTATATAAAGCTGTACAAAAATACAGGCTGTTTATATAAACAGCTAAGCCACCTGCCCAAGGAGCCATTCATGATTAAGTTGACCGCACGTCAGGAGCAAATCCTCGCCCTCATCCGTGACGCTATCAACAACACCGGATTTCCTCCAACTCGAGCAGAAATCGCTCAAGAGTTAGGTTTTCGCTCTGCAAATGCAGCCGAAGAACATTTGCAAGCCCTCGCTCGCAAAGGTGCGATTGAGATTTCACCGGGCACCTCACGTGGCATACGACTACTCGACAGACCGGAAGATGGCATACGCAAGCGGTTTGCACCTTCACAAATGATGTTGCCTCATCCCGAATTAATGCAGTTTTCCCTGCCTTTAATCGGACGTGTGGCTGCTGGTTCTCCAATTCTTGCCGAAGAACATATCTCAGCAAATTATCAGGTCGACCCTTCACTATTCAGCGCCAAACCCGACTATCTGCTCAAAGTCAGGGGTATGTCGATGCGCGATGCAGGTATTTTGGATGGTGATTTACTCGCTGTGAAAAAAGCCGATTCTGCGAAAGATGGGCAAATCGTCGTAGCGCGCTTGGATGATGAAGTGACAGTGAAGCGTTTTCGACGCGCTGGTAATGCAATTGAACTACTGCCAGAAAATCCAGAATTCAAAACCATCAGAGTTGAACCAGGTCAGCATGAATTCGCGCTCGAAGGTTTAGCTGTGGGTTTACTGCGCGCGTGGGGCTAAGATTATCGCGCTACTCATAATTAAGGCATGACTAAGAAATGACTAAGTCAGCGCTGCGATTGAATGCTTGTGTGCTTTAGCTTTAATGGTTCTGTCTTATTGAGTTTGCTTTACTGAGTTTGCTTTACTCAGTTTGCTTTGCTGATGTTGTTGTACTGATTTGATCGCTTATTTTTTATGTTTTTTTTGTTGAATATGCTGCGCAATGCCACGCAATATATTCACTTCTTCTGTCTCTAATGCAGCGCGCGAAAATAATCTTCTTAGACGTGACATCAATTTTTTAGGATGGGTAGGATCTAAAAAATCAATGTCTATCAACGCTTGTTCTAGATGGTTAAACATGCCCTCTATTTGCTCAGCCTTTGCGAGCTCGCCCTGAAAACCTATGCCGCTAGGCATGTGCGTTGAACTCACCGTCGCCATTCTGCATTCATAAGCCATGATTTGTACTGCTTGCGCGAGATTCAAGGAAGAGTAATCAGGGTTAGTTGGTATATGTAACAACACGTTACATCGTTCCACCTGCTCATTCGATAAACCAAACCGCTCATTACCAAATACTAAGGCTGCTTGTATTGTTGACTCGTCTGCAGTTGAAGCAGCAGTTGAAGCAGCCATCGATGCTGAAATCGATGCGGCAAACTCGCGCGGCTGCATCAATGGCGGTGAAAATTCACGTAAACGCGCACTTAATCCAGCTACCACGTTGCAATCAGAAATCGCTTCATCAAGACTATTCACAACACGCGCTTGTTGCAATACATCTTGTGCTCCACTAGCAAAAGCCACTGCCTCTTCATGCATTAATACATGCTCATAGCGCGGCTTGACCAACACCAAATCATGAAAGCCCATGGTTTTCATGGCACGCGCTGCAGCACCAATATTGCCGGGGCGACTAGTTTCCACCAAAACGAAACGCACGCGATCAAACAAATTAACAGGTTGAGTGTGCATAGGGAGGTGTCGATGCATGAATAAAATTTAGCGCAAGCATATAACTCTTTGCGTAACTAAGCACAGCTTCCATTAGAATACGGGCACCGCGCAGCTTAATTGCCGTGCAACGCTCATTAATCCCATGTTTCGCCTAGCTTATCAAGCTGAACAATTTTAACGGAATCGCTATGCATCCCATGCTCAACACTGCGGTGAAGGCCGCGCGTCGTGCCGCCACTATCATTAATCGTGCGTCATTTGATGTAGACCACATCAAGGTCACGCAAAAGCATCATAATGATTTCGTTACCGAAGTTGATCAGGCAGCGGAACGTGCCATCATCGATGTATTAAAGCAAGCCTATCCAGATCATGCGATTCTTGCTGAAGAATCTGGTGCTTCATCTAATCTGCATGATGAAAATGAATATGTCTGGATTATTGATCCTATCGATGGCACCACCAACTTCATACACGGCTTTCCTCAATACGCTGTTTCAATCGGCCTGCAATATCGCGGCCAAATCACACAAGCTGTCGTGTTTGATCCCACTCGCAATGAACTCTTCACAGCCAGTAAAGGCGCTGGTACTTATTTAAACGACAAACGACTTCGTGTTGCTAAGCGCGATAAATTATCCGATGCCTTAATTGGTACGGGCTTTCCTTATAGCGACTTAAGTGCGCTAGAAGAATATGTAAAAATGTTTA
>Ga0209768_10000992_pt1 | contig 18418 bp, 23 predicted proteins | sample LauGreSBDMM110SD_3_FD_187564 | JGI IMG/M metagenome (GOLD analysis project Ga0209768, IMG submission 187564) | Freshwater lake microbial communities from Lake Michigan, USA - Sp13.BD.MM110.SD (SPAdes) (version 2) | ecosystem: Environmental > Aquatic > Freshwater > Lake | place: Lake Michigan... | reverse complement strand
AGAATGCTTTCTTAAAAGCATGATTAAAATAACTCATTGTTTTTTAGTTTTTAGTTAATAATATAATATATATATAATATAATAAAAAGTTTTGAAATAACAAAACTATTTTAAAATTTAATTATTTTTTTCAGCATTTGCACTTCCTCTAGCAAACTGATTATTTGATTCCATATCTCCTGCTAATATACTTACTGCTTCATCAATTAATAATTCTACTATATCATCTTTAAATTCACATAGTACTTCTGTAGCAGATGCAAGATTTGTATATGGATCTACACAATTTAAAATTTGAATTTTTTCTGGTTGTTTATAATATGTAAAAGAACCTTTAGAAATTTCAAAGTCTTCATTATTATAAATTTTTATTTTGTTATTCATCAATGTTGCAAATGTTTCACCCCATTCAAAACTTGGTTTTTTTGCTGCATCTCTAAGTAACATACTTAAATCACCTTCTTCTGCAAAATAAACAATCATTTTTCTATTTGTACAACAATCTTTAGTTGTTTCTATATCAACTCTTTTCCATTGTAAATAATTTTGTGGAACATTACTAATATAAAAAATTTTTTTATCAGTAAGTTTTAATTCATAGTCTCTTAATAAAACTTGTAAATCATCTTTTCTTCTTGTGGATCCTTCATCACCTTCTTTATACTGATTACCACCATGTAATTGTCTTCTTACCCATTCAACTTGAGCTTTATTAAATGCTTCAACTATTTGCCAGCATTCTATATTGTCATAGTCATTGCTGTCCAACTTATTGAGACGTTGCTTTATTTTTATAGTAATAGTGCTATTTAACATGTTCTATTTATTTTTAGCCATTTTTTTAAAAGTCATTGCAAGAGCTTTTCTTTTTGGTGTACAAGTAGGTTTAGATATTGGAGTACAGTAACCTTTATGTTTAGGGTTAACTGCTTTTTGTATCCATTTCTTATCCTTCTTTTCAGCCATTATTTTTTCTTTTTCTTTTTAACTTTTCTTTTAGCACCAACAATTTTATCAGCAAAAGTTGCTTTGTCATATGGAGGAGCTAATGCTGCAAACTTAGCTGCTTTAGTTGCACCACCTTTTTTTGCAAAACCATATTGACCAGAAGTACCAAGATTTTCTTGAGGTATGCCATACATACCACCAGTACTTTTTTTAATTATTCTTTTAGTAGTAGTTCCTCCTACTGCCATTTTATTTTTTTTAGTGGGTCCACCACAACGCATACAACTTGGTTTCATTTTATATAGTTTTTAAATTAACAATTCCATTTTCTTAAAGCAAGAGTTTTTCTTGTTGGTTTTCCATTTGGTTTTTTTGCAGGTCCAGGCATTCCTGACATTCTAGCACAAAAACTTTTTCTTCTCTTTGCTGCTTTGCCATTTGGATCTAACTTAGATGGCTTAGTAGTGACTGCCATCTTAAGTTTAGACCCCGGATTAGCTGCTCTATAACTGGCTACTCCCTTTGCATTTAAACCTCCGGTTTTATTTTTACCTTCTTTTCTTGTCCAAGCTGCTGTCTTTGCCATAATTAAAACTTTTTACCAGATGCAATATTTGTAAATTCTTTTGCTTTTTCTGCTGCTAGTTTTTTTATATCATTCATAAGTTTTGAATTCTTTTGAATATCTGAAGCTCTTTGTAATGTAGACATAGCAGATTCAATTTCCCATTTTTTCATATCTGCTCTATTTCCACCTAAAATAGAAATACCAACTGAAGAACTTTTCTTAGTTGGTGTTGATTTAGTTGTTGTTTTTTTAATTGCCATTACTATGCTTTTTTTACTCTTCTTCCCATACCTACTTTTGACTTTTCAGCTTTTTTAGCAGCTAGTTTAGAAGGGGTTAATTCATACTTTGTTTTAGGAGTATCCTTAGATACTTTTTTTGTAGGCCGGCAGTATTCATTAGAACCACCGGCACCACAAGCTTTACCTGATTTTGTATCTTGCCATTTTTCTGCTTGCCATCTTTTAAGGTTTGTACCAGCTTTAGTTTTTCTAACTGTACCTTTTCCTTTCCTACATTTAGCAATTGCTTGAGATGCCCTTGCTGAAGGAAACACAGCATACTGTGCTTTTACTTTAGAATAGCATGCATCTTTTGGCATTATTAATTATTTTTTTCTTTTTTTTCTTACTTGACCACCTTTTCTCATTATACCACCTAATTTCTTTTTTGCACCATATCCAGGTTTATTAATAAGTTCGCTTTCAGTTGGTTGTTCAAATCCTTTATTATCACCTACACCAGCTAATTCGGTAGACCCTGTACTTGATATTTTCATATCAGTTGCTTTTTTTGTTTCCATTCTTGCTGGTGGTTGTTTATCTTTATCTAATGAACCAGATTTTAATTTTGCAAGTAAAGCTAAATTACTTTTAGCAGAACCATCAGATAAACCTTGTTTTTTAGCTTCTGACCATTCTGTACCAGTTTTTTCTTTCCATATTTGAGAAACTGTTTTTGCAGGTGGCTTAACTACAACAGGAGTTTTTACATCAGGTTTTTTTACATCAGGAGTTTTTACATCAGGAGTTTTTACAACAGGTTTTTTTACAACAGGTTTTTTTACAACAGGAGTTTTAGGTCTAATTAATGATTCAACCACAGTTTTAACTTCTTTACCGTTTTTCTTTTTTGCATCATCTACTTTCTTTTTATCTGCGGCTTTTTTATCTGCGGCTTTTTTATCTGCGGCTTTCTTAATAGCAGCTCTTTGAGCAACAGTATAAGTAATGTCTCTTTTACCATCTTTATCAGTAATAGTTTTACCATCTATAAAATACTCAGTTTTACCTTTATTATTTAATGTAGTTACCTTACCATTTGCATTATAAACTGTTTTACCTTTTTTATCTACTACTGTTTTAGTTCCTTTACTATAAACAGTTTTACCATTTTTATCTAAAACTGTTTTAGTTCCATCTTTTGAATATGTAGTTTTACCTTTACTGTTGTATGTTGTGGTTTCATCTTTACCATAAACAGTTTTACCATCTTTGTCAATAACAGTTTTAGCTTTTTTATCTGTAGCTTTTTTATCTGTAGCTTTTTTATCTGTAGTTTTTTTATCTGCAGCTTTTTTATTTGCAGCTTTTTTATTTGCAGCAGTTATTTTTTCTGTACTTATTAGACGAGGTTGTTTTTTTGCTAATTCAGTATTATAATTAAAATTTGACTTTGCTTTACTTTCTACTTTTGTTTCAGTTTTACCAGAAACAGCACTTGTACCTCCAAAGGTTCTAGTAAGTTTATTTGCATCTTCTTTAGCTTTTTTATTATCAGAAGCTTTTTTGTCAGTTAATTTTTTAGCATCCGCAATTTTTTTAGCTGCAGCTGCTTTTTTTTCACTTTCTTTTAATGCAGTATTATAATTAAAATTAGTATACATACTAGTTGTTTTCTTTTTTTGTTTTTGCTTACCCATTTTATTGTTTTTTAAATTATTTATAATTAAGAGTTCCAATATTTTTCAACAGCTGTATTAAGATCTTTAAGAATATCTTCATTTAAAGGATTCTTTAGGTACTCAACTACATCTGCTACATTTCTACCAAGTAAAGCTGAAGATTTAACATGATATATATAACCATCTGCTCTATTAATAATATACTTAAAAAAAACGGAATCTCTTACAATTGATTTGATTTTTAATGTTTCCATATCCATTGCTGCAGTTTCAATAAATGATTTAGCTGCTCTTTCCTTGTTTCCTTCTCCACCATCACCATTTATATACATATCCATGTTTTCATAAATAACATCATTTGGTGTTGATTTTTTATATTGTGTACTATTTAAATCTACAACTTTTGCAATGTAGAATAATTTAGTACTGTTTTTATCAAATAATTTTTGAAGTTCAGATAATGCTTTATTACGCATTTTTTTGTACTCTGTTCTTGCCATTACAGTTTCTTCTTCTTTATCTAAGTAAAACTTAGGAGCTACAGCTTTTGATCTTGCATCATCATAACTTTTTGCTACAATTGCAAAACCTCCTGCTTCAATAGCAAAAAGTTTAATTCTGTCATAAGGATCTTTTGGGTCTAAAAACATAGGTTCATTACCACAAGAGATATTTATTTTATTCCAAAATTTTTGATTATCAGGTCTTAGTAATGTTACTTTATTCCAAAATTCCTTATCATCAATATCAATTACATTTGCTGCTAAATCTTTTTCAAGTTCAATAATAGCAGATCTTATTTCTTTTATTCTTGCTTCTCTTAATTCTTTACTAAGTAATTTAATCTCAGGAGCAAATTCATTTAATCCTGTTACATACCTCATTACACCATTACTTTCTAAACAAGAAAGTTGTTCATGGTGTTTAACTCCATCATATAATGATAAGCCATAATTTTCTAATCCCATATTTGAAGCAGAGCTATCAAAAAAAGGTCTTACAGCAATAGCTGTTTTTTTTGTTGTTGTGGTAGTAGTTTCTACCATTGTAAAATTTTCCATTTTGTTTGTTGGTTTTTAGTTAGTAAAATTGAGTAATTATAAAAAAAGGAGGAGCTCCCCCCTCCTTTTTAGTTTAATCTTATTTTTTATTAGAATGATCCACCAGTGATTGGATTTCTCATAACAATTTTTAAAACTTTAGTTGGATCTTTTACCCAAATAGCTGGCATTGTTTGAGACATCATTACACGGTATCCATTGAATTGACCAGAAGACTGGAATCCTTGTGAACGACCCATATAGTCCATAGTACCATTTTGATACCACCACTTTAATTGATTATCCCAAGACAACTTCAATAAGAAGATATTGTCATTAGTATTATCAGTGATATCAAAGATGATAAAACTATAAGAAGATAATGGGAAACCATCAATGATTGGGTTTTCAATATCATTAGTATGAATATTATCAAATGCTGGATTAAGTACAAACTTAACATTTGCTAAGAAAGGTATTACATATGAAGTATATGCAAATCCAAAGTTCAAGTCCATTCCTTTACCAGTAATAGCTCCTATGTCCGCAGCTTGAATTAATAGACCTGATGCAATTGCTTCAGTTCTAATTGCTTCATTAACCATACGCATACCTGCCATACCTGTTTGAACAACTAATGACCGTTTTGGATCTGGACCTTGGAACTCAACTTTACCATTAAAGAAATTATAAATTTCTCCACGGAATAAATCAAGTGTAAAGTTATTCTTATTGTATATTCTTTTAAATGAATTATCTAATTGTCTCCAAAGACCTACAGATAATCTAACATCATCTGGTCCATCTTGACGGACACGTCCACCATGACCCCACATTAAATAAGTTTCTATGTCAGTTGCAATCTTAGAAAGATGTGCAGCTTCCATATTGGTTAAAAATGTACGTGATAAATCACCATTGTCAAAAGCTTTTTTAACTTTATCTTTACCCATTACTTTAACCATGTCATCTAAAGATGAAATAGAAGGATCAATATTTTTATCAAATGTTCTCCAGATTTCAGTTACAGGAACTGTACCATCTGCATTCATTCCACCTTTGATCATCAAGTCTGCACGAGAAGAAATAGAATAATGAACATGAGCTTCTGCACCACCAACAAAGTTGTAAAATTCACGGAATCCTGTGTTTGTTGTAATGTCAGAGAATCTTTCTCCATATTCCCCACGGGCAGAACCCTTACGGAATACTTTTGTACCATTAGCTAAGTACTTATTATCTAAGAATTTATAGTTATCATTGTTTACCAATTGTACAGTATAGATAAATCCATCTCCTAAAGGAAGGATATCATCTGCTGTAATGTACATCTCACAACCATTATATTTGTCATATGTGATAATATCACCATGTCCAAATTCTCTTTTGTTAAGTTTAATTGTAAAAGTTGTACCGTCAATGCCTTTAAATTCATTTTGTGATTCAACATCCTCAATAATGTAAGGAAGGTCAATGGTAACCGGAGTTTGCCATTTGTACTCTCCACGAGCATTATCTACATTGATTACATTTTTTCCACCAAAGCTTGACATTTGGTATAGAGGCATTTCAACTCTTTGAGCCATTGCCCAAAGGTCTACTGGACCTAAGTCCATTGGTTCTGCGTCTTTTAGCATGTTCACCAAGTGGTAAGAATCCACATGGGAACTAGCTGCATAGGCTGTATCCCGAAGGAATATGCCGTTGTTCATTACTGGAGTTGCCATTTTTTATTTTGTTTTATTTGTTACTTTATTAAAATCCTCTTTTAAACATATTGTTTTGGCGAGGAATTGTCCTTTGTGTTGTTCTTGGAGAAGCTACTGTTCTTTTTACTTCTTCATCTTCAATTGTTGAAGAACTAATTTTTCTAGATTCTTCTGTTTTTAATTGTCTTACTACTTTTTCTGTAGCTGCTTTAGAACCTATTTCTCTAACTTTACTTTTGTATCCATCAGGATCTGCAAGTAACCAAAGTGCCTCAGCAATCAAATCATGTCTAGGTTCTACAAATTGATATTTTTCAATTAAATGACCAAATAAATTTGTAGGTTTTCCATGTATTGAAGGATAGTTTGGTTGAACTAATCCTGTATACAATAACCCTTGTATTTTTTTATCTAATTTTACACCTCCTAGTTCACCTGTTGCTAAAGTATTAAATACATTATCTGTATATGCTTTAGCTTGTTCATTTTGTTGATGTTTTTTTCTTTCTTGTTCTGCTAGTTGTCTTGATATTATTTCATCTTGCATTCTATCAAGTTTTGGTTTAAATTGATTTGCCTTTTGTTCTAATTTATCAAGTTCTTCCCAATCATTAATTTCTTCTTCTATTTCTTCTGCTGTTCCAAAACCTGTAGCATGTAGATATTGTCTTGCAATTTCTGCCTGATCATTTTGATCTTCTGGATCTAATTGTCTAATTTCTTCTACATATGACAATGTTCTAAATAATCCTTTTAAATCTTGACCACCATCTGCTACATATTTTGCTGCATATTGTAACTCTTCTGGTAAGGAATTAAAAAACTCCTTTGGTGTATTTTCTCTTATTGCTTTTTCTCTTTCTTGAAAATTTGCTTCAAATAATTCTCTAAAATCTTTTGTAGTATATTCATCAAAAGATTTATCATCATCAAATGGAACTAATGTACCATCTTCAATCATTTTATGTGCTAATTCAGATAAACCAGATTTATCAACTTTAGGTCTACCTTTATTACCAGCATCTTCTTCTTGTGCAATTAAGCCATCAAGTTCAGCAATAGTGTCTTCAACTTCTGCTTTATTTTCTATAGCTTCCTTCTTTTCAGAAATAGTTGCTTTAGAGTTGTCAAGGAACGAAACATCCACATTTTCTTTTGAGAATATAGATTTTGGTTTTTCTTCTTCTTCTTTAGAACCAGTGCTTGGTAGCATTACATTTTCTGCACCAGGCATTCCAAAGAGTTCATCAATATTTACTTCAATTTGATCTACCTTTGTAGAATCAAGCAACTGAGCTTCCTCAGTTGATTTTTCATTTTCATTCATCTTTTGTTGGTTTTAATTATAATTTAATATAAGTATAAATTTTTAAAATTTAAAGCATTATTATTAATTTTGTTTACTATATAGCTAATAATTATTTTTTATTATTTTTATCAAATTTATTTTTATTAACCATAGCTACTTGTAATTGTTTTTCAGCTATTTCTTTTTGAGCTTGAATTTTTTCTCTTTCAATATTATTTTTTTCTCTATCAATAGTCATTCTATTTGAATCTTTATCTCTTTGTAAATTAGTTTGATCTTGATATTGTTCAGTATCTCTTATATCTTTCATTGCATCTTGGTAATCTGAAAGTTCATTTTCATTTACATCAACAGCAGCTCCATAACCAGCAGCTCTAATTTCAGCAACAGTAATATTATTTTGAAGTTGTTTATCTTGATTTTCAGCTTCACCTTGAATTACCATTTGTTTTTGTTTTTCTTGAGAAGCTAATTGTTCTTGTTGCATTTGTTGTTGCTGTTGCATTTCTTGTTGTTTTTGTGCTTCTTGTTTTGCTTGTGATGATTTAAGAACACTATTAAGTTCAGCAATTGAATCAGATTGAACAATTTTACCAAGATCATAAATACTAGCACCTGCAGTATTATTTGTCATAGCCATTTGTTTAAGTTGTTCAAGAATAGATCTATGATTTGCACTTGTACTACAAAAAATATTTAAATCTCTCATTAATAATTCTGTACCATTTATATTAAAATTTACTTTTTCTTCAGCAGATGTCATATATGTTAATCTATTTGATGGATTTGTAGAATTATAATACTGTGCTAAATCAGTTCTCATAGTATGAACTCTTGGCATTAGGTAATCACAATGTTGAATAAAATATATTTCTGTTTGAGCATATGAAGAAGCTGTTGCTTGTTCTACACCAGTAGCAGTCATTTGAGATAGTTGTTGTCCCATTCTTTGAGGGTTTAAACCAATTACATCAAATGCTTGTTGTTTAAAGTGATTTGCTAAATTTATTCTTGACATTAATCTTTCAGTTTGTGAAAGATCAAGTTTTTGAAAATGTTGAAAATTAAGAGCATTTTCAGTATTAGTAATAGAAGTATCTAATGGTAACATCTGAAAATTTTTCATTGCTACATAAGCTTTAGCTAAATTACCTTTACCCCAATCTTCTCCTAGTGAATGCTTAGGTAGAGTATTTTGATCAAGCATTATAATAGTACCTAATTCATCAACTAAGATATCTGCTATTTGATTGTTTACTATATTAAAAGCAATTTGATATGGTTTCATTAAATCAATCAATGCTGTAGATTTTGTATTTCTATCAGAAAAAACAGAACCTTCAACTGGTAATTTACATCCATATAATGTACTATCACCTTTAAATTGAAACCTAAGAGGACCTAAATTATTTTTTTCTATTCCTAAATACATAGGAGAGAATCCACCAGGATTGTTCATTCCCCAAAATGAAGCTATATTTGGTCCAATTTTAACACCACCCCAAACTTCATTTATCCAAATCCAATCTATATGTTCACCATAAACTAAAGTATCCTTAGTTTTATTTTTAAATAATCTATTATCATAAATAGGTTTATCAGTAATTTTATAATCTTCTGTTACTATTTCAGTACTTACATCTCCTAATTCAGAAATTTTAGTAAGATGACCTACTTTCTTTTGTGATTTCCAATAAGTTGTAGTTACTCTTAATAAAGAATTATCACCTTGATCAAAATAATCTTCACCTTCTGATAATATTTGTGAAACAACATCTTGAGTATCAATTACTGAACCATTCATTGCAGATGTATATTGTCTCATTCCTAATGAAGGCATGTTAGTATTCCAGTCATGACTTTTTGTACCATCATAAAAAGTACCATCATTTTGATAACCACCAATTGTATATCCTGCTGATTTTATTGGATAAATTGCTTCTAAAGATAAAAGCTGGTCTTCATTCATTAAATAACCATATTTATCAATAACATCTGCTGCAGTTAACATATCTGTTTTACCAACCCAATTTCCTTGAGATATATATCTTACATCTGGAGACTTATGATAAAATGTTAAAACGGGATTCCAAAGTTCTACATCATAATCATCTTCCATCATTCTAAAATGCCAAAATTCTCTATCAGTAATAAGCATATCTCTAAATGCTCTTTCTTCAAGTTCATCCATACCAAATCTTTCAACATCTACTTTATGTTGATGTGAAGCCCATTCTTCTACCATAGACCTATAATCTTTTTGAAAAAATTGTTCTATTTCTGGTAATGTTTTTAATTTTTCTGGTGATACTTCTTGTTGAAATTCAGGAGATTCTGGATCCATTCCTTGTTCAATAAGAGCTTGTGTAATTTTCATTTGTGCATCAGATAGTAAAACATCTTCAACCATTTTTCTTTTTTGTTCTAACATTTCATTATATGATATGTCATCAACAGCTCTATATATAAGTTTAGTAGATCTTTTTGCAAACTCAGCTACAAGTACATTTATAACATTTGGAATGATTGGATAAAATTTTAATTCTAATGCAGAAGTATCTTCTTGTGTTAATGATTCAATTATATCTCTATAATCATTATCATTTTCTACTATGTAATCAGTTCTATCAATTACTCCTTTTGCAAGTTTGTAATTTTTCATTAACCTTCTTGCATTTCTTTTTAATTGTTTAAGGCCTTGCCATTCTATCCAATCAATATTCCATGCTGCCCATTCTTGAGTTTTATCTTTTTTTGATATAAATTGTAATGGCTGAGTAATAGTTCCCATTTTATTTTGAGAAGTTTTAACTCCTGCTTTGGCTTGCATTGCATTAATTATCTGCATAGTATTTTACTTTAAGTTTTTAAAGGCAGATCTTTTAAAGTCTGTCCTATTTGATATCTTATTTCCGCCCATATGACGAAAAGGACTTCTATTTAATTTAAACAAATTTTCTGACTTTTGCAAGTTTTTAGCTGCATCATCCATAATAACTCTTTTTGAATAACCTCTATTAGATTGTTGTATTCTCATAAAACCAACCAAAGCAGCAAATGAAACCAATCTATCCACGTTAACACCAGCTGCATATTCTTGCATTTCTTTAAGTAACATAGGATCTGGTATTCTTTCTATACCATATTTAGTTTTAACTATTGTTCCATCTGTTTTAGTTTCTACATCTAATTCTTCTTTAGTATATTCTATAGCATAATTAAGAAGATGTTGTTTAAAAAGAGTACCTGTATTTTTCCAACCATACTCTTGAAATACATTTGTATTAGATCCTAAATCTTTTAAAAACATAATTTGACTTTTAGGTACTAAATATCTTTGTTTTTTTCTAGATATCATATATTGAATAAACAAAGAAATATTATTTTCTATAACCGTCCATGCATTATACCATTCTATTATAAGTTCTAGTCTTTGATGTGTTTTATTAATATCATCAAATCTACCACACCAAGCAGCAACAATTTTATCAGGTTCTATATATGTTTCAGTTTCAATACCTGTAACTTTTGTTACTTCTACAGGAGCCTTCATTACATATATAGAACACAATGATTCTGATGTTGTAGTTTTTCCTTCAGATACAGGGTCAATTGAAGCATAGTATTGTCCAAAAATTGGATCTTTAATTGGTCTTTCCCATACTACTAATACTCCTGTTTTATCTTCTGTCTTTTTTGTAATTGGAAATTCTTTAATAGGTTGTCTATTTGAAGTTTTTACTGTAGGTTTGCCATTAGCATCTGTACTAATATCTAAAAATTCATATCCATATTCTTTTTCTTCAATTCTTCTTGCTTGTGCTGTAATTAAATGTGTAGGAAATACTGATATAGATCTATGATCAAATGCTTCTTTTATATTTCTAGGATGCTGAGATATTCTTAATTGGTAATCTTCTGGATTTAATTCTTTTCTCCATTTATCAAATTGATCATCTAAAGCTTCTAAAGCTTCATCTACAAGAGAGTTACCATAAGAATCAATATATGGTGGCATAGACCATTGTTCTGGAATAAATAAACCTGATACACCTAAAGTACCTTTATTATCTAATAAATCTGTTTTTATAGCATATATATCTTTTGAATCAGGATTTAATATCATATCTCTTAAAGGATTGCATTGTGATAAATCACCTACTGATCCTGCAGCAATAAACATTCCTGTAGTTGTTAAACCTGATCTCATTGCAGGTCTCATGTACTCATAAGTCTGATCCATCTTAGGTGCTATACCTGCTTCTTCATGAAAGAAATATTTTACTGGTCCACCTACACCATTTGTAGGATCTTTTTCAAAAGACATTCCCTGCATTGTACCTTTTAAACCTGATTCTGTTTTTCTGTCTCCTTTTCTTATTTCAATTTTTTGTTGCCACATTAAAATTTTATCAGGATTCATGGGTCTATACCATGCTGTATGTTGATTAAGAAATGCTGCATATTCTGCAAGAAATTTCCAAGATCCTTTTTCATTAATATAATCTTTAAGACTAGCACCCATTTTTAAGGTAACTCCTTCTTCAAACCATAACTGATTTAGTAACTTAGATATATGAAAGTAAGAAGATGCTATTTGACGTTTTTTTAGAATAGCAACATGTTTATAATTAAGTTCTGCAAGCAATTCATATAATGCCATGTGATACTGAGCATCTCTAATTTTTGCAAAGTCAAACTTTTGTTGTTCTTTGTCAAAGATTGGTAAAAAGTTTAACCACATGTAATAGTCTCTTGTGATAAACCAAGTATTATCTTTAGATTTAAATATTATACCTTTTCTACATTTTAGTTTTTGATCATCCCAATAATTAACAAAGTCTTTAGATTTAAATGGTGCTGTACAATAAACTTTATTTTCTCTAAATAATTCTCCTTGTTGATTAAATAAAAAACTTGTTTCATTAAAATTATATTTACCTGGTTCTTTAAATAAACTAAAAATAAAATCAAAAAATAATTCTCTTGATTCAAAATCAGTAATAGTCCATTGACCATTATCCCAAGTTGGTATATTATTATAAATTTTATCCATGCTTATTGATCATAAGCCATACCAATACCACCTCTAACTTTACTTGATTGTTCTTCTTGAAGATCTTTATATACTCCTTTAAAAGAAGATCTTATTTGATCAAAGTTTTTTGCAGCACTTACAATAGAGTTTATATTACCATCTCTACCATCTGTAATACTTTGTGTTTCCATATATCTTGCTAATCTATCTAACATAGAAGCAATACCTTTATAAGCTCTTGAAGTTGGTGTTTCATACATTTTTTGACAAAATTGCAATGCTTTATGAATACTATCATCTTCTACTGAAAAATCAGAATTTATTTGTTTTAATATTAAATCTTCTTTATCCATTTCAGGAGTATAAAAAAAAGGATTTAAATCAGGATTTGGACAACTCATATAAAACAAGTATAAGTAGATTTTTAAATGCTCTTCTGGATACTCATCCATAACATCTTTTAATGCTTTTAAAGTATAACAGTGTTCTGTAGGAACTACAACACCATTTTCAATATCAAATAATTTAATTGTCATTTTATTTTTTTAATAGGGTTATCTTTTAAATAATGCATAATACTTATAACTTCATCTTGTAAATAAGGAACTGGTATTACAATTACTTCTTTTACAATAGGATCTCCATTTTCATTATACTTAGTAACTGGATAACCATTTAAATCTTTTTCATCTTCATCAAATATTACATGATGAATTAACATTTTTCCAACTTTTAATTTTGGATTATGCTTTAATATAATATACATATAAACACTTAATTGTAATGCATAATGATTAAAGTTACAATCATCTAAATTATTAACTGGGTTAGATAATTTTTCTGAAATCCCATCCCAGTTAATATAAGATTCTTTTTTAATTTCTTTATTTGTTTTATAATCAATAATATTTACTGTATTATTTACTACTTCTACTAAATCTGATTGACCACATATACCAGCAGATTTTAAATACACCATATGCTCTGGATATATTCCAGGTTCAAGTTTTTGAATAGGTGCTATTTTTAATCCATCTTTTAAAGCTAATGGTTGTATAACTGGTATTGTAACTCCATTTTTTTCCATAGATGCAAATGAACATATATCAGCTTCTCTTTGATTATGATAATATGTACCTAATGCACTTGCTCTTGCTGATTCACAATTCCATATGTTTTGTATTTCTAAAGGGTTTATACCAAACCATTTAGATTTTTTAGTTTTAGAAACTTTTTCAGCAATTTTTTTAGCATCAAAAGGTTTTTTAAAATGATTAATTATTGTTGTTACACTTATCCAATTAATTTTTTCATCATTAATACTTACATATGTATGATCATCTGATTTAAATGCTATTGTCATAATTTATAAATTTTATTTTCTTCTTTTTCAGTAAAAATTTTTTTCCATTTTGCGCCATCAGGATGAGGACAAGATGATGATAGTGATCTAGTTTTAAATGTTAATGAACATCCGCATTCATTACAGCATGGACCAGTTCCTTTTACAGCACAATCATTTCCTTTTAATTCACAATTATTACATATATCATTTCTTAGTAAAGCAATTTTTTCTACAAACTCATCTCTAATAACTGAATTTTTTATACCTTCTAAAATTTCTTTTTTATTTTTCCAAAGTGTTTTTAATATATTACTCATACTTATTTTTTTTAAATGTTTTTTTTCTTGTTTCTTCAATTATAATCATATGTTCTAATTGAATTAATAAATCAAGTTTATTTTCAATCATTTTTTTATTATAATATGCTGCATAAGTGGATGTATCATGTTTTTCTAAAATATTTTGAAATTTAGGTATTGATTTTTTTATTAATCCTGTTTTTGCAACAAAATGTCCTAGGCCTTCTACATTAACTCTAGGATGTTTTAAATCAGTTAATAAATTTTTAACTGTTTTATAATAAAATTCAACAACTTCTTCAATTAAAAAACTACTGTGATTTAATGTTTCAGATAATTCAATATATAACTTATTAGGTTTTTGAGGTATCATCACTTAAAAATTTATAGTCTAATAAAACAATACCTTCTGTTTGTAATTGTAAGTCAGGATTTATTAATATTAATTTTTTATTACTAAGATCTTTAATAACTAATTTATTTTTTTCTGCTTTATTGATACAATTTCTTACAGTTTGTGATGATTTAAAAATACAATCTTCTTCTGAAGATGCATCATAACAAAAATGTGTAAGCTCTATTGGTTGATTAAGGCTTAGTAATGTCATACAATTAAGATCTGAATCAGTTACTGCAATTTTTTTAATATAACAATAAGTCATTATTTGATACTTTATTATATCCCATTTAGTAAGCCTTGTTTTTTTTTGAACTTGGTTTACAATTGCCATTTTTATGATTTTTTAAGAATTCTTTTTTTTTCAATATTTACATTATCAGATTCATCATTTTTTTCAATATCTTCTTCTTCTTTATTTTCTTGCATCATTATTGCAAACTGCATTTGTATGTTAGCTCTTTTAAATCTAACTTCATCAATTTTTAATAAGATGTTTTCATAATCATGTTGTGCTTGCAAATAAGATAGTGAACCATTATAAAATGATAACATTTCTTCTTTTTTTAAATTTAGTTCATCAGATGTCATTTCATCTGTTCCTAATACATTTTCATTTAAGTCTTTCATTGTTTATATTTTTAAAGTTTAAACAAATATACTATAAAAGTTTAAATAAAAAATATTTAAACAAAAAAAAATCCAAATAAATTAAATTACCTGGATCTTTGTAATGTCTATAAGTTAATTATCTATTTTTAATAGTCCAATTTAATATTGTTAACATATAAAATTCTCTAGAAATATCTATTTCTAAAGTAAATAAATCTACTGAAGATAATCTAAATCTTATAGATATCTTGTCCCATTGTTTTGTTGCTGATTTCCAGCTGTTTCTAAATTTCATAATTGTTTGTTTAATTAATTAATATCTTTACTTTCTAATAATGTATATGTAAAATGATTGCCATAAAAGTTTTTAGCTTTATTTACTATAGCCATAAACTCATTAAAATCTTTTACTTTTTTAAATACCTGACAGCCCTCTGACCAATTTTCTACAAAGCTAGATACTGTACCTGCTTTGTGTATATTGATTCCAAACATTCCTGTATCTGTTTCAACCTCATCAAAGGTCATGTTTTTATTTTTATCTCTCCATACAGTTACATTACCTAGTCTTTGGCATACTGCTTCATACTTTCCTTGGTGCTTAGATATAGCATATACTCCTCTATACTGTCCTGGAACTAATCTAGCTACACCATTAGCATTGTGATATTGTGTTACTCCTTTCTTACCTGGTTCAGTTGTATTGTCCCACTCATGATATTTCCATACTCCATCTAACTTATAAGATAAAGTCATTTTATCATCAAATAAATTAGTTACTGTTTTACCTGTATCAGAGTTTCTTACTCCTATTATATTAACATCATAGTTTCCAGGACCTTTAAAATAAGTGTATCCTTTTTCTTTTACTGCTGCTTCTATTTGTTCTCTAGTGTATATCATTTCTTTATTTTTTTAATGTCATCATTAATATCCTTAGCTCTTGCAAAAAGTAACTTCATTGATTGCCATAGGTCTATGCCTTTGACTACTTTATAATTCTCATTAATACTCATTACCTCTATAGAAGCTAGTACTAATGCCACTACTTTAGTAAGCATAAATGGCACACTAAAAAATGTTAGTATGATATCATTTAGTACAAATTTGTCTATAAGAAAAAACATAATAACAGTTACCTCATAAAGTGCTAATTTGCTAATTATACTTGAGAGCTTTCTACTACTTATTTTTTCTTTTAATTTTTTAGCTTTCCAAATACCTGTAAAAGTATCAATAGCTATTAATACTCCTATCATCAAGAGTATTCCTGAGATTGGTAAAAAGAATGCAAAGCATATAGATATTAAAGTCAAAAGTTCTTGTTGTATTGATATTAGTAATAGTGATAATTGTGTTTTCATAATAAATAAAGTTTAATCAGCTTGTAACCAAAGTATACAAGTAGTATAAGAAATAGTATTACCCCTAGTACAGCAAAGAAATTTACCCACCATGGAATGTATTTAATTTTTTCTGGTTTAAGAGTTTTAGTAATAACTTTGGTATGATAGATATCATTACCCTTAATTGTTTTATAGATTGTGTGTACTTTAGCTTTTGTATAATATACATTATCTTTAATCTTAGTTTGTACGCTTACCAAGTTACCATCTTTATCTCTTAGTTCTTCTTTTAATTTAGATATAACATTACCTAAAGAATCACAATATAAAGTATCAATTAAAGTTATAGTTTCTCCAGGAATTATAATTGTAGTATCTTTGATTTGTATTATAGTTACAGTACTATCTTTTTGTACACATAATGGACAATACTTTGCTAGTCTTTTTTCAAGAGAGCAAGATGATAATAATAAAAGTAGTATAATTAAGTATTTCATATTATTAACCTTCTGCACAAGTTATACAATTTTTAAAACAATCAAAAATTTGTCTTATAATTTTTGTTGGTAAAGAAGTATTATCCCAACTAATAATTTCCCAACATTGTGGAGTAATATCTGTAGTAAAATTCAATAATAAAGAATTACCAACTGAAATACCAAATGGAGCTTGTACTATTGCAATTTCTTGTGTTATACAGTTTCTTATTGTATAATATACAATATTATCACAAGGATTATTATTTTCAATACAATCTACACAATCATCATATCGAGAATCATACTGTATAAATGAACCTGTTAATAAAGTAAATGTTGCTACTGGTAAAAGATCAATTTCCCAACAAAATCCAAATTGATCTAAAAATATTTCTCCAGGAACACCTCCTCCTAATTGTGCTAAAGTAGTAAATAACTCAATTCTTAAATTTGGATCACAAGCAGAAGGACAACAAGAAAGTATACCATAAATATCAGGACATATATTATCTCCTAAACATGTTGTACAATCTTCTGCTAGATAACTTGAAGCAACTGAAACTACACCATTTATAGGTGCTGGAGTTGTACCTGTTACTGTCCAACAAAATCCAAAATTATCTGAAAAAGTATCTCCTACTCCTATACCAGGTAAAGCACCACTAAATATTGTTTCAAATTGTGCACAACATGACTCTACTACTAAATTTTCAGGACATGGATTTTCATTTAGACATGTTTCACAACTTCCATATGGATCTCTAACAATTATTATTGAATTAACAGGATTTGTTGTTGTACCTAATAATGTCCAACAGTTTCCTTCAGTATCAAAAAATGCTCCAATAGGAGGTAACCCAGGAGTATCAAAAGAAATAATTTCTTGTATTAATGGATCACAACAATTTTGTATTAATAAATTAATTCTAGCTGGAGCACACTCTTCTTTTATTTCTATTCGTGTAGACATTATAAGTTATATAATATATGTAATTAATGCATCACCTCCAGCAGTAGTATCAATTTGAAATAAATTAGCAGCAAAATAATTATTTAATGTTCCTGCATCATAATAAACAGTTTCTCCAGGACTTATATTTACAAAATTTGCACCATTATCAGTACTAACATCTATACCAGTACCACTAGTAACAGGACATGCTATAGATATAGATTGTATTTGAACACTAATTCCAAGTGTTACTCCAGATATTCTTTCTATTTTAGGAATTTTGGATAATGCTGGAGTTGGTACAGGTGCAGGAATTGCAATAATAGCATTAATAATACCTTGTAATCCTTTTAGCATTTTTAATTGCCAAGGAAAGTTATTTCCTTTTAAACCATCTGTTTTTAAATCTCCTACTGACATAGTTTTTTTTATTAGTATTTATTATGCTATAATAAGGTAATGAACCTTAACTA